>ERZ824598.4107-NODE-4107-length-11452-cov-2.753532_pt1 | contig 11452 bp, 8 predicted proteins | sample MGYA00519934_ERZ824598 | MGnify/ENA primary metagenome ERZ824598 (study PRJEB31778, sample SAMEA3449177) | human gut metagenome | biome: human gut; feature: human-associated habitat; material: faeces | place: United Kingdom | collected 2010/2012 ... | reverse complement strand
TTTGCTCTCCTGTTCTTTGCAGCTAAAGGCTGCGCAATCCATCGGAATAAAATGCGATATTTGTTTTCTAGTATACCATTTTCAGTCACGTAAGTAAATAAAAAAGAACTGTCCCGCACTCTTCCAGATGCGAAACAGTTCTCATTAATACATAAATCTTATTTTTCTTTTGCAACTTCTACGATAGACTTGCTCAGACCAGCGATTCCCTGAATTTCTGATGGAATGATGATCTTGGTTGCCTGACCATCTGCTGCCTTGGCAAATGCTTCCAGACTCTTAAGCTGAAGCACTGCATTGTCCGGGGAAGCTTCCTTTAACATACGAAGACCATCTGCGTTGGCCTGCTGAATCTTAAGGATTGCCTGTGCCTGACCTTCGGCTTCCTTAACGGTTGCTTCCTTCTTAGCTTCTGCACGAAGGATTGCTGCCTGCTTTTCAGCTTCTGCGTCAAGAATTGCAGATTCCTTGTTACCTTCTGCTACAAGAATGGTAGACTTCTTCTCACCTTCTGCACGAAGAATAGCCTCACGACGTTCACGCTCAGCCTTCATCTGCTTCTCCATGGCATCCTGAATTGCCTTCGGTGGAATAATATTCTTTAACTCAACACGGTTTACCTTGATACCCCAAGGATCAGTTGCAACGTCCAGTGTTGCACGCATCTTGGTATTGATTGTCTCACGGGATGTCAATGTCTCATCCAGTTCGAGATCACCGATGATATTACGAAGTGTTGTTGCTGTCAGGTTTTCAATCGCCATGATCGGATTTTCGACACCGTATGCAAACAGCTTCGGATCTGTGATCTGATAAAATACAACCGTATCGATCCTCATGGTTACGTTATCCTTTGTGATAACCGGCTGTGGTGCAAAATCCACTACCTGCTCTTTTAATACAACTTTTTTTGCGATCTTATCAATAAAAGGTGTCTTAAAATGAAGTCCTACAGACCATGTTCCCTGATAAGCTCCCAGACGCTCCACGACATAAGCCTGTGCCTGCGGTACGATCTTAATACAGCTGGCAAGTACCCAGATCACGATTACAAGTAAAACAAGTGCGGTAATAAGTGTTCCCATTTTTAATCCTCTTTTCTTTCCTCTACAATTAGTTTTACGCCATCGATCGATTTCACGATGACAACGCTGCCCACCGGAATTTTCACTCCGTTTTTTTCTGTCCTTGCAGTCCATTCTTTTCCCTGCAGTGTCACACGGCCAGCCTGCTCCAGATTGTCGATCTCACTGACAACGATCGCTTCCTGTCCGATCAGGCTTTCAACATTGGTCCTGACTCTGTCCTTATTGAAGTATTTGACAGCAACCGGTCTGGTAAATAACAGCAGTATAAAAGATACCAGAATAAAGCTGACGACCTGCACCGGGAACGGTACGGAAAGCATCGCCAGAATGGCCGCAACAAGTGCACCGCCCGCAAACCAGATCGTTGTCAGTCCCATCGTTGCAATTTCGATCACGATACATAATACAAGTATAGACAGCCAGAATAACGACTGTGACGTAGAAAGTAATCCAAATAACGTCATCTGCTTCTCCTTTCCCCTTCCTTTGCCTTCCACTTTACAGGCTCTGCCTGTATATAGAAATCATACTATATTTTCCTTGTTTGTTCAAGCGATTTACCCCGTATTTACATTTCATTTACCGGGCAATAAACAATACACCGAGCGTCCCCGGTCCACAATGGCTGGAAACAACACCGCCTGCTCTTGTCTCCAGTATTTCCTCAAAAACTCCAAGCTCTTCCAGATAGCTTCTTGTCTCCTCTACAATAGCTCTGTCGCAACCTGAATGTGTGATAAAAACTCTCTCCGGTCTTGCGAGACGCAGTTCATCCTCCATATCCGTCACGTAAGCACGCACTACGGATGCCAGCTTACCTCTATACTTTTTCGCCACGCCCATGACGCCATCTTTTACCACGATCTTTGGATGCAGTTTCAGTACACTGCCTGCCAGCGCCGCCACACCGCTGCATCTGCCCCCTCTGTGGAGATATGTCAGCGTATCCACCACAAAACTGGCTCTGACACGCGGGCGCAGATCATAGATCCGTTCCGTGATCTCCACTGCTGCTTTTCCTTCCTGCGCCATCTGTGCTGCCTCTATTACCAGAAGCCCGATCCCGGTAGACAGGTTTTCCGAATCAATTACCGTCACCAGCCCATCAGCATGCAGCTCTTCCACCGCAAGCCGCATTACATTTCCCGAGGTGGACATGCTGTCTGAAATGGAAAAACAGATCACTTCTCTTTCCTCCTCCACAAACGGCCGGATCAGTGCAAGTGCCTGTTCAAGTCCCGGTGCAGAGGTTTTTGGTGTTGTCTTATGTGCATCGGACCACGCAAAGATCTCTTCCGGCGTGATAGTCTTTCCGTCCTCATATTCTTCTTCTCCTAACAGAATATGCAAAGGCAGAATGGAAATATCATACTTTTTAATCAACTCTTCTGAAAGATCACACGTACTGTCCGCAATTATTTTTACCATTATATATTCCTTCTTTTCCTTTCTTTTGCGCTCATTATACCTGCAAAATGCATATCCCGCAAGCTTACTGTTCCAAAACACCTGCAAACTTCCAGATACCACCCGGAAGTTTGCGGGGTTCAAATCCCACGATCGGAAGCGCGACAAGTGCGGTCTGCCCAGCAGGGATCTCAATCGTAAACTCTGCCTCTGTAACCGTTTCTCCATTCCCGGAATTATCCTTTTTTCGAATATCCACTGATTTATTGACTTCTTTGCGAATATTCCGGTCATTCATTTTCCAGCCTACTTTAATCTCTCCGTAAATACTGTGATAGCTGCCTGCTGCCTCTGTCAGTGCAACCGTTTCATCCGGCAGAACCGGCGCGATCGTGATCGGCTGTTCCCCTGCAAGATCCACTCTGATGCCCAGTATGGATTCATAGATCCACTGCATGGCACAGCCATTGTTATAATGATCAAACGAGTTCATCTCGTCTTTGGAAAATCCACTTTCTTCTGTGTAGGAATCCGGCCGCTCCCAGATCGTCGTCGCTCCCTGATCCACACTGTACAGCCAGGATGGTTTTTTTTCCGACAAAAGCAGTCTGTAAGCAGACTGTGCTCCCCCTGCATCTGTCAATGACCGCAGGATCAGTCCCGTTCCGACAAAGCCCGTTACCAGACGGTACTCATTTTTTTCTACAGATGCAAGAAGCATCTGCTGCGCCTTTTCCCGGTCATTTTCCTGCAGGAGATCATATTGCAGCAGCATACAAAGCTCTGTCTGGGAAAAGTCTTTCTCCACTGTCCGCTCCAGGCGCTCTGCGATCTCATAAGTCCGGTATATGTAATTTTGGATCTTCTTATGGAGCTTTTGATACTTTGCAACATCCGTCTGCTTCTGCAAAACTGCCGCCGTCTTTTCCATGCAATAAGCATCTGCACCGTACCAGAGTGCGGATAATAATACCGCATCTGACGCCTCTGACCCCAGCCAGTCCCCAAAGGTTGCTTCCGCACCGATCTGTCCACCGGCGAAATCACTTTTCTTTTGCAGATAGTCCATATACGCCTGCATCGAGGAATAGGTAGCTGCAAGTAACTTCTTGTCACCATATTTCTCATATACATAATATGGCACAAATATACCTGCATCTGCCCATCCCGCATTGCCGCTTCCCGTCGTGACTGTATAAGGTACTGTATCCGTATAAGCCCCATCTTCCCGCTGTGCATCTAAAAGATCCCTGCTCCATTTTGCATAAAAAGAATAGAGATCCTGCTGATAAAGTGAGGTCTGGCTGTAGACCGCCAGATCTCCTGTCCAGCCGAGCCGTTCATCACGCTGTGGGCAGTCCGAAGCGATCCATGCAAAATTGTTCCGCTGGCTCCACTTGGTATTTTCATACAGTCTCTGCAACTTTTCATTATCGCAGATAAAGCTGCCTGTCTCCGGGCTGTCAAGTCCCACACTGATCCCCTGTATATGGGAAAGTGTGACATCTGCTGTTGTCGTGATCGAAAGGTACCTGAATCCGGTATAGAAAAATGTCGATGTATAGGTTTCCTTCTGCCTGTCCTGCATCGCGATCTGTACCTGTGTCTGCGCAGATCTGTAATTCGCCCGGTAAACGGTTCCTGCAGCACCATCTTCGCCGCGCTCTGCATCTCCTGTTTCGTTACACATTTCCCCAAAAGTAAGCGTAAGCTTACCTTCTGCATTGCTGCTGAAAGTAACAGACGGACTGCCCGCCAGATTTTGTCCCAGATCTACAACAAGTGTCTGACCGCTTTTCAGGAATATGCCGTCTTCCGGTTCCTGTCCCCATTCCTGTATGCGCTCTGCTTCTCCATAAGTTGTTCCGTTGTCTTTTATCGTTTCATAGATCCAGCCCCGCTGCATGGTCTGCGTTAATTCTTCTTTTTTGGTAACCTTGATCCCGCAGGAGCTGTAAAAGCTCCCCGAAAAGTCATGGCTGATCTCTGCCTGCTTTGCTTCTCCCATTCTATGCAGAGAGAGTTCTGCCGTGTCAGGTTTGCTGTAATCAACTGTCTCACCGTTGAAGAAATCCGCTGCCTGCACACGGGTATCTTTCACATACTCCCAAGTATCGTCAGTTGCCAGTATCTCACTGCTGCCGTCCGCATAAGTCAGCAGCAGCTTTCCTATAAATGCCGGTCTGTGATAATCATAAATACCAAATCCGTTCCTGCCACACCACCAGCCTGTTCCAAGCATCACGGCAATTCCGTTTTCCTGTCCTTCCAAAAGCAGATCACTGACATCATACATCTGGTAAAGCAGTGTCTTACTGTAATCTGTCCAGCCCGGTTTCCACTCACAGTCCCCGACTCTGCTGCCATTGATGTAAACATCATAAATACCAAGTGCAGAAGAAAGCAGGATCGCCTTTACAGGCTTTTCCTGTAAGGAAAATCTTTTACAGAAAACAGGCTGTCCATCCTCATAAACCTCTTCTGTCTCCTGCATGGTAATAAACTCTGCTCCGGCAAACGGTGCCGTATTCAGGCAGGCAGTTTCAAAGCTGCCTCTTCCCTGCAGGCATCCCTTTTCCGTAAAGCTTGTGACTGTATAGGTATATGCAGTCAGATCCTGCAGTTTTTCCCCTGTATAGCTTATCTGTGTTGTCTGTCCGCCTTTTATGATTCCGCTCTTCCACACGGTTTTTCCCGCTTCATCCGTCACTGTGATCCGGTAGGCCAGCTGGTTGTCCTCTGCTGCCTGTTCTGTCTGGTTGTCCTCTGCTACATGTTCCTTCTGTCCGTTTCGTTCTGCCTGCAGCTCCCGCCTGACAGGCGGCTCCTGATATGCCAGTTCCCAGGAAAACGTAATATCCTGTATATCGATCCCGACCGGATCCGGTATATAGTTTACACGCAGATTGGTAAGCTGCAGGTTATCTGTCTGTGCTTCCCCTGTTTCATATTCCTCCAACAGCGTTTCCATCTGTTTTTGGAACCTCTGTTCTGCATAGCCTCTGCTAAATACCAATACTGCCGCAAGCAGGACAGCAGCTGTTTCTATGATTCTCTTATGTCCGCTCAATGCTCCTCTGCTCCTGTTACGTTTCTCATTTTGCATCTTTCCAAAATTGTTTTCATTTCCATACTGTTATTTTGCCATAGCACTTTTATTCTGTCTATAAATTTCAAAGATGGTCAAATGCACCGCATAAATGCGTGCATTTTCCTCGTCGCCATAACATAAAAAGCTGCTATCCCAGAGAAAAATTTCCCTGAAATAACAGCTTATTCTTTCATTTATTATTTTGTCATGCATTTTACCAAAATACATGATTACCGATCACAACACCGGCCTGACCACTGCTAGCTGCCCTGAAGTGTGTTGCACCGCCCACATTGGTTGCACCGTCGATCGCTGCCTGTGCTGCCTCCACGCAGGAAGCACTCGGTCCGTTTGCGATCACTGCTGCCACCTTACCATTCGTTGCCGGTGGAAACTGTGATGGCGCATTGATAACACCGCTTATGGAGCCTGGATAAGAACCGCTTCTGACACGGTTCATAACAACCGCACCGACTGCCAGCTTTCCTTCGTAGGACTCTCTGCCCGCTTCACACTGGATCAGTGCTGCCAGCAAAGTCACATCGGATGTCTCACAGCTGACTGCACCACGGTTTTCACTCAGCTTCTTTTTTTCTTCTTCTTTCTTTTCCGCTTCAATCTGTTCGGTTGTCTTTCCTGTTTCTACCGTAAAAGCCACATCCACATAATCTGCGCTGACATAGCCCTGTGTATCTTCATCTACCTGAACCGTTACCCAGCCATCCGCTTCTTCTACTGCTGTAACTGATTCTCCGAGTGCAAGCACGGTATAAATTCCCGCATCTTCACTTGCTTCTTTTCTGACACGAAGTGCATCTGTTTTAACAGTTGCCTTCAGGGAACCAACTTCCTGTTGCATTGCTTCTGCTTCATCACCGAACAAAAGGAACTCGTCCTTTGTCCAGCCTGTCAGCTCTCCGCTTGTAAGCTTCGTCCAGCCATCTGCCTGCTCCAGAATCGTACCGCCGCAGTTCTTATACAGCTTACCTGCTACTTCTGCTTCCTCACTCGGCTCTACTCTGACATTAACTGCATCGCTGACATTTGCCATAACCACATCAGAAGCTTTTTCCGCTTCTGCCGCTTCTTCTACGATTGCGCCGGCATCCACTTCCGTCACAGCTTCCGCCAGTTCTTCTCCGTCTTTTTCCAGATACAGCGCTGCACCTGCCTGCAGATCCGCATTGTCCGTCTTCTGTTCCGTTTCTTCTGTATAGGCACCGTTCATAACTGCTGTGGCACCTGCATGAAGTGTTACCTCATCCTGTAAGTTGTCTGCCTGCACCGGTGTCTGAACACCTGTCAGTACGATGGCCGCTGTCATAAGACCTGCCAGACTTCTTTTCAGAATTTCTTTTTTACTAAACATAAAGCCTCCCATGTAAACTTTAAACGCACAGGTTTATTTCTTAACTTTTTTATAAGACTACGTTACATTTCTGTTTCATTTGTTACAAAAATGTTAAATCTTACATGAAAGACTATAACAGATTCTTCACACTTTGTCAAATTTCGGAGTTTCAGACGCCTTTTGCCTTCTCCACACAGGCCTTCTGCGCTTCGATAACAGCACTGCGGAATCCTGATTTTTCCAGCACTCTGACGGCTTCGATCGTTGTTCCCGCTGGAGAACATACCATATCCTTTAATACTCCCGGATGCATACCTGTTTCGAGTACCATTTTCGCACTTCCGAGCACAGACTGTGCTGCAAATTCATATGCCTGCGTCCTTGGCATACCATCCATGACAGCCGCATCAGCCATTGCTTCTATAAACATAAATACATATGCCGGTGAGCTTCCGCTAACTCCAACAACTGTATCCATCAGTTTTTCCGGAACGCTATATGCTTTGCCAAAGCTGTTCAGTAGGGAAAGCACCTGCTCCATTTCCGCATCCGTTACGTTTTCCGCCTTGCAGACACCTGTGCAGCCTTCTCCGACAAGCGCCGGTGTGTTTGGCATACATCTGACAAGTTTGACTTCTTTTCCAAACAGCTCTGTCAGCCACGCGATCGTTTTGCCTGGCGCAATAGAAACGACGATCGTCTCCGGCTTCACGGCGTCCTTAATGTGCCCGATCACGTCCGGATACATCTGCGGTTTGACTGCCAGAAACAGGATATCAGCCTGCCCGGCTACTTCTGCATTATCCTTGCAGCCGGTGATCCCGAATGCATCCTCTGCTTTCTTCACAGTTTGCTCTGTTCTTGCTGACCCGAGTATATCCTTTGCACTCACGATCTCCTGTTTGATCATTCCGCCGATCATGGCAGTTGCCATGTTTCCAAGTCCGATAAATCCTATCTTCATTTTCCCGCTCCTTTTCCACCGGTTTCTTTTTCCTGTACCGCTCTGCGTTACATCCGGTAAATACCTGTTCAATATCAGTTTCTAGTTGTTCTGTCTCTTTGCCTCATACATTAAAATCGCTGCTGAAACAGCCGCATTTAATGATTCCACCTGCCCTTCCATCGGAATCCTTATCTTACACATAGCAAGTGCCGCGATCTCATCGGAAAGTCCATTCCCTTCATTCCCGATCAGAAACGCTGTTTTTGCACTGTAGCACTCCTGTGTATAGCTGTTTTTCCCCTGCAGATGCGCTGCATAGGTCTGTATACCGGCAGCGTGCATTTTCTCTATCACCGCTTTCAGATCCTCTACATAACAAAACGGAACTCTGTAAACAGATCCCATTGTGGATCGAATTGTCTTGGGATTGAACAGGTCTGCTGTCTTTTTGCTCATGATGACGGCTGTAATGCCTGCGCCTTCTCCCGTCCGCAGCATCGTGCCCAGATTGCCCGGATCCTGGATATCCTCCAGCACCAGAAATGTACCGTCTCTGCCAAGCAGCTCGTCCAGATCATAGGATGGCTGCCTGAGGACACATAACACACCCTGCGGCGTTACGGTATCACTCATTTTTGCAAATATGTCATCGCTGACTTCCTCATAAGGTACGGAAAGAGTTTCCAGCAGCTTACTTTGTTCTTTTTTTTGCAAAAAGGAGGTCGATACATAGACCTCCTTTAACAGCTCCTTTGGCGCTTCCTTTGCCATCCGGATCCCTTCTACCACGAAAAGCTGCTCCGTGCGGCGCGCTTTTGCTTTTGTGACCAGCTGGCAGACATGTTTGATCTTACTATTAGATGATGACGTGATCATAATATTCCTTCCCGGCTTCCCATTTGCTCTTGTCGCGGCTTCTTACTCGTATGTTCAGAGCCTCACCGCCATTCGCAAATTCGCCGCTTTGCGGCTCTCCATTTGCTCATGTCGCGGCTCTCGCCGCATGAATTTATAAAAACATGTGGCGGCATATAAATATGCCCCACATGTTTTATATAAATTCGCACGGCTCTGAACATACGTCACATGGACAATATTCTACTAACGCTGTATTCGTAGTCGTCAATATCCTTTTGCATAGCGAGTGCTTCATCGATGTCAAAATCTACGAATTTACCGCCCTGATGACCGACAACTCTGTTTGTCTTTCCTTCGCAGAGAATGTCTGCTGCATAAGCACCCATGATAGATGCATAGAAACGATCCTTACAGGTCGGATTACCGCCACGCTGCATGTAACCTAAGATCGTTGCTCTTGTCTCGATACCGGTTGCGGCTTCGATCCGTCTTGCCATGGATGTAGAGTGTCCGATGCCTTCCGCATTGATGATAATGTGATGCGTTTTACCATGCTTACGGTTGTTAATGATATTGTTGATGATATTCTGCTCGTTATAATCGTATTTCTCAGGCAACAGAATATCCTCCGCGCCATTGGCAACACCACACCAGAGTGCGATATAACCGGCGTTTCTACCCATAACCTCAATGATACTGCAACGCTCGTGAGAAGAGGAAGTATCTCTTACCTTATCGATCGCTTCCATTGCTGTGTTGATCGCTGTATCAAATCCGATCGTATAATCCGTACATGCAATATCCAGATCGATCGTTCCAGGCAGACCGATCGTATTGATGCCCTGTTTGGAAAGAGCCTGCGCACCGCGGTAAGAACCGTCACCACCGATCACGACAATACCGTCAATTCCATGCTTGCGGCAGATCTCAGCACCCTTCTGCTGTCCTTCCGGAGTCCGGAACTCCGTACATCTGGCTGTTCCAAGTATTGTTCCACCCCGCTGGATCGTATCGGATACGTCCTTTTTCTGCATATCTATAATCTCTTCATTTAACAGTCCCTGATAGCCTTTTTTGATGCCCTTGACATTGACCCCATTGGCAATCGCCTTACGGACCACCGCACGGATAGCTGCATTCATGCCCGGTGCATCGCCACCGCTTGTCAGAACACCAATTGTTTTGATTTCATTTGCCACTTGCTTATCCTCCTGTCTGTTTTGCACTATTATTGTATTATTTTTTTGTTACTATTGCAATATTTCTGTTATAAAACCTTTATATTGTCTTTTCCGAACGCTGCACTTAATCTTTCAAGAAGTGTTTCTTCTATATGAATGTTCTGGTTCGGCGGCAGAAGTTTCTGCACGCGCTCCTTCTTGCAGACGATCAGCACAGAATCCTTTCCTTCCGAACCTTTTAAAAGCTCTGTCAGTTGATCTGCCTGCTTCAGATAGCTGTCTTTATCCGCAAAACCGATCGCCAACCGGCGCGGCATTTCATCAAACCTGCTGATCACGGAACCGATCAGCTTGCCATCCTTTTCATCCTCCAGTTGTACACGCCCCTGTACAAAAATCTTTCCGTCCACCTCCAGACGGCTCTGATTTTTCTCATAATCCCGTGGAAAAATGACCACCTCAATGCTGCCATACAGATCTTCGATCGTCAAAAACGCCATGATCTTATTATTCTTTGTATATTTGATCTTTTTATCCGTTAAGATACCACCGATCACGACCTCTTTTCCGTCAGTTACCTTTGGCTCACCAGTCTCTTCATCCCTGTAAAAATCAGACGTTTTTGCTGTGATCCTGCGTTCCAGAAACGTTTTATACTCTTCCAGCGGATGCCCACTGATATAAAAACCGACCACTTCTTTTTCATACGCCAGAAGCTCCTGCCTGTCAAATTCTCCCACGTCCGGAAGCGGCGTGTGGAAATCGCTTTTCTCTTCCTCTCCAACCAGATCAAACAGGCTCATCTGTCCGACAAGATTATTCTTTTTATCCTTTACAAGCCGGTCTACCAGTCCGGCATATACAAACATCTTCTGTTTTCTGGTGCCCGGCAAGGAATCAAACGCACCTGCCTTGATCAGATTTTCGATCACGCGCTTATTGATGTCAAGCTCACTCGTTCTTGTAATAAAATCTTCCAACGTTTTATAGTTACCGTTTGCTGCCCGCTCCGCAACAATGCCTTCGATAACCGGTCTGCCCACGCTCTTTAACGCGGTCAAGGCAAAACGGATCTTGCCATCCTGCACAGAGAAGCCTGCCAGACTGTAATTCACATCCGGTGGCAGTATTTCGATCCCCATGCTTCTGCAGCTCATGATATATTCCGTTACCTTTGCTGAATTGTCTATAACTGACGTCATAAGCGCTGCCATAAATTCCAGCGGATAATAATATTTCAAAAAGGCTGTCTGGTAAGAAACAACCGCATAGCACGCTGCATGCGACTTGTTAAACGCATACTTGGCAAAATCCATCATTTCTTCATAAATGTGATCTGCCACCGCTTCACTGATCCCGCGGCTGATACAGCCCGGAACGCCTTCCTCCGGGTTACCGTATACAAAGTTAGCCTTTTCTTTCTCCATGACCGCCTGTTTTTTCTTACTCATGGCACGTCTGACCAGATCGCTTCGTCCCAGCGTATATCCGCCAAGTTCCCGCACGATCTGCATAACCTGCTCCTGATAG
>ERZ824598.4105-NODE-4105-length-11455-cov-2.699912_pt1 | contig 11455 bp, 10 predicted proteins | sample MGYA00519934_ERZ824598 | MGnify/ENA primary metagenome ERZ824598 (study PRJEB31778, sample SAMEA3449177) | human gut metagenome | biome: human gut; feature: human-associated habitat; material: faeces | place: United Kingdom | collected 2010/2012 ... | reverse complement strand
TATCAATAAATTCCATACGGATATTAATTACGATAACCTGCTGATGTTGTCTACCATAACGTCACTTGATAAAGATGCAACACATATCATGTCTCTTGCAAACCCTTTAACTTGCGTCAGGGGTTTTTCATCAGAAGGTAAAAGCTCTACCCTCGTCCAGATGATATTCGCAACAGATAACGTTGGCTTTACAGTTTCTGATATTGATTACACTAAGATTGATGCTGATATTGAAAGAGAAATTCAGGAGCTTGAGGCTACATCAGTAACTAAAGAAGCGGAAGAAGCAGCTCAGGAGATTTATGACGAAAACAATGAAGAAATGAAGAATGTCTTCACACCTGAATTTGGATTTAGAACTGATGCTGATAGAAGAGAACGCCAGGTTAGCGGAGTCAGAACGTCATTCGGTAATGAGACAGATAAAGTTGAGTCCAGAAAGGCAACTAAGATTGGAAGTGCTAACGATGCAAGAATCAAAGGCGTCAGGGAGACTGATGAGGATGACGAAAACATCCCGGACAATAGAGTATAATGTTATGTTCTGCCCGGATTTCCGGGCGGGATGCTTCTAAAAAAGGAGGAAAAGAATTGAGAAAAAAAATTGCAACAATGGCTATTATTGCGGCAATGTCTGGCGCAATGGCAACAACTGCCATTACATGTTCAGCTTCAACATTCGCTGACGCAGTGAATGACATTGACGATGATTTTGATGCAAATAAAACCGAAGAAGAAAATGAAGCAGAAAGAGAAGCTTCAAGTTCATCAGAAAATGTGTCTGGAGATAATGCTGATACAGCTGACGATGATGCTGCTAACGAAGTCAGTGAAACCGGAGAAACAGATGAAATCAGCGATACAGAGGCTGGCGAAGCCGGTGTGGTATCTGATGGTTCTGCCGAAGCCGAATCAACAGCCGAAGAATCAGACGTGGAATCAGAAGATGAATCGCAGCCGACAGTAACTCCAAAGCCAGAAAAAAAAGAAACAAAGAAAAAATGGTTTTCAATTACAATATGGGATATCTTAAAACAGCTTAGCTGGGCAATGGTTTTGATGGTTATTCCGGGGTATTACATCTTTTGTAAATCCAAAAAGTAAAAATAGATGTTGACAAATCATTTTCAATATGATATAATAATTAAGCTGTGAAAGATAAATGTGTTTACAGCAAATTACAAAACAGAAAAAATAGTAGTTGACATTGTGTCAATAATATGATATAATAACGATATGCAATTAAGAGAAGTGCCTGTCTCTTATTTGATGAAGTAACAGCGAAAACCAAGCTGTGTACGCGTGCTATCAGACGATATGTTGAATATCGCGAGCATGCGCTTTCGTCAAATAAGCGATGGGCACTTTGTTTTTTAAAAAATGTTACATTTTTTGAAAAATTTTGCATATTGAAGATAACAAAAAAAATCTAAAAAATAAGGAGAGAATAACCGCTATGTTAAAACAGAGACTTTATAATGCGAAATCAAATAATGAATCTAAGCAGTATGCCACAACAGGTATGCCTTGGTCAGTATGCGATTTTACAGGGTCAGTCTATAGTTTTAATGATTGTGGAGAACAAAAATACGCGTGGAATAAGCGACGGTTGAAGTGTTGAAATTTTGATTATACGCAGGGATTGCGTTATATATGATGGATTTTACAATACTTAAACCGTTTGCTGGAAATATATCCAGGCAGGCGGTTTTTCTTTTATTCCGGAACAGGCACCCGGGGTGATGTTTAAGCCGCAGTCTGGTAAGAATTTTTCTTGCTGATGCTGACGGAACAGGCACCCGGATGCTGAAGAAAACATAAAAAATAAGGAGAAAAAAAGATGGAAGCGCGATTTTATACCGTCTAATTTGGACGGTTAGCTCAGGCGGAAGAGCGGTAGGTTGAAGCCCTGCGCGTCAGAGGTTCGATTCCTCTACCGTCCACTTGGTTTTGTCTGGTTTTTGGCTGAACGCAGAGACAAAAAATAATCCGCAAAAAATTTCGCATTTTTGAAAATTCTGGCATACTGTAAGTGTAAAGAAAAAATACACGAGAAAAGGAGCAGAAAAAATGTACGACGTTCAAGATGTGGCAGAATATGTAATTACATACAGCGAAGTCAAAGATTACGGCATTTCTAATCTGAAGCTTCAGAAAATCCTTTATCTGATTCAGGCATATTCCCTGATACATACCAAAAAGCCATGCTTTTCAGAAGATATTGAGGCGTGGGATTTTGGGCCGGTGATTCCGGAAGTGTACAGAAAATATAAACAGTTCGGCAGCACTGATATTCAAATCAGATTCCGGAGACTGGAAGAAGTACAAAAAGGATTTGAAAAAGAAGACAGAAAAAGAATTGAAGAAGTAGTTGACAGATTTGCTGATTTTTCTGCAGCCGATTTGACGATTCTGACTCAGAATCAGGCACCTTGGAATGAGGCGTTTGGCAGAAAAGAAAAGGTCATTCGGTGTGAAGATATTTTGGAATATTTTTCCTGAAAAAAGCGAAAAGGAGAAGAAAAAATGAAAGAAACTACACTTTGGAAATGCGATATTTGCGGAACAGAATACAGAGACAAAAAACAGTGTCAGAAATGCGAAAGTAATCACAAAAAAGAAGGAAAGATTGTTAAAATGAGACATCTTCCGTATACATCTGACCAGTCCGGATATCCGGATAAGATTACTGTTAAGTTTGAAGACGGGGCTGAAAAGGTGTATAGCAGGTAAGTTAAATATGCCGGCAGGAAGGCTGCTGGCGGATACGGGGCATTAGTCGCAATGGGGCGACGCCTGTTTTGCAAGCAGGAGGCGGCGGGTTCGATTCCCGTATGCTCCATTTAGCATATAGTTATGGCTGTATGTGATTGGTGGGTGAAGCTTTTTGCCCGTAAAGAAATATTGATGTGTGGCGCAAATAGGTAGCGCGTTCGGCCGTTAACCGAATGGTTTGCGGGTTCGAGTCCCGCCGCATCAGCTGATGTTTCCGACATTTATGTCGGGGACATATAAAAAAAAGAAAAATAAAAAAAGGAGTTAAAGATAATGAGAAAGACAAAACGAAAACAGAAGGCGAAATGCCGAAAACAGAATATTGATTTGCGTCTGTAGCCAAGCGGTATGGCAGCGGGCTTTTAACCCGTATATCGCGTGTTCGAATCACGTCAGGCGCATTGCAGGATAAATCCTGGAAATCGCCTGTATAGCTTAGTTTGGTAGAGCAGGAAACTCTTAATTTCAAGGTCCAGAGTTCAAATCTCTGTGCAGGCAGTGTACATTAGGACAAAAATGAGGTGAAACATATGATGACAAAAAACAGAGAAAAAGTGTATAACCGGTCTTGGTATAGAAGAGAATGCAAAGTGAATATGCGGTCAAGACGGAAGGAATACAATAGAAAAGTCAGACATGCAAAAGTAACCGAAGATTCTTGTTCGAGAGGGTACAACAAAAATTTGATGAGGCTGGTCTGGGAAACGATTAGCTGAAAATGGATTGGAAAAATATTTTAAAAAATATTTTGGATTTTTCGTCCGATTGAGAAAAAATCTAGCATATTAAATATGTGAAAGAAAAAAGGAGATGAAGTAATAATGGAAGTTGATTATCATTATTGCAATACAAAGTTGATACATATCTAGGGTAGGTATGCAAAATGGCTGAAGCAAGCGGTCTGTAAAACCGTCACACTAGAAACATTGTGAGTTCGAATCTCACCCTGCCCATTCGGCTTACGCTTTATTGCAAAGAGAGTGCGGGTATATATTTGCGGATATATACTTGAAGCGCAAGCCAGTATATATAATGGCCTCATAGGATAATTGGTTATTCCGCCTGACTGTCTATCAGGAGATTTCCGGGTTCAAGTCCCGGTGGGGTCGCTTGACTGATAAGGTCACAGCGTATGATGACAACATTCGCTTTTCTTGCAGGTTCGTCCCCTGCAATATTGCGGCAGCGTGTCTGCTGCATATACCGGATTGGCTCAGTTTGGTAGAGCGCCTGGTTTGGGACCAGGAGGCCGTGAGTTCAATTCTCGCATCCGGTACTGCGGGATAGAGCAGTTGGATAGCTCGCAGGGTTCATACCCCTGAAGTCGTCGGTTCAAGTCCGTCTCCCGCAATTCTTTGTCAGATTAACTCAGCTGGGAGAGTGCCGTTCTTACAAATCGGAAGTCGCAGGTTCAAGCCCTGCATCTGACATTTTGGCTCCGTGGTCTAACGGTTAGCGACATTGCCCTTTCACGGCGATAATGCAGGGTTCGAATCCCGCCGGAGTCACTTTTGCTGACATAGCACAATTGGCAGTGCGCATCACTTGTAATGATGAGGTTATCGGTTCGACTCCGATTGTCAGCTCTTGCTGAAAAGCAAAAAGAATACATAAAACCTTCGTCAAAAATATCCACTATGAATCCTGTGGGATTCTACGATAGCCCGAGCGGGGAGAAATTGGTTCAGCGTAAGGATATACGAGACCAATACAGTTACCGGCGAGGCAGCAGGTTTCTGCGAAGGTTACCTGCGAAAATGCAAGTATGTGACGCATCTGGCGTTGTCGGATGTGGGCACAGAAAGCGACGGCATGTAAGACTATATCGGTATGCGAATTTTTAAGCATAAGCCGTCTGTGTGGCGGTTGCCGGTATGGCAGTGCTGATTTGTAAGAAATGGGGTAAGATATGAATAGAATGAGACAGGAAATCAGAATTGGAGCTGCCTTCTAACGTATAAGTAAAAATCAAAATGTCAATATTCAATTGTTAGATGTAGTTGGCGACTTTGTCGTCTTTGTCTCGCAAGAAACCTTGTATAAGAATTTCACAAGGTCAACAAATGGCGGAAATCTTGCCAGAAGTCTGGTAACGAGCCTGTAGGCGAGTTATCAAAGAGTAAATATAGCAGTAAAACTATCTCTTTCATATTGTTGCCCTCCTTTTAAAAATATTAGAATTTTGGAAGGCAGCCGCCTACTATTCTGATTTCCGCATTACAAATATAGCACGCTCGAAAAATGCTGTAAAGAAAAATCTGAAAAAATATAATTTTTTGCATCCTTGGTCTAACGGATATGACCCCGGTCTTCCAAATCGGCGGCGCCGGTTCAACTCCGGCAGGATGCTTAAAAATTGGAAAATTATGGGTATAGGGGTGGGCAATTATTTTAATATTTTTGAATGTTGAAAGAAAGGAGAAAAATAGTGATAAAAAAATCTGACAAAAAATATGCAAAAGTTTGCGGCTGCGATGAGTATGGCAGAGAAGCCTGGCTTATGATTAGCCAGCATAGAGATACAGATAGGGTTGAAGTCCTGTCGTCAGAAGAGGGTGAACCTGTGGTATATACTAAATCACAGATAAGTGAGCTGATTAAAGAGCTGAAAAAATATGTAAAGTAAGAAGAAAGAAAGGATAAGAAAATGAATCAAATGGTGATTGGCGCAACTTTGCAGGGGAAGCCTGCCTGGTTCACGATTGAAAACAAATATGACAGCCCTGGAAAATGGGAGCTTACAACTTCTGAAGACGATAGACGGCCGGTTGTGTATAATCAAGACCAGCTGAAAGTGTTGATTAAGGTATTGGAAAAGATAGTTGAAAATATGTAGGCGCGTGGTGTTAATGGTAGCATGTCGGTCTCCAAAACCGAAGATGGGTGTTCGACTCACTCCGTGTCTGTTTGGCAATGTACGCGAGAGCATGGGATAGCGTTTCAACCTGCAAATCTGTGAGGACACAGGGCGAAAAAGGGCATTGCCGGAAAAAATATTGGGCTGTCGCCAAGCGGTAAGGCCCAGCACTTTGACTGCTGTATCACGTCAGTTCGAATCTGACCAGCCCAGTTTCTTTAATGCTTTTTTGATAAATTTTATTTTTGCCGTCTTGTCGCAGAAATGGGAATGCACCAGCTTTGAATACTGGCGTCCGAAAGGGCATGGGGGTTCGAATCCCTCAGACGGCGTTTAAATTCGCATAGCTTATCGAAGGGCGAAGTTTTCGCCCGTAGTCTGGCAACGAGCGTAAGCGAGTTATCAAGGGATAGAGCACACGGCTACGGACAGTGGTTTATGGTAGTTCGAATCTCTCTGCGAATGTTTTTACCGCATTAGTTCAGTTGGATAGAACAAGAGATTTCTAATCTTTAGGTCCCGGGTTCAAGTCCTGGATGCGGTGCTACAGGTGCAAAACAGTGTTCTAGTCAGTATAGCTTTGGCGGTCGGTTCAATTCCGTCAGTGGGTAGCTCCTGCGAAAATTTTTACATCTGTTCTTTGGAGTGTTGGCAGAGCAGGTTAATTGCACTGGATTGCTAATCCAGCGTCGCGTATCGCGGCACAAAGGTTCAAATCCTTTACACTCCGTATTTTTGATGGCTCGGTGGTAACGCAGGCTTAACGTCTTTGTTACCAAATTAAAAATGAACTTACGTTCACCGAGCCAGACACATGCGGGAATCTCCCGCCCGATGATGACGTCGCCAAGTGGTTTAAGGCCGCAGACTGCAACTCTGCTATCGTAAGTCCGAATCTTACCGTCATCTTAATGCCGGCATGGCGCAGTTGGTAGCGCAACTGATTCGTAATCAGTAGGCCACTGGTTCAAGCCCAGTTGTCGGCTCTCGGATGTATCTCAGATGGTAGAGTATGTGCCTGATATGCACATTGTCGAGCGTTCGAGCCGCTCCGTCCGAATTTTAGCCGATTGGTGTAATGGTAGCACATCAGATTCTGACTCTGAAAACATAGGTTCGATTCCTGTATTGGCTGTAAAAAATATAAAAAAGAGGAATAAAAATGATTTTAAATACAGGCGTAAGAACAGATACGATACAGTATTTCACACCATGGTTATTAAAAAGATTTGAAGAAGGATACGTATTATCGAGAAATCCAATGTTTCAGCAGAAAGTAACAAGATATGAATTAACACCGGAAAAAGTGGACTGTGTGGTGTTTTGTTCAAAAAATTACAAGCCAATACTGAAAGATATTGTAAAAATAACCGATAAATTTAATACATATTTTTATTATACAATCACTGCGTATGAAAAAGATGTTGAACCTGGCGTACCGTCAATAGAAGAAAGTATTAAAACGCTAAAAGAATTATCAAAAATTGTTGGAAAACAACGCTTGGCATGGCGATATGACACTGTGTTGCTGACTGAAAAATATACAATTGCAAAACATTTGGAGATTTTTGATGCCATGGCAAAAGCGATTACACCATATATTGACCGGTGTATCTTCAGCTTTGTGGAAATGTACAAAAAACTTCAAGTGAATATGCCGGAACTGATTCCAATGACAGAAGAAGATAAAAAAGAACTGGCAAAAGGAATGGGAAAAATAGCAAAGAAATATGGGCTGCACCTGCAGACCTGTGCAGCAAAAGAGAAATATGAAGAATTCGGTATTTATGACTCCGGATGCATGACGGCAGAAATTCTTGGTAAAGCAAATGGAATTACCTTTAAAAATGTAAAACATATCGGGAACAGGGCAGGATGTCAATGCATGGAATCGCATGGAATCGGAGATTATGACACATGCCTGAATGGATGCAAATACTGTTATGCAAATACAAATCCACAAAAGGCTTTTGAAAATTATAAATTTCATGACCCGGATTCTCCGTTATTGCTGGGACATCTGAAAGAAACGGATATTGTACAGCAGGGAGTGCAGAAAACTATGCTTGCAAAGGCAGATGATGGATTCGGTGAACAGCTAGAACTGAAATTCTGACATTGTCTTTTATTTTTGCATATTAAATTTGTAACAAAAAAATAATGAAGCGATTAAGTATCCTGCGAGGAGCAGGAAATAGGGAAAAAGTTAAGTTTGCACCAGTGGCGGAACAGGCAGACGCATTGGACTTAAAATCCAAAGAAGTTTAACTTCATGAGAGTTCAAATCTCTCCTGGTGCATTTTCGCAGTGTGTCGGAATTTGGAATACGAGACTGATTCAAAACCAGTTGCTTAATAAAAAGCGTGCAAGTTCAAATCTTGTCACTGCGATTTTTATCAAACATAAAGGAAGAGTACTCCTTCCTCTATAGGAAGCGAGATGAATTCCATTTTTTTTGTAAAAAGAATACGCATAAAACTACTCTTTTCCGAAAAATTCGGCATATTAAAAATAACCGGTGGAACACCGGGGCTTGCCTGTGCAATATCGGCAGGAAAAAAGATGGTCTTAGACCAGAAGCCCCCACTTCAGCGCGAGCAAGTGGTGGGTAGTTCACGGATATTATATATTATATTAAACAGCCAGAAAATAAAATCTGGCTGTTTTTATGTTCATGGAACTTTTTCTTGCAAAAATACTTAAAAATACCCACAAAAATTCTTTTGTATGTAGAAATTCTGGCATATTAAGTATAGAAAAAATACAAAAAGAAATTTAAAATAATTTGTACAGGAGAGAATTATTGAATGACTGAATTAATGAGCTTTGAAGAATTTCTAAAAGAAAACGAAAAAACAGCAAAAATATATGCGAAGCAGTATGTTGAGGGTGAATACAGAAGAAAATACAGGGAAGAAGAGAGAAAGAAAAACCCGGATTTAAAAAAGAATCAGTTGAATAAGATGACAGTAAGCGCGGTTGAGGCGTTCAAGAAATCCCCGGATTTTGAAAAGCTGGTGGAGAAATTGCCGGCTGAGAAAATTAAAAATAAAATGATGGTACATTACAACCATTATTGCGAAGAGGTGGAGACTCTTAATGAATACGAGAGGATGAGTGAAGCGGTTGTGACTGCGATTCCAGAGCATATTAAAGATGCGTATCCGAAAGCCCGGATGATGAAAAGAAAGTTTATACTTCACATTGGGCCAACTAATTCAGGAAAAACATTTACAGCATTGCAGAAATTCAGGGAGGCACATGAAGCGGCATATTTGGCTCCGTTAAGACTTCTGGCTCTTGAGGTATACGAAAATACGAATGCAGCGGGTGTTGAGTGCTCTTTGCTGACCGGTGAAGAGGAGGCTATTGTAAACGGTGCTTCTCACGTTTCAGAAACAATAGAGATGGCTGATTTGGGTAAGCATTATGATGTTGCGGTAATTGATGAGTGCCAGATGATTGCAGATGAGAGCAGGGGCGGAGCCTGGACTGCTGCCATTCTTGGACTTTGTGCTGAAGAAATACATATCTGTATGGCGCCAAACGCTGAAGATATCGTAAAACGCCTGGTTGAGTATTGTGGTGACGAAATAATAGAAATTGACCGAAAAGAACGTATGACACCTTTAACGCTGGACGAAGATGGGTCCCGGTTCCCGGATGGTGTGAAGCCTGGCGATGCCCTGATTGTGTTCTCAAAACGAAGCGTTATCAATGTTGCCGCAGAGCTGCAGGCAAGAAAAATTGCGTGCAGCATGATTTACGGCGCTTTGCCGTATGAAACCAGAAAAGCGGAAACGGAAAGATTTTTGAGTGGAGAAACTCAGGTGGTTGTTGCAACAGACGCGATTGGAAGGGGACTGACCCTGCCGGTAAAAAGGGTTGTATTTCTGGAAACGGAAAAGTTTGATGGCTACGATGTCAGACTTCTGAAGCCGGAAGAGGTACAGCAGATTGCAGGAAGAGCGGGAAGAAAAGGTATCTATGACGAAGGAAAATTTACCGCCGGAAAAGGAAGAAAATTCATCCGCAGGTCAATGAGTATGAAGCCTGAAGATATCAATTTTGCTCGCATTCGGTTCCCGAGATTCCTGACAGCGGTGGAAGGAAAGCTGTCTGACGTTATGAATAAATGGGATGAGGTGGAAACAGAAAGTCTGTTCCTGAAGGCAGATATTGAACAACAGCTTAAACTGTGTGAATGGATTGAGAACTACACAGATGATAAAGACCTGATTTATCGTCTCATCAATATACCATTCAACGAAAAGAACGATGATATGGTGCTCTTATGGCAGACTCTTGCCAAGCGGGTGGCAGAAGAGCATACGGTTGACCTGACAGGTGAAATTGAAGTTCTTGACATAGAAAAACGGCGCGCTGTAAGCATTTCAGATATAAACAAAAGAATCCAGGAGCTTGAATGGCTGTATCAGAAATATGACCTTATTCACAACTTTGTAAGGCTTTTTGGTATGCCTGATACAAGAGAAGAACAAAAAGAACTGATAAGAAAAAAGAAAAAAGAAGTTTCAGATACGCTGACAGAGGTACTAAAGACAAAGCAGCTGAAGAGAAGACAGTGCCCTGACTGTGGAAGGGCGTTGCCGTATAACTATCAGTATGGGATTTGTGAAAGCTGCTATTCTATGAGAAACCGTGGGTATGGATATTGGGGCGATGAGTGGTTTTCTGATAACAAAAGCAAGAAAGAACATGTCTAATTGGCATGTTCTTTCTTGCTCATATGGCAGTTGTGTAAGTTAGGTAAGCGTTGCGAAGTTAAATCTGTCAACCATGAGAGTTACTTTTTCACCCTTCTTTAGGCTTTTCCAATCAGAAAGATTCGTCATTCGATATCTTCTTTGAATGTTTTTCCCGTGGCTATTCTTTTCTTGGACAGTGACACTGTAATATTCTGTATAGTCTTTGTTCTGATTTTCGCTGATGCTTGTTTTTGGCCAATATGGAGTTTGGTCATCCCCTGTGGCAATAGTCTCATCAGCTTTGATTGCCCGCTCCCAGTGAAATCCGTCAACCACTACATCTTTTTTGATTGGTTGCATGAACTTTTTGATTCCGAACATGGTGACAGAGGCAAGGCAAAGCATGAACAACAACATGAATAGTAGTGCAAAAACACCATACAAAAATTCTGATTTTCCATACTTGTTAGCTGCTTTTTTCATATTAATTTCTTCTTTTCTTATTGGATTAAATATTTACAAATACAATATGCAGGAAGAAAGAAAAAGAAAAAAAAAGGACGCAATTAAATTGCGCCCTGGATTAATTCATCTCGTCTGTCAAAAAATTCCTTGCAAAATGCTTTTGCCTTTTCAAGATTTTTCAGCATGATTGCCGTGTCCTCGATATAGACATCAGGAATTGAAAATTGTGGATGGCCGGTTTCTAAAAATTTAATAGTGATTCCAAAGACCGGGTCTTTTGGCTTCACTACGATATGTTTTTCAATTCCATCGTCTGAAATTTTCAGGATTTGGCCGTATCCATGATATTCTTTTGTTGTCAGAAATTTACTTCTGTTTTCTGAAACAAATTTGATATTGTTTGACATATTTTTTACTCTCTCTTTCTGCCTTTATTTTATTCTCTTTCCGGTTCGTCGTCAACAATTTGCTCAGAATGAACAAGCGAAAGGCTGCGGCCTGTCCGGTCGTTGAACATTTCGATTGTAGTATCCCTGCAAAAGTCAGCAATCGCGTATCGGTCGTTAATATCTCCGGTAAAGATTTTTTCAACACCTTCCATTTCCGCAAAACGGTTCAACCGTTTAACGCCCATTATTGCGCGTTCGTG
>ERZ824598.4101-NODE-4101-length-11478-cov-4.785783_pt1 | contig 11478 bp, 10 predicted proteins | sample MGYA00519934_ERZ824598 | MGnify/ENA primary metagenome ERZ824598 (study PRJEB31778, sample SAMEA3449177) | human gut metagenome | biome: human gut; feature: human-associated habitat; material: faeces | place: United Kingdom | collected 2010/2012 ... | reverse complement strand
TGCAGGGGCGCGTAATAGTTGTTGGTGTTCAGAACGGCGATGGGGCGGTTGTGCTTGCCGAGCTGCTTGAGCGTGAGGATCTCGAAAAATTCCTCGAGCGTACCGATGCCGCCGGGCAGGACGATGCATGCGTCGGACTCCTCCTGCATGCGCTGCTTGCGCTCGCGCATGGTTTCGGTGAATATCATGCGGCTGCACTTGTCGTACAGTATGCCCGGCTCATCGAAAAATCGCGGCGCTATGCCGACGACGTCTCCGCCCGCCGCGCTCACTCCGCGCGCGCACGCGCCCATGAGTCCCTCCGCGCCGCCGCCGAAAACGATGCTGTCGCCGTTTTCGCCGATCAGCCGGCCTACGGCCTCGGCCTCGGCGTAGTAACGTGCGTCCAGCTCACGGCCGGACGCGCCGAAAATGCAGATCCTCATCAGTCGTCCAGATCCTCAAAAGCGTCAAGGCCGCGCTTGGCCTCGGGCTTGTTGTCGCCGTGCTTTACGAAGATCATCGTCACAAAGCTGAGCGCGACGAACAGCGCGGCATAGGGGAACAGCACCGTGTAGCTTATATGGCGCATCAGCGAGCCTGCGACGATCGGGGTCACGACCTGCGCGACCATCGAGAAGGTGTAGTAATAGCCGGTGAATTTGCCGATATCCGAGCCGCGGCACATCTCAACGACCATGGGCAGGGAGTTTACGTTTATCGCCGCCCATGCAAGGCCGACGAGCGCGAACACGATGAACATCACGACGTTTATCTCGCTGTAGGCCGTCGTCAGGAAGTAGCCCAGGCCGAAGCAGACCGCCAGCAGGATGATGCCGGCCATGATCGTGCGCTTTCTGCCGACCTTGGACGCGATAACGCCGATGGGGATATAGCTGATAACGGCGCCGCCGGTCGCGATCAGCAGGCAGGTCGATGCGCCGCCCAGCGCCTGACCCATGACCTGGCTGACGTAGGTCGTGAACCACGTTTCGACCGCGTTATAGCCGAGAAACCACAGGCTGATCGACGAAAGGAGGAATATGAGGCTCTTCTTTACGGGCTTGGGCAGGGTCTCGCTGCCGCTGCCGTCGTCCTCGGCGAGGTTCCACTCGGGATGCTGCGCCTCGAGCTTCTGCTGCTCGGCGACGAGCTTCGGCTCCTTGATCGTGAGAAACAGCACGGCGATGGCGACGAACATGATCGCGGAAACGACCATGAAAAGCGGCTGATAGTTGACGTGCGCAAGGCCTTCGACCTTGCTGTTGGGGTACATGACCGCGGCCACGCCGAGGTAGATAACGCCGCCGAGCGCGCCCATGAGGTTTATGATCGCGTTGCCCTTGCTGCGCAGGGGCTTGGGCGTAATATCCGGCATAAGCGCGACCGCCGGGGAGCGGTAGGTCCCCATTGCGACGAGCAGCAGGCCGAGAACGACCACGAACGAGACGGTCTTGAAGGTGGTCGGCGCGGCGGCATAGCTGTTGTCGATAAGCGGCAGCAGGTTCATTAGTATGATCGCAAGGCCCGTGCCGAAAAGGATAAACGGCATGCGCTTGCCGATCTTGGTGTGCGTTTTGTCCGAGATCGCGCCGAACAGCGGCAGCAGAAACAGCGCAAGCACGTTGTCGGCCGCCATTATCGCGCCGGAATACGTCTCGTTGAGGTGGAATGTGTTGGTCAGTATAAGTGGAACGATGCTGTTGTACATCTGCCAGAACGCGCAGATGGACAGGAACGCAAAGCCCGTCAATATGGTGCGTTTGTTGTCAAGCTTCATTTTCTCCGCTCACCCTCCGGGTTGGTTTTGCCACGATTATACCACACGCCTCCATATTTTGCACCTGTTTTTTAGAGGCGATTTGACGCAGTCACGGATACGTATATCTCTGGTTGCCCGGTGTCGAGGGTGCGGAGGAAACCGTAACTGCCGCGCGCTACGTTAGTGCGATGCTGAATTTTGCACCACACCTTGTAGGGGTGAGCATCGATCGCCCACATGCCACGGTTTTGCCGGAACCCACCGGTCGGGCTACCGCAATCACCGTATCCGTAGGTGCGTCAATCCGCATCTGAACAAATGGAGCGGATGTTTTTTTCAAATTTACTGCGCGGACCCATGACCTCGTGGCCGCAGCCGAGGCAGCGGAGCTTGAAGTCTGCGCCGACGCGCAGCACCTGCCAGCGCTTCTCGCCGCAGGGGTGCGCTTTTTTCATTGTCAGCACGTCGCCGACATGGATATCCATTGGCATGGTCAAAACCTCACTTTTTGATCTCGTCCCAGTATTTTTTCGCGGTCTGCTCGATCTTGTTGTCACCGAAGTCGTAGTAGTGCGCGCCCTTGAGCGCATCGGGCAGATACTGCTGCCGCACCCAGTGGTTGGGGTAGCTGTGCGGATATTTATAGCCCTGCTCGCGCTCAAAGCCCGTGCCGTCGGCGTGGACATTTTGCAGCTCGCGCGGCGGCGGACCGCTTTTGCCGGCGCGGACATCGGCGATGGCAGCGTCGATCGCCATAAGGCCGCTGTTGGACTTCGGCGCGGTGGCGAGGAAGATGACCGCCTCGGCCAGCGGCAGGCGCGCCTCCGGCAGTCCGAGCTGAAGCGCCGAATCCACGCAGGCCTTGACTATCGGCACCGCCTGCGGATACGCAAGGCCGATATCCTCGCTCGCCGAGCACAGGATCCGGCGGCACGCGCCGACGAGGTCGCCTGCCTCGAGCAGCCGCGCAAGATAGTGCAGCGCCGCGTCCGCGTCCGAGCCGCGCAGCGACTTCATCAGCGCCGACAGCGCGTCATAGTGCTCGTCGCCGTCGCGGTCATAGCGCATCGCGCTGCGCTGGGTGACGGTTTTCGCATCGTCGAGGCTTATGACAAGCTTATCGCCGTCCGTTCGGGCTGCCGAAAACAGCAGCTCGACCGCGTTGAGCGCCTTGCGCACATCGCCGCCGCAGGACCGGCTTATCCGCTGCACGACGCCCGGCTCAAGCTCCGGCGTTTTGCCCTCGCGCTCGGCGAGGATGGAAAACGCGCGCATAACGGCAGGCTCGGCCTCTTTCGGCGTGACGGGCTTGAACTCGAACACCGTCGATCGGCTGAGGATAGCGCCGAACACGCAGAAATAGGGGTTTTCCGTCGTCGAGGCGATGAGCGTGATGCGCCCGTCCTCGATAAACTCCAGCAGCGATTGCTGCTGCTTTTTGTTGAAATACTGGATCTCGTCAAGATACAGCAGCACGCCGCCGGGAGTCAGCAGCGTGTCAAGCTCGGCGATGATCTCTTTTATGTCGGCAAGCCCGGCGGTCGTTGCGTTCAGCTTGCGCAGGGTGCGGTTGGTTTTTTCCGCGATGATGCGCGCAACGGTGGTCTTGCCCGTGCCCGAGGGGCCGTAGAAGATCATGTTCGGGATGCTGCCGCTTTCGACGATGCGGCGCAGCAGGCCACGCTCGCCGAGGATGTGCTTTTGGCCGACAACATCGTCAAGGCTGTGGGGGCGTATTTCGTCTGCAAGGGGTTTGTACATGTGCTGTACCTCCGAAAAAACCGTCCGCACCGCAAATGCGATAGCGCCGCGGACAGGGTTGTGGTAAAATAGGTGCGAGGTGATATGTATGCGCACAAAAGCTCAGGTTCTGGAGATAGTCCGCCGATTGGAGGAGGCCTATCCCTTGGCCGAATGTACGCTTGATTATAAAAAGGATTATGAGCTGCTGTTTTCCGTGCGGCTTGCCGCGCAGTGCACCGATGCGCGCGTAAACGAGATTACGCCGGCGCTGTTTGCGCGCTTTTCTACGCTGCAAAGCTTTGCCGAGGCTGACGTTGCGGAGGTCGAGGAGTATGTCCGATCCTGCGGCTTTTACCGCGCCAAGGCTCGCGACATCGTCGGCGCGGCGCAGATGATCCTGCGCGATTTCGGCGGCCGCGTGCCGGATAACATGGACGATCTGCTCAAGCTGCCCGGAGTCGGGCGCAAGACGGCAAATCTCATTCTCGGCGACGTTTATCACGTTCCCGGCTCGACCGTTGTGGACACGCACTGCATCCGCATTTCAAACCGCCTGGGTCTGGTCGATGGCCTCAAGGACCCGGTGAAGATCGAGGCCGAGCTGCGCAGGTGCCTGCCGCCGGAGAAAAGCTCCGACTTCTGCCACCGCATCGTGCTGCACGGCCGCGCCGTCTGCACCGCGCGCAGGCCCGACTGCGCAGGCTGCACCCTGCGCTCGGTGTGCCAATTTGCCGAACAGCAGGTGTAATACATAATTATACCCGATATCCCACCCCAACGCAACTTTTTCAGAGGCGATTTGACGCAGTCACGGATACGGTGATTTCCGGTAGCCCGGTTCGGGACATTGGTGGAAACCGTGCGGTTTCACCGCAGCTGATAGCCGTGAGCTGATAGCAGAGAGCCGATGGTGTGCCTACGGCGCGGATTTATTTACACCTCATCTGCCGCAAGCGGTTTTTCAGTAGCGCTTTAACGCTGATACCGATACGTTTTTTGCGTCAGCCCGACCGGTGGGTGCCGACGAAACCGCTACACGCGGAACGGATGAATCCGTTCCCTACGACGCTATTTTTGTGCCGGCAAAACATTACAACGGAACAGGCAAGCCCGTTCCCTACAAGGTGCGGTGCAAAACGCAGCAGCGCACTTGTGTTACGCGAGGCAACCATGGTTTCCACCATTGTCCCGAACCGGGCTGCCGCAAAACGCAGCAGCGCACCTGTGTTACGCGAGGCAACCATGGTTTCTGCCAATGTCCCGAACCGGGCTGCCGCAAAACTCAGCAACGCACCTGTGTTACGCGAAACGTTATGGTTTCTGCCAATGCCTCGAACCGGGCTGCCAGAGATAACCGTATCCGTAGGTGCGTCAATTCGCCTCTAAAAATTCGCCACTAAAAATGTGACGGGAATGTAAGGATCGGATGGGTAAATGTAAGCAAAATCGATGGTTTCCGGGCAAAAAGCGCGGTAGAATAAGCGTGTAAATCCGATGGAGGTAAAAACGATGAGCATTTTAACTGTTGAAAATCTCAGAAAGGTATACAGCACGCGCTTTGGGGGAAACCAGGTCGAGGCGCTTAAAAACGTAAACTTCAGCGTCGATGAGGGCGAGTACGTCGCCATAATGGGCGAGTCCGGCTCGGGCAAAACGACGCTTTTGAATCTTCTTGCGGCGCTGGACAAGCCGACCGGCGGCACGATCGTGCTCGACGGCAAGGAGCTTGGCAGGATAAAGGAGAGCGACGTTGCGACGTTCCGGCGCGACAATCTCGGCTTTGTGTTCCAGGAGTTTAACCTGCTGGACACGTTCACGATCCAGGACAACATCCTGCTGCCGCTGGTGCTTGCCGGGAAAAGCTACGACGAGATGACCTCGCGCCTGCTGCCGATAGCGAAGGACCTGGGCCTGACTCCGCTGCTGAAGAAGTATCCCTATGAGGTCTCCGGCGGCCAGAAGCAGCGCGCGGCGGTCGCGAGGGCGCTCATAGCCAATCCGCGCATCATCCTCGCCGACGAGCCGACGGGCGCGCTCGACTCGAAGAGCACCGACGAGCTGCTCGGCCTGTTCGAGCAGATAAACAAAAAGGGTCAGACCATCCTCATGGTCACGCACTCCGTCAAGGCCGCGTCGCGCGCGCAGCGCATATTGTTCATAAAAGACGGCGAGGTGTTCCACCAGATCTATCGCGGCGAATGCTCCGATCAGCAGCTTTACCAGAAGATCTCGGACACGCTGACCATTCTTGCATCGGGCGGTGAAGTGAAATGAAGCTCGGTTTCTATCCCCGTCTCGCGTGGAGCGGCATCAGGAAAAACAAGCGCCTGTTCGTTCCGTATATCCTCGCCGCGGCCGGAACGGCGGCCGTGTTCTACATCATGTTCTATCTCGCGTCGGGCGACCTTTTGGACGGTATGCGCGGAGGTATGACGGCACAGTCGACGCTGTCGCTCGGCGTATTCGTCATCGTCGCGTTCGCGCTGCTGTTCCTGTTTTACTGCAACAGCTTCCTCGTGCGCCGCAGATACAAGGAATTCGGCCTTTACAGCATCCTCGGCATGAACAGGAAAAACATCTCACGCGTTCTTGCATGGGAAACCCTGCTGACTGCGCTGCTGTCGCTTATCGGCGGCATACTTATCGGAGCGCTGCTTTCAAAGCTCGCGGAAATGATATTTCTGCACATGCTCGGCGGCACGGCGGATTATTCGCTGCACATATCGCTTCCCGCCATCAAATACATGCTCCTGTACTTCGGCGGCATTTTCGCGCTGATCTACATCAGCAGCCTCATTAAGCTGCACCGCAGCACGGCGGTCGAGCTCGTGCACAGCGAAAGCTACGGCGAAAAGCCCGTCAAGGCAAATCCCGTGCTTGGCATAGCAGGCGTTATCCTGCTCTCCGCGGCCTACATTCTTGCCGTCAGCATAAAGGAGCCCCTGCAGGCGCTCACGATCTTCTTCATCGCCGTCATTATGGTCATCGTCGGCACTTATCTCGTTTTCATATCGGGCAGCGTCCTGCTGTGCAAAATTCTTCAGAAAAACAAGCGCTATTACTACACGCCCCGGCACTTCGTCTCCGTTTCCTCGATGACCTACCGCATGAAGCGCAACGGCGCGGGGCTTGCGTCGATCTGCATCCTCGCAACGATGGTGCTGGTCACGATATCCTCCACCTGCTGCCTGTACTTCGGCATGGTCGACTCCGTCAACGCACGCTATCCGCGTGATATCAACGTCACCTTCGGCTATGACGCAAGCACATCCCTGACAGAGGAAAAGGCTGATGCTCTGAGCGATAAGCTCGTCGCCGCTCTCGGAGATACAGAGCGGAAAAACATCCTCGATTTCCGGCAGCTTAGCATGTCCGGAGTCTTTGAAAACGGCGTTTTCGACATTTCCGAGCGCTTTTCCGGCAGCAGCGACATAATCGATTACGGCAAGATCACAAACCTGCGCATAGTTTCGCTGTCCGACTACAACAGGATAAGCGGAAAAAGCGAAACGCTTGCCGAGAACGAGGTGCTCCTGCACGCACTGCGGACGGATTACGGTCTCAAAACCATATCCCTCGGGAGCGTCGAGACCTTCACCGTGAAAAAGACTCTTGACGCCATGCCCCTTGCCGACGGCAGCGGCGCTGAAATAAGCCCCACGATAACGCTTGTCGTTTCCGATTTTGACAAGACCGCCGAGCGGCTTGTTGACGGCGCGGGAGAATACGTTGTCCGCTCAAAATGGATCTGCGACTTTGACTGCTCGGATGAGCTTGAGGATCAGGACAAGGTCTGCAATATGATTGCCGCGGCCTCGGAAAACGGCGAATTTTCCGACAAGGACGGCAGCAGCGGCTGGCAGTACCTGTCCTACGAATCCCGGGCTGCCGAGTACGCCGACTTTGCCGCAGTCTATGGCGGTCTGTTCTTCCTCGGCGTTACACTCAGCCTCGTGTTCATCTGCGCGGCGGTGCTCATCATCTACTACAAGCAGCTTTCCGAGGGCTATGAGGATGCGCAGAGGTTCGAGATCATGCAGAAGGTCGGTATGACAAAGCCCGAGATCCGCCGCAGCATAAATTCGCAGCTTCTGACGGTGTTCTTCCTGCCGCTTATCTTCGCCGGACTGCACCTGGCGTTTGCCTTCCCGTTTATACGCAAGATACTGTACATGTTCTCGTTCTACAACACGAGCTTCCTCGTCTGGACGACGGTGATAAGCTTCTTCGTTTTCGCCGTGCTGTACGCGCTTGTGTATAAGAAAACCTCGAACACGTATTATAAGATAGTAAGCTGACAGGCGATATTAAGCAAATATACCGAACGCCGGTGGGGAATATCCCACCGGCATTTTGCGTTTAAGCGCCAAATTCGCTTGCTTTTTGGGCGCCAATAGGCTATTATTTAAAATGTAATTCCAAATTCGAGACGGAAATTTGGGGTTACGGCTCGAAAAATGCAGTAATTTGTCGAATTTTGAGGATAAGTTTTGCTTATGGAATACAAAACGCTTGAAAAAATATATTATTCTTCCCCAAATGACTATGAAAAGATATATCTTGAGCGCTATAACGGCGACTATACGCACAGGCTGCACTTTGACATAGGCGGCAACAAGGCTTTTTTCATAGTCACGCCGGATATCCAGAAGAAAATGCTCGGCATCCAGCGCATGGATAAGACAGTCTCGCGACTGTGCGCACAGCTTCCGGGAAAGGCCATCGAGCAGTTTACAAAGCGCTGCCTTATCGACGAGCTTGTTCTGACGAACAGCATCGAGGGAGTCAGCAGTACTCGGCGCGAGATGTATGACGTGCTTGAGGGCATGGGCAGGGGCGAGGCGAAAAAGCGCTTCACCGGCCTTACGCAGAAATACATCATGCTCCAGCGCGGCGAGGGCATACGGCTTGAGACCTGCGAGGATATCAGAAAGATATACGATGAGCTGGTTCTGCCGGAGGTCACGGAAGAGGATCCGAAAAACGCGCCCGACGGCGTGCTTTTCAGGAAAGACTCGGTCAGCGTATGCTCCGGCACGCAAAAGGAGATCCACCGCGGCCTGTACCCCGAGCGCAAGATCATCTCGTCGATGGAGTCTGCGCTGGAATACTTAAACGACGAGAGCGAGGAGCTTCTGCTGCGCACGGCAGTGTTTCACTATTTGCTCGGCTATATCCACCCGTTTTACGACGGAAACGGCAGGCTCAACCGCTTTATCAGCAGCTGCATGATGGCCAAGGAGCTTGAGCCGGTGTCGGGCTATCGCCTGTCGTACACGATAAAGGAAAATCTCGGAGACTACAACAATGCATTTAAGGTCTGCAACCGGCCGCAGAACAAGGGCGATCTTACGCCGTTTGTCGAGATGTTCATATCGGTCATAGAAAAATCGATGTCCGCGCTGCGTGACGCGCTCGAAAAGCGCTCGGCGCTTTTGACGCATTATTCGCTGAATATCGGGTCGCTGCCCGATGCCGACAGCGAGATCATATACGAGCTTTACAGCGTGCTTATTCAGGCGCGGCTGTTTTCCGAAAACGGTGTTTCAATGGGCGAGCTGTGCGCACACTTGAACAGGAGCGGCGAGACCGTGCGCAAAAAGCTTGCCGTTGTGAAAAACTCCGGGCTATTGATAACCAAAACCGTCAAGCGCGAAAAATTCTACGGCATCGACCTTGAGCTTATAGATAATTTCATTGCGTACAACGCGCGGCAAGCGCAAGAGTGATGCAAAAGCAATGCCCCGGCTTCGGATGAAGCCGGGGCGTTTTGCGTATTCAGTTCAGTTTTGCGCGTCTTTTTCGCTTTTGGGCATAAGCCTGCCGAGCCAAAGCACGAGCGCGCCGATGACAACGGCGAGGATGCACTGGACAGGGCTGAACGCGGCCTTTATCGCCGCAATGCCGAGAAGCCAGAGTATTAAAAGCACAGCGCCTGCCGCAAGGCACACGGCGCCGATGATGAACACTATTTTTCCCTTGTTTTCCTTTATCTTTTCCGGCATGATGCTGCCTCCTTGTCGATTGTACAGCAGAGTATACCACATTTTTCGCGGCGCTTCAACATCCGCTTGCGCCGCTGCCTGTGCGCGGCTATAATATATCCGACATATCTGACAAAAGGAGACGTTTAAATGTATAATTTCGACGAGATAATAGACAGACGCGGCACGAACGCCCTGTTCGTCGGAAACGCCGAGGGCTGTATCCGCCTGAATCTCGCCATGCCGCGCTCGATCATAAAGACCGGGCTTGAGCGCATGCGCGACTCGATAAGGGCGCACAGGGGGTAAAATGCAGGCAGCTTCATGGTGCAGGGCGAATGCGATGCTGCTGATCTCGCTGTTGCTTGCCGCGGTCACGGCGTTTTTCGTGCCGCCGGATGCGCAGTATCTGGGGTACTACGATCTGAAAACGCTCGCGTGCCTGTTCAGCGTGCTGGCCGTCGTCGCCGCCCTGCGTGACCTCAATATTTTCGCTGCGCTGTCGCAGCGGCTCGTGCGCACCTTCGGCACGGTGCGCAGCGTTGCGGCGATGCTTATAATAATCACCATGCTCGGCTCGATGCTGCTCACAAACGACACGGCACTGCTTACCTTCCTGCCGCTGAGCTGGTTCGTCATGCACTCGACAGGGCAGGATAAGCACATTCCGCTGCTGTTTGTTCTGCAAAACTGCGCGGCGAACCTCTGCGGCATGCTCACGCCCTTCGGAAATCCGCAGAATCTCTATCTCTTCAGCTATTACAATATCCCGACGAGCGAGTTTCTGTCGATCATGCTGCCGCCCTTTGCGATGTCAACGGTGCTTATACTGCTCTGCTGCTTTGCGTTTCCTCGCACGCGGCTTAGCGTGCCGGACGCCGCCGTCAGCGTAAACGGACGCCGCGCCGCAGTCTATGGGCTGCTGTTTGCCCTCGCCGTTGCGATGGTGCTGCGCGCCGTGCCCTACGCCGTGGGGCTTGTCGTCATTGCGGCGGCGCTGCTCGCGCTCGATCGCCATGCGCTTAAAACGGTGGACTGGGGGCTGCTTGCGACCTTTGCCGCGTTCTTCACCTTTTCCGGCAATCTTTCGCGCATGGAGGCTGTCCACGCGCTGTTTGCACGGCTGCTTTCGCACGGAGCGATGCTCGTATCCGCGCTGACCAGCCAGGTGATAAGCAATGTTCCGGCGGCGATACTCCTCAGCCGCTTCACCGACGACTATCGAGGCCTGCTCGTCGGCGTGAACATCGGCGGAGCGGGCACGCTCGTCGCGTCCCTCGCAAGCCTCATCACATTCCGCGAATACACTCGCCATGCGCCCGGGAACTCCGGCCGCTTCCTCGCCCTGTTCTCCGCCGTCAGCTTCGCCTTCCTCGCCGTTCTTTTAATAGCGAATTGAGGCAGCTACGGATACATATATTGCAGTGGCCCGGTTCGAGACATTTGAATAAACCGCGACTGCTACGCAACCCGGTAGTGCGCTGCTGAATTTTAGGATGCACCCCATTGGCTCACCTTTCAAGGGGAGCAGGCGGCTTTGCCGCCGAGGGGTTGAATTAAAGCCTATTAACTATCAGCCATTAGCTCTCGGCTGCGGCGAAGCCGCACGGTTTCCTCCGTACTCTCGAACCGGGCTACCAGAGATAACCGTATCCGTAGGTGCAGTAAAGCGCCTCTAAAATAATTTGAATTAATTAACGTGCTGTTCATATATTGTTCACAATTTAACCGGTGAGTTGTGTATAATATGTAAACAGGAGAGTGTAACATATTCGGCGGTTTGGCCAAGTTTTTTAAATATCATTTGGCCAGACCGCTTTTTTTAGGCAAATTTACTAAGAAAAAAGTTAATTATTTTTCAAAAACTTTGTCATTTCTTCTTTACTATTTTGACATTGTGTGTTACACTGACAAAAGTCCAACAAAATTGGGAGATTTGTATTGGCTTTTAACTTTTTCAGCGTGTCAAAAAAGTCTGTGACTTTTTTGCACGCTTCAAAAAACGCCACA
>ERZ824598.4098-NODE-4098-length-11484-cov-5.617814_pt1 | contig 11484 bp, 10 predicted proteins | sample MGYA00519934_ERZ824598 | MGnify/ENA primary metagenome ERZ824598 (study PRJEB31778, sample SAMEA3449177) | human gut metagenome | biome: human gut; feature: human-associated habitat; material: faeces | place: United Kingdom | collected 2010/2012 ... | reverse complement strand
GCCGAGGTTGGTGATGTAGGCTTCAAATACCGTCATTTGCACCTCCTTTTGTCAGCGCCTCCGCGATCCCAGCCATGATGTACTCGGCGCAGGGCAGCGCGATGGCATTTCCCAATGCCCGGTAACGGTGAGAGGATAGAATTTCCCCGCCGTCCGCGCCGTACCTTGTCCAGCCCTCCGGCAGCCCCATAAGCCGCTCACATTCCGTTTCCGTGGGGAAGCGGACACAGCCCCCGGCGGGATCGTCCTCATACCAAAAGGCAAAGGGCGAAATGCCGCCCGCTAACAGAGTGGGAAAAGGGTCAGTTGGCAGTCCGAAGCTGTTTCGGAACGCTGTTTCCGTCCGCTCCTTGGCGGACGCCCGCATACGGAAGCATTGAAAGGGTCGGGTGACTGGTACGCGCCGCCCTGCTTCAAAAAAAGAGCCTCGATCTCCGCAGGCGGCAGGCAGCCCGCGATCTCCGCCAAATGCAGGAAGTGACTGCATTGTGCGGGGCTTAAAAAGTATTTCGTGGGAACGCCGTCCTCCAAAGTCTGCCACAAGAAAGATGCGCTGCCGTCGTGCCAGCCGGGGGCTTGCCCAATGTTGGGCGTCCATGAGCCGCCAGCAGAGGTCAGGCGTTCGCCCTCGCACCATTCCGGCTCCTGCCCATCTTCCAGAAGCAGGCATTGAAACATTGGTGTCTGTGAAAGCGGATAGGACGGCTCTAAAATCCATCCTGTTATTTGATGAAAACGCTCCCATGACATTTTCCCAAACAGCGATTGTTGGAAATAGACCATTTGTCGCCTCCCTCATTTCACGGATAATGCGGATAGCTTGAAAGAACAGGCTGGACTTTTCTCCCGCAAGCGCCTTGCGGTTGCCGATCTGCGAGAGATTTTGACATGGTGAGCCAAAGGTGATGATATGGACGGGCGGGAGATCCCGCCCGTCCAGCTTCGTCACATCCCCCAAATGCGCCATATCGGGAAAGTGGCGTTTCGTGATGGAGATAGGGGCTTTTTCGATCTCGCTTGCCCATATTGGCTCAATGCCGCAGCGCACCGCCGCCAGCGGGAATACGCCGATCCCGTCAAACAGGCTCCCCAGCCGGAGCGCCGTCATCTTATCTGCGTCCCTGTCCCTTGACGGTCAAAATGCCCTCAAGGGTGGTGGCGGTGATCCCCAGCCGCTGGGCAACGGCGATGTCGTTCTTCATGGCCTCGGTGACGGTATGACCGCACACCACCAGCACATGAGCGCGGCGGAGCAGATCGCGCCCCATGTCGATGCCGCTCTTATGCTCCTCGGGGACGGCGTCATTGAGGAAAAGCGGCTGATAGAGCGTCGGGCAGATAGGCGAAAAGCCCGCCTCATACACCGTGCGGCAATACTGCGCCGCCGGCTTCGTGTTTTCGTGGTCGCTGCCGCACCATGCGGCGGTAATATACGCAAGGGGTCGTTTCATTGTAAAAACCTCCAATTCATAAACGAAAGACCTCGGGACAAAAAGTCCCAAGGTCACTTTTCAAGATCCGTTTTCTTTTCGGGCTTGCCCAGCTCGGGCGGCTGCTTGGCCTTCCAGTCATCCAGCAGAGAAATGATCTTGTCTTTCATTTCCCTCGGGGACTTGTCCTTGCCGAAATACTTTTCCAGTTCCGCACTATTGATGATCACCTTGTCTACCTCCTTTTTCTCCTGCGACAGAATACCGTCGATCACATCGCCGTTGAGCTTGCCGTCCTTGTCCAGCTCCCGCATTTTCTGTGCCTGCGACAGCGAGGGCGAGGACTGCTGCCCCTCGATGGATACGGCGATATATTTCTGATGCTTCGGACGGATGAATGAGATCTCTACCGCCGGGGTAAACGCCAGCTTTTTCTCGTCTACCATTTTCTGCAAATCCGGCACAAGCTCGGTCAGGCGGATATACCGCTGCACCTGCTTGTAGTTCATGCCGTTGCGATCTCCCACGACCTGCGTGGAGCGTTTTCCAGCATCCTTGTCCTCCTCGCCGGGGCGGCTGCCTTGGTGCTTGATGGCCTCCACCTGCATTTTGAGTGACTGCGCCTTTTCCGTGGGCAAAATACGCTCACGGTGACGGAGGTTGTCATCCGTCATGGCGAGGATGGCTTCATCGTCCGTCATGTTGCGGACAATACACGGCATATTCGCAAATCCGGCAAGCTCGCTTGCCCGCTGGCGGCGGTGGCCTGCGATGATCTCATAGCCGCCATCCTCACGGGGACGCACCAGCGCAGGCTGATTGACGCCCGCCGCCTTGACCGACTCCACAAGCCCCTGCATTTCCGTATCGTCCCGGACACCAAAGGGATGATTTTTGAACGGGTGCAGGTCAGACAGGTTGAGATAGACGATCTCCTCTTTTTCGGCACGGGTGGCATCACGGGGCGCAGACGGCTCCGGCGTGACCTCTTTACCAGCGGGAGTGCCGCCCTTATCCACGGCAGGCTTCTCCGGGGCGGGCTTGCTTTGGGACTTTTTGTCCCGAGGTTTGGGCGGCTTTGCCTTATCGGGAGCGGCCTTGCCATCCTTGGACGGGCGACCTCTGCCAGGCTTGGCGGCCTTGTCCTTTTCGGTGGGCTGCTTCTGCTTGACTGCCTTTTTCTTCTCCTTGCCCGCCTCGTCACGGGCGGCGGCAAAATCCACCACCTTGCCGGAATGTGCCGGGGCGGGGTCATCCTTGCCGGGAGTGGGCGGCTGTTCATGCGCCTTTTCAGCCTTGGGGAGTTTGGGAGCGGCAGGCTCCTCCACCTCGGCGTGAGTAACAGCGTCGGCGGGATCAGGCACGGCCTCGCCCATTTCAAAGAGCGCCGCCTGCCCCTCGTGTTCCAGCATGACCGCCTCAGCGTCGGTCAGCGCAGGCTCGGGAACAGGCTACTCCGGCACGGCGACATTTTCTACCGCAGGAGCGGGAGCCTCGGCGGGCGGGGCTGCCTCGGGAATGTTTTTCTTATCATCTGCCATTTGCAAACCTCCTTTGTTGTGAAATGAAAAAAGCCAGCCCGGTGGCTGGCTGCAAAAAATATTCCCCCCTTTCGGTTTTATATATGAAAACGCGCCTCTTGTCCTGTGGGCGCGCAATTCTTAAATTGATGCAGTATAGAATGAGTAGACTTGACTTTTTTCTTTTGTTTGTGATAGATTATGACTAAAGATGAGTAGCTATGACGAAACCTATAATGAAGGTGATTTGCATGAATAAGGAATACATTACTCTCATGGAATTGGCACAATGCCTTAAAATTAGCAGAGCAACAATTGATCGTTGGAGAAAAGAAGGGATGCCTTCATATAAAATTGGAAATGGCGTTCGTTTCATTGAGTCGGAAGTATCTGAATGGATAGAACAACACAAGTCTAAAAAGTGATTTCGTTATTACGAGGAGATTTTTATGAAGTATCTATGGCTAATTGTAGTAAGGTTTACACATAAAGTCTTAAACAAGTTCCCCTCTATACTTTCATATTTTTTTCTTGCATTTAGCGTTATAGCGTGCTTGGTAATCCTCGTGCCTAGTTGTTTTGATCGGGTGCCGGTACTGTCATATTACATTAGTGAACATGAACTGCCAATGATGTACGAACTGTACGGTGAAGTAAAAGTACTCGACGAGAAGGGAAATATAGTTAACCAAAATGTCGAAGTGTTTGTTGGAGGATACAGCATATCTTTAACATCGACAGAATTTAATCTAAAGTTCTCTGCACCAACAATGAATGAAGTATTTGTCGTGATAAGATATAAGTTAAATGGAGATATACGAGAATTTACTAAATGCTTAGCGGTTAACGCCGGAAATCATATAATTAAAGAGGAGTTCATTATCCATGCCTGATGTTTTTAAGTGCGGACTCATTGGAATGGGGCCAGCTGGAATTGGACTAGCGATGAGCTTGCGTGGCACATCCACAATCAAGAATATGATATGCTTTGAGCGCGGAAGTTTTAATATTGATGTAAACTGCTCTGCTTTATCAGAGAAAGAGTGTTGTTGTTCAAATTCATGTGGTGTCATTTCTGGAGTTGGCGGTGCTTCGACCTTAAGCAGTGGCAAAATTAGCAATTTTCCTGCAGGAAGTGGTCTTGCGGAGTTTTTTGATTCTGAAAAGCAGTTAAGAGAATTGCTTGATGAAGTGATCCAATTTTTAAGCGATGAAATTCAACTAAAAAGGATCGAAATTGATACTGCGACAAAAATGAACGCAAAGGCTTTCTATAAACAGAGAAATATTGATTATAAGTATTACGATGTTTATGAGTTCGATGGAAAAAGTTATAGAAGCTTTATACAAAGAACGGTCCAAGAACTAATGGACGAAGGACTGCAGTTGTTTGATAATGCGGAAGTTTTAGATGTTCACCGTGATCCGCATACATCATACTTCTGTATTAATGTTAGAACACCTGATGGCGAAAAACAGTTTTTTGTTCAAAAGCTAGTGGTGGCAATAGGAGCACTTGACATTCGAGATAAATTAATAGAAAAAACGGTCGGATTAGTTTCTAATTGCTTTGAGATAGGAGTTCGAATTGAAGCTCCCAATAGTGCATTCGGTAATATATTATCAACACATGGCGATCTTAAGTTGAAGCATGGTGCAGGGAGAACATATTGTGTAACAGCTGATGGAAAAATAATTGCTTATCAGACTGATGGAGTGCGCTTTTTAGAAGGCTGCATGGAATCATCCGTGTCGACTGGTTATACAAACTTGGCTGTTCTGATAAAGTGCAATGATGAGAGTTCTGTATGTGAATTTATTAACCGGTATCGTAAAGATTTTAATGGGCGTCCGATTAAGCAAAAGCTTGTAGACTATGCAAATGGGCAGATAAGTGATGAGGAAATAGACACGACATTAGCTTCGGCTGTCAGAGGAGATATTAACAGCCTTTTTTCAACGGATATAAATAATGCAATAAAGGAATTTATTAACGACGTTTTAGTGGAAGCTATGGGTATATCGGAAGATTCTATTACGCTTGTGGCTCCAGAGTTAAAAATCTTAAGAAATTTACAGATGGATAAGAATTTTGAAATAGACAGCAATCTCTTTGTTATTGGTGCTGTCACTGGAAAGTTTCGAGGTATTCTTCAATCCTTTTGTTCGGGAACAAGATGCGGACAACTTTTAGATAGGGGGTAGGTCGCAATGTACATTTGGGATGCACTATATGGAAAAATTGAATTTAGCCCTCTTGTTTATAAGTGCATGCTATCTCCTGAGGTCCAGCGTCTTCGTGAGGTCAGACTGTGTAATATAAATTCGCTTTGTATTACAGGAAGTTCGAATACAAATCGCTTTGAACATTCTGTAGGTACTGCATATCTTGCAGCGATTAATATTGAAGCTGCAGTACAGAAGCATCTAAAGCTTACAAAAAAAGAAAAAGAAACATTTATAATTGCGGCATTGCTCCATGATGTAGCAAATGGTCCATTTGGTCATTCGTATGAGTATATTATGGAGAAAAAAGGATTTATTCCAGAACAAGGACTAGGTGATGTATTAGGGGATGTTGTTTCTACAGGCATAGGTGCGCACAAGAATTCTTCTCCGTTTGAGACCATTTTCTTTGGGAAACTCCGTGCGCTCACTTCAATACTAAATGGTTCACAAAAAGAGGAAGTCTCTCAAATAATTGCTGGGTGCCATCCTTTGAGTAAGTTAATAAGTGACTCCATAGATCTCGATAATATTGATAACGTCTTTAGAATGGCCTATCACATGGGGTTAGATTTTAGAAAAGAAGCTCCAATAAAGCTTGCGGAATCAATGTTCATAGAAAATGGTTCTGTAGTTTTCTTGCAAGAGGCAAAAACATATTTAGAAGAATGGTATTTAGTTAGACAGAGAGTATATAAATTTTTGTTATTAAACCCCCAAGAATTTGCCGGAAAATATATGCTCACCGAAGCAATGGATATTTTATTTGAGTGTATATCTCAAGGCAAAGCTGAAGGGCGAGATATAAAGTGGAATTATACAGATTATCAGTTGATGGAAGAACTGGATCTGCTTAAAGAAAAGTGGCTGAAACGCAAGACATTACTCCTTGAAAACGTTGATGCTAAAGTAATGGCTGAAATAAAAGGGGAAGAATCTAAGGAAGAGCAAAGAAGCCTACTTAAAGAATATCTTGAAGGTCTAACTTTAACAGTTTCAATTAAAGAAAAAGGGAAAACTGGGGAAAGTAACAAGCTTTTATTAAGCGAAAACTTTTCTTATGAGATTGAAGAAGATGGTACCGCTACGATCAAAAATCGTAACATGGACTTTGAGATTAGCGGGAGCAAGCTTTACAAGGTGGTTAATATTCGGTATAACACCTCTCAGATTATATCAAGGCTAATGACAGGAGATCTCTATCAATGCTTGATGATTTTGGAGACTCCGGATGTCAGTAAATATGGCAATTTTTTAGAGTACTCAAAGCGCATAACTCTTGAAGATGAACTGGAAGCTAAGATTCGAGCTTCTAAGGATTTTTCGCGTTTGAGTATTGGGCTCCACCCCATACTTGATATAAACAAAACTGAGCGGCAACTGAGAGTGCTATTTAAGGATATGGCTGATCCTGTTGTTATCGGAAATACAGCATCGAAGAAACTGCTCATTGGTGTCTTTATAAAAAATGAACCTTATGGGTTAAGACATGCAAAATTTTCTTTGGGAAGTAAACAGAATAAACTAATAGACATTGTGACAGAATACTTCGCCTCTTATTTTGAAAATGGTGCGAAGGTCGTTCCATTGTATGAGGAGGCCGACAGATATGGACAATAGTGAAGTCAAGAAAAGATTGAATAGTATAAATTGGAATTTTGATTTTACAATTGATTACGGAGAAGATGCGCTCCATCCGTTTAATTGTCGCAAATACTATTCATATCCTGCAACATTCATTCCTGAAATACCCTATGCATTGATTGAAATACTATCCCAAAAAGGGGATGTCGTTTTAGATCCATTTGGCGGGATAGGTACCACATTTATGCAAGCGCTATCCTTGGAAAGGGTGCCATATTCTTTTGATATTAATCCGGTTGCTTCAACCGTGTGTAAGACTTTGTATATGCTGTTTAATCCCTCTGTAGATAAGGAGCAAATCAAAAATCAGTTGCTCCAACTTTGTGAGGGATTCGATGCGGCAAAGGACTATACAATTGACCTATCGGAACAACGGAAAGAATTGGCCGGATGGTTTGAAAAAGACACATTTAATGAAATGTCGTTCCTTTTTCAGAAATATGATCATCTTCAAGATCGAACCGTGCGAGCTGTGATGAAATTGGTTTTATCCAGCATTCTTGTTACACTTTCTAGCCAAAACAAAGGATGGGCTTATATCGCAGACAATGTGAAGCCGAAAGCAGATGAACTAAGAAAAAAATCTGTTTTTGAACAGTACAGAGTTTCGGTAAAGAACTTGCTGAATGATATTGTTGGGCATGAAGCTAGATTGCCGGATACTTATAAAGATTTTTATTCTGCAATTTCGCGTGAAACTCGTGTTTTTGAGGACTCGCTTGTTAATGCTACTATAGAGGAAGAAACTGTGGATCTGGTGGTTACATCCCCGCCGTATCCTCGTATGATTGATTACGTCAAGTCACAAAGACTTTCCTTCAATTTCTTTAATGAGAATTTTGGCGATTATGTTGGCAGAGAAATCGGAGCGAGATACAGAAGAAGCCGTCGAGACTTTTTGGATACCTATGAAAAGGACATTAAACAGGTTAATGCCAAAGTTGTCAAACTACTAAAGAAGAATGGCTATATGTGTGTTGTGCTCCCTGATTATGAAGCTACAGATAATCGGAAAGAAGTTATCGAGAAAGTTGTCGAGGACTATGCTAAGCTCGGATTGACTAAGGTGTTTGAGGTTAGCAGATATATACCAAGTCATAAACGTACGCTAAGCATACAGTGGGCTACCCTCGTGAATGAGCGAATATACATTTTTCAGAAAGGATGAGAAAAATGCCTTTTGAAAGTATAATTATTACTGGTACATCTTGCGCGGGTAAAAGTACAATTGCTAAGAAGCTCTGTGAGCTTACTACAAACAATGGCATTCGCTTTGAACAAGTAAAGGCGGTTACAACACGAGAAAAACGTGCGGATGACTCAAATTACGAGTATGTAAATAATGAAGTTTTTGATAAATTGCTGAGAGATAAAAAGTTGTTGGTAGAGAGTACATACCGCGATGAAAAGTATGGTATAAAAAAGGCAGAATACGATAAAGTAGTTAGGAAAGAGAGCATTCCGGTTTTGGTAATTACTCCAACTGCTGCTGTTGAACTATTAGATAAGTATCAAGAAAAATACATGTGCATTTTTCTTGATGCTCAGGATGAAACGCTAATTGAACGTTGGATTGAGCGTTCGAGGGAAGAACCGAATAAAAAAAGGAAAAAAGAGTTTTGTAAACAACACGAGGCAGATCGGAAGTATCAAGATAAAGCTCACTATATCATCAATAATACGGATTTATCAGCATCAATTTCGTTGATTGCTTTGTTGTGGGAGTATCAGCATCAAGGTGGCGCATTATCACAAAAAATGATTACCAGCATGATTGATTGTGGTGTGCTTCTAAGAAACGCTGATCCTGAAATGATAAACGGAGCATCCTATGACTTACGCTTGGGTGATGAGTATTATTATGACGGCAAGATACAAAAATTGTCGGATGAAAAACCTTTCTTGACGATAGAGCCGTACGACTATGCTATTGTCTCTTGCAAGGAAACTGCATGGATACCGAGGGACGTTATCGCCAAATTTGGACTGACCGTAGGACTATTTTGCCAAGGGGTAATACTTTCTAACGGTCCACAAATTGATCCGGGATTTCGGGGAACCCTATTTTGCTTGCTGTTTAATACTTCTAATCGAGCAGTTCATTTAAAACGTGGTAAACACTATGCCACGATAGAGTTTAATAAACTGATAGGATATGCTAAACCATATGAAGGAAAATACCAAGGAAAAGAACGTATAATAGAGTATATTCCAGAAAATGCATTACATGGAGCAATCAATGAACTCAAGAAAGAAGTAGAGCATTTAAAAACGGAAAGTCGTATTATGCAAAACATCTATTTAGGAGTAGTCGCATTGATGTTTGCGATAATATCAATCCTTTTGGTTCTAAAATGAACTATCTTAAAATCATGTATGTTGGTAGCTAAGTGTCCCGCGTATTGAACGCTCTTTTAGCCCGGTTTAGGGGGGTATGTAACCGCTCTAACCGGGAGCCCGGTTGAAGCGGTAAACAACCCCCGCACTAATTGAATAAGAAATTACTCAGCGTACCCCTTATATGGGGGTATAGCTCAGCTGGGAGCCTGGTTGAAGCTGTAAACAACCCTACCAACGATTATGGAAACGCCGCCCGTTGTCCTATTGGGCGGCGTTGTTCTCGTTATTTTGAATTTTTAGAATGAATACCTCTTGCTGGCGACCAGCAAACCATTGATATATCTGTGTTTTCTGAGATCCTATAATTACACTCCGACCATAATGTGGAGGCAAAAAAGATGTCTCCTGCGAAAAGCCCGATTATATCGGGCTTTTTTGCTACCAAAACGGCGATTTTTCTCTGTACCAAAACGCAGATGTAAAATCGCCGTTTTCCCTTTGTGGATAGACTTGAACTCCCGAAAAGTAAATATCAGATACACAGGCAGATAGAAAGCAAAAATCTATCTGCCTTTTTTATTACCCTAAAAAGGAGAAATCAGATATGCTACAGAAAGAATTAGCCAAACGGCTCAAGGCTCGGTACGACACCAAGATGGACGGCAACGGATGGTTGGAGGTGTCCTCGGACGGCATCCCCCTCTGCCGGATAAAATACAACGGTCAATTTCTAAGCAACGCCGACCAAAACCTCTCGGATGAATACCGCAGTAAAATTGCAGATATTCAGGAAGAGATTTCTACGGTGCGGGAATATGTCGGACTCTACGAACACGCACCGCAGATGAAAGCTGCCGATGTCTCCGATTACAGACAACTCGCTGCCTTCGGAGATACCGTGTTGGCGGCGACCTACAGCGAAAAGAACGGCTTTATGTTCTGTACCTGGAAACAGAACGCAGACGGCGACTCGGTGTTTTGGGGAGATTACTCGCCGAACTATGAATATGTCAAGGAAGCCTTTGCCGTGCCTTCGCCGGTTTCGGTATCCACACGCTCCTGAATGGCGACAAATTTCACACCTAAAGTTGGATAGATAATTTCTAAATATCGACTGGTTTCCACGTGTCCACGCCCGAAACGGGACAGGTCTACAAAGTATTGCGGATGCAGATAGCCGTTCTTCTTGGCGTAATCCATCAGAATAATTTTTTGAGACGAGATTTGTCAAGGTATGTTTTTGCAAAGGAGTGTGCAATTCGCATTGACAAGCAGCAAAAAGAACGCTATAATAATGTCGTTATCGATAATGACGTTATTATTTAGACGCAGAGGAGTGAAGACATGGCCAATAGGGATCATTCCCTGGATGATGGGATCATTCAGGCTGCTTATTCGGAATTTCTTGCTTACGGCTTTCAGAAAGCCTCTCTGCACAAGATCGCCGAAAAAGCCGGTGTTTCAAGAGGAACAGTGGATCGTGCGCTCAACAACCGCCCAGGCATCAATGCAGAGGTGGCCGAGCATGTGCGCCGCATTGCAAAAGAGCTGAACTATGAGCCAAATGCCGCGGCGCAGGCGCTGGCCAATTCCAAAAAGCGGATGCGTATTGACGTATTGCTGAATGCAGGCGACAATCCGTTTTTTGATAAGGTGCGGGCAGGTCTGGCGGAGGGCACGCGTTCTGCAAAGACATATGGCATTACGGTCGGTATTCACGAGACAGCCGGCTTTTCCGTGGAGGAACAGCTCGCACATATTGATAAACTGATGGAAAAACCGCCGCATGCGCTGATTATTACGCCGATCAACGATCCGCGGATTATTGCACGACTGAACCAGATTGCCGATACCGGGGTATCGGTTTCAACGCTCAACGTCGATGTAACCGGCTTGAAAAAGCTCTGTTTTGTCGGCTGCAACTACTTAAAAAGCGGACAGACTGCGGCGGAGCTTCTCGGGCAAATGACAGAGGGAGAGGTGCCGGTCGGAATTCTGACAGGCTCCTTTAAAATTCTCGGACACAGCCAGCGTGTGCAGGGCTTTTCTGAGGTGTGCGAAAAAGACTATCCGCGTATGAATGTCTGCGCGGTGGCGGAAACGGATGACGACGACGCGACCGCCTATCAGGAGACGCGCAGAATGCTGCTTGAGCATCCGGACATCAAAGCGCTCTATTTCTGTGCAGGCGGGATTGACGGCGGAATCCGGGCGGTGAGCGATTTAAACCGCTCGCACAGCATTCGGATTATTACAGTTGACGATACGGAAAATATTAAGGACTATATACGCCGCGGTATTGTCAATGCGACGGTTTGCCAGCA
>ERZ824598.4094-NODE-4094-length-11491-cov-3.693599_pt1 | contig 11491 bp, 9 predicted proteins | sample MGYA00519934_ERZ824598 | MGnify/ENA primary metagenome ERZ824598 (study PRJEB31778, sample SAMEA3449177) | human gut metagenome | biome: human gut; feature: human-associated habitat; material: faeces | place: United Kingdom | collected 2010/2012 ... | reverse complement strand
TACCGCAAGTCCCATAACCTCGATCAGACCAATGTTTTCTTTTTTGATATGATGCAGTTTTGCATGTGGATGATAGACACCCAGCGGATGCTCCTCGGTCGTGATGTTGTTGCGCAGTACCAGATCCAGTTCAAAATCATCTCCACGTCTGCGTGCAATCGGTGTGATCGTATTGTGTGGCTCTCCGTCTGTCTCGGCATAGATGAATGCATCCTCATCGGTATAGCCTCTCCAGGTTAAGAGAATCTTGTCTGCCAGTTCAATCAGACGCTCCTTGTCCGGTCCGCTGATACGGATGACAGACATCGGCCATTTCACGATTCCTGCTTTCACATCGGAAAATCCCTCAAACTGAAGTTCTTTTTCAATCGGTGCTTTTGCCATGGCAAATGTATAATGTCCACCCTGGAAATGATCATGACTTAAGATGGAACCTCCAACGATCGGCAGGTCTGCATTGGAACCCACAAAATAATGTGGAAACTGTGTCACAAAATCCAGAAGTTTTCCAAACGTTGCACGCTCGATTTTCATTGGCGTATGCTTGGAATTGAACACGATGCAGTGCTCATTGTAATATACATATGGAGAATACTGGAAAAACCAGTCACTGTTGTTAATCGTCAGTGGAATGATGCGGTGGTTCTGGCGTGCCGGATGGTTGACACGTCCTGCATATCCCTCATTTTCCTTACAGAGCTGGCACTTCGGATACGCGCTCTGCTTTGCATTTTTTGCTGCCGCAATGGCTTTTGGATCTTTCTCCGGTTTGGACAGATTGATGGTGATATCCAGTGTTCCAAACTCGGTGTCGGTTGTCCACTTGCGGTCTTTTTTGATACGCTGTCTTCTGATATAATTGCTGTCACAGCTTAATTTGTAAAAATAATCCGTTGCGGCAAGCGGTGAGGTATGCTCATACAGATCACGGAACGTCTTGCGGACACTGCTTGGTTCCGGTACCAGACATCCCATAATTTTTGTATCAAACAAATCTTTGTATACAATACTGTTTTCTGCCATGAGACCATTCTCATATGCATAATCCATCATTTCTGCAAGGATTCCCTCAAGTTTTCCTTCTGCCTCTTCCTGTGTCCATGCCGGAAGATTTTCCACCTTTTCAAATACCGCATCCTCGATTTCGTCTACCTGAAAAAGCTCCAGCAGGCGGTTAATGGTATATACTTTGTCCTCCGGATCTACCAGTCCGGTGCTCAGACCATATTTTACTAACTCTAAAATGTTCTCCTGAATCATCTCGTACTCCTTTTTATAAAGCCTGTCGGCAAATGCGGTTCCAATCAGTTCCGCACACATTTACCCTATGTAATACGTTCTTAAATCAGACGGCTTGGGCCATCTCCGATGGAAACCACATAAAATTCCGGTGTCTTTCCGACTTTTTCCTCATATGCCTTTGTCAGCTTCTCCTTGAATTCGTCCACGGATGCATCCTTTACGATACTGACCGTGCATCCACCGAATCCGCCTCCGGTGATACGGGAACCGATCACACCAGGAATCTTCCATGCTTCATCCACAAGTACATCCACTTCCGGACAGGAGGTCTCATAATCGTCACGCAGGGAAACATGGGAAGCATTCATAAGTTTTCCGAATGTTTCAATATCGTTTTCCTTCAGAGCCCTGACTGCTGCGATTGTACGCTGATTCTCGTAAACCGCATGTTTGCCTCTCTTTCTGGCAACTTCATCCTTAATGGCTCCCTTGTACTGCTCAAACTGCTCATCCGTCAGATCTCCAAGCGTTTTGATATCCACAACGGTCTGCAGATCCTTCAGTGCCTGTGCACTCTCATTTCTGCGGTCATTGTATGCGGAAGTAACCAGGCTGTGTTTTACCATACTGTTGGTGACGACAATTTTTGCCCCGTCAAGTACGATTGGTGCATATTCAAAAGAAAGATCCGAAGTATCAAGGAAAATTGCATTGTCCTTTTTACCCATGGCAGATGCAAACTGATCCATAATTCCACAGTTGCAGCCATTGTAATTGTTCTCGGAATACTGTCCGATCAGAGCCAGATCCTGATTGGTCACATCAAAACCATACAGATCCTTTAACATATATCCGGTAACCACTTCTAAGGATGCGGAAGAAGAAAGTCCGGAACCGTTTGGAATATTTCCGAATAATGCAATATCCAGACCGGTTTCTAATTTCATGCCGCGTCCTTCAAATGCCCACATAACACCCATCGGATAGTTGGTCCACAATCCATCCGGATCCGGAGTAAATGCATCCAGAGAACTTTCGATCACACCCAGCTCATCGAAGTTCATGGAATAAAAACACAGTTTCCGGTCGGTTCTCTTTCTTGCTGCCATGTATGTTCCAATAGTAAGTGCACATGGAAATACGTGTCCGCCATTGTAATCGGTATGCTCACCGATCAGATTCACACGTCCCGGTGCAAAATATACTCTGATGTCCCCCTCATCGCCAAAGATCTCTTTAAACTTTGCTAATACATCATTCTGAATCATTGTTCTCTCCCTTTCTGCATGTTCATCCGTTGCTTGGTGCAACGGTTCGTTTTCTTGATAATTCCATTATACATAAAGGGGAATTCTTTGCAATATGCTTTGCGCAACTTGCAACATTCCCCTTCCTTCATGCAACATTTTTACATATCTTATTTTCTAAAATCACGAATCACTTCCAGTGCCGGAAGGACATTTCCATCGTAGTCAAACAATGCCTGATTTGCCCACTCATTGCCACATGGTCCCGGATCATTCATATACTTTAAGGATGCCGGCGTTGCCCAGCCGCTTCCGTGTACCGGAATCCATGCAGGCTCCCACCAGAAAAATCCCAGACCTTTGTTGTCACGCACATGTGCCACGCGGTTTAAGAAGTCCTTCGTAAAATCTGCCTGTCCCTGTACCGTCATCGGATACTCGATCTTTGCCACAAGTTCCGGCTTTGTCGCATATCCCTTTCGCTCACTGTCCTTTAGTTTCTCATACTGCTTGTAATCTTCCATGGTATATCCCATAGAAACCTCTGCCACGATCAGTTCCTTCCCGTAACGGGCTGCCATATCGTTCATGTTGTCTTCAAGCATCTGCAGGGTGCCATGCCAGAACGGGTAATAGGAAAGTCCGATATAATCAAAATCTTCCCCACGCTCCATATAATGATCGAACCAGTCGCGGTACATCTCATTGTTTCCACCGTTGTCGAGATGAATCATCAGCGGGATCTCCGGTTTTATGGCACGGCATGCCCGGATACCGGAACTGATAAATCTTGCAATATTGTCATAATTCGGCTTTAATCCCTCCGGCCAGAGCAGTCCGTTGGTCACTTCGTTGCCCACCTGGATCATTGTCACATTGACACCGGCTTCCAGTACTTTGCGCAGAGAATCCCCGGTAAACTCATAAACTGCCTGTTCCAGCTGGTCCGCATCAAAATCTTTCCATGCCTTTGGCTTAATCTGTTTTCCCGGATCTGCCCAGAAATCACTGTAATGAAAATTTAATAATACGCCGAATCCCGCATCGGATACTTTCTTTCCGATGGCAATTGTCTCTGCCAGATCATTGCATCCGGCACCGTACGGTTCACCGGTTTCGGAATACGGGTCATTCCACAGACGCAGACGGATTGTGTCCACATCATAATCTCTCATGATGTCTAAAATATCCCGCTCTTTTCCATGGTCATAATATTTTGCCCCACAGCGCTCTAACTCAAGCAATGTGGAAAGGTCCATTCCTTTAATAAATCTGCTCATCTTTTCTCCTTTTCTTCGAAAACGTTTACCATCCCTTTAATGCGTTAATATGAAAGTTCTGTAATTTCCGCTCATACCGCTGTGGATTGATCTTCCACTGGTATGGCGATGTATTAAAAAATTTTTTAAAATTCCGGTTAAAGGTGGAAGTTGTGGAAAATCCTACCTTTCTGGCAACCTCATCCATTGAATCATTGCCATGTTTCATCTGTTCACACGCGTATTGTACACGCACCAGATTCACATAATCCATCGGCAGCATATGCACATATTCTTCAAACACTTTCCGGAAAGATGTCTCGCTCATCCCACAGACCTGCGCAAGGGTGCACACTTTTACCTCTTCCTGATAATTGTCATTGACAAACGTGAGTGCATCTGCGATCTGCCGCATTGTTCCGCTTCCTGCCGCCTCAAGTCTCGTCTGTGTCTGTTCATTCAGACGAAACATCTCATACACCAGCGCATGCAGATAACTTGTGATCACCTGACGATAATACGGACTCTGCTTTTTTTCTTCCCGGATGATGGCATTGACGATCTCTGCAATCTCCGGATACTCGCTTCCATGCAGCAAATGTGCCGATCTGCGTACTAGTTCAATGGCCTCATTTTTTTGTGCGATCCGGTCGCCATACAGTTCCTCCATGACATGGTTGACATCCACATATAAAAATTCCCAGGAATTCCGAACCATTCCATTACTGATCGTTGTATGTGGAATATTCGGAGGAATCAGAGTGACAGAATTTGTCCGGTAGGTATACGTGTGTTCATTTATAATAAGCTCCCCTTCGCCTTTTCTGCAAATTCCAATCTCCATAAGGTTATGGAAATGCAGATAAAAATTGTCATGTCCGTATACCCGGTTCCACTCCTCTCCCAACAAAGCAAGTACCGGTTCTCCCTGTGGAATTTCATAAAAACGCAGTTCCACGGTTTCTTTTTGTTTTCGTCCCATAGGCATATTATACTCCCTGAAAGTTATACCCTGATATTAAAAACGTGCGGCAGCTGCCGCACGTTCTTTTTAGTCGAAATCAAACTTGTCGAATCTCTTATGCATTGCCCCATAACGGAATCGAACCATCTCATTTTTCGCTAAAACGTCTTCCTCCGTACCTCTGTACTGGCAGCGGATACAACTGTAAATCTTTGTATCTTTATTGTAGAACATATCGATGTCGAGGTCTCTCATAAAGCAGGACGGACATCTGTAATTTAATTTGCCTTTTCCAAGTTGAGCCATGTTGCAAATACCTCCTTGTCTGTAATAGTCTTCTTATATCCAAGTTTAAACATTGGTGAGAATGCATATCCTTCCTCAATGTATCCTTCTGCGTCTGTAGAAGAAGCAGTCAGGGAAACTTTGGTGTCGATTGGAGGCACTACAGCGCTGACTGCGGTTGCTCCTGCCAGGACTTCACTGCGGCACTTGTATGCATAGTGAATGGTCTTTTCATCTGCACCTTCGCATTTTAATACGACAGATGTCATATCTTCCGGATACTCTGTGGTTCCGTAGCATGCTACCATGTACTCATCAATGGTAACCTCTGCATCCGGATCACTCATCTCGAGAATATTTCTTTCGATCTTGATCTTAGAAGAACCTTCCTCAAAATATTCCTTTGTCTGTAATTTTACTGTCAGTCCGTTAAACTCGATGGTTACCGGGTCCAGTGTCAGGATTCTGGTATTGCCTTCCTGTGAGAAATGTGCATGTGTCGGGCAGAGGCACAGATCTACTTCCTCACCCTTGTAGCAGAGCTTTGCACTTCTGACTGTTCCTTCTCCTGCGTAATGTGTAAAGTATCCGGCACGGTACTTCTCCTGAATCAGGAATGGATAAGAAGCATCCTGTACATGAGGTGTTCCGATACCAACCGGCCAGTTTAATTTTGCAACATATGGACGAAGGTCAACAATCGCACCACCCTGATCCATATTAACACAGGCTCTCATAAACGGATCGCAGTACCAGAACAGCTGCTTGTCAGATCCGTATAAAATATCTCTCCAAAGGGCACATTCCGGCTCTGTATAACGTTTCTCATCGGTAATGCCTTTCTTCTTTCTGTAGTGATCTGCGAACTCGGACATGGTCATATCTACCAGCTTGCCCTCTTTCTTCAAATCTCCGTAATACTTACATCCGTCACTGTATGACTTTAACAGCAGATCATATGGAGCCTCCCAGCGGCCCATCTTGTTCATCCAGCCTGGTCCGACGAACATCATGTTGTAAGCATATCCATTGTTGTATTTTTCCAGATCACGATACTGATCGATCAGGTTATACAGATACGGATACTCCCAGGTCTTTGTATCATAAATCATACCGCGAAGCACGTTCTGTGGATGTGTACCGAAGTTTGATCCGTTTCCGTCATAACATGCAATCAGGTCACGGGAAAGGTGTGGGATAGCTACGATTCCACTGTCCTCTGCCTGATTTGCTGCCGGCGCATGTGTATTCTGCTTGGATGGAATCCATGGTGCCCATGGGCCGCCATCGAAAAGTGTATACCAGGAGTTGTTACAGGTATGATATGCTTTCGGGCCTTCCTCCCAGCAGGTAGCTACCGCACACTTCACAGACGGGTAAGCTTCCTTCACATAATTGATCAGCTCTGCGTCCATATAGTAGGAACCGGTTGACTCCGGGTAAAAGCCGAAACGATCATGGAATTTCTCGAACACATCATTAACGATTGCCTTCTTGTCTTCCATGGAAAACATCCAGATACAGAAATCTTTTGTCTTATATTTCTCACGGAACTCTTCGCAAGGCAGTCCCAAAAGGGAAAGTGCGATTTCGTCTCCATAGACTTCATGATCATGTTTTGCGATCTCAACCGCTTCATCGTTAAACAAAGAAGCATATGTCATCTGAATGGTAACTTTCAGGCCATTCTCATGTGCCAGTCTCTGCTGTGTCTTGAAAATATCGAGAGACTCTGTAAGTAAAGCCTTATCTCCGATATCCTCTTCCTTTCCCTGTCCGGTCACGGTTGCAGAATACTCTGGAACCATCTCCGGGCGATGGATGATGTTTACAATAAATTTGTCCATCTCGTTCTCCCTCCGCTAGATGTATTTTATTTCTGGACTGCGCTTTTGCGCAATCGGTTGTTCTATGGTTCTAGTATAACAAGAGAGTCCCACAGTGTCAATGTATAATTTTGATATATTTCGCTTTCTTTTTTGCACACTTTTCACAATTCCAAGCATATTCTTTTTTATTTGCGCAATCGGTTGTTTCGTTTAATTTTTAATATTTTTCGTATTTTTTAGTATATTTTTCATGCATATAGAGCCCACATTTTGCGCAAATTCATTTATTTTTCATCATCCAAACACAAAAACAGCCATTTGGATATTTCCAAATGGCTGTTTTTGTGTTTGGATTTTAGAGTTTATGATCCTACGAACAGATTCCGCATGTCCGTATCCTGTCCCTTTGAAATTAGTGATAGAATAAACGGATTCCAGTAAAGCTCATAACCATACCGTATTTATTACATGTCTCGATCACATTGTCATCACGTACCGATCCGCCCGGCTCTGCCACATACTTTACGCCGCTTTTGTGTGCGCGCTCAATATTGTCGCCAAATGGGAAGAATGCATCCGATCCCAATGCCACATCGGTATTTTTATCCAGCCATGCACGCTTCTCTTCTGCGGTAAATACCGCCGGTTTTACCTTAAAAATCTTCTCCCATGCACCATCTGCAAGGACATCCATATAATCCTCACCCATGTACAGATCAATGGCATTGTCACGGTCCGCACGCTTGATACCGTCAACAAACTGCAGTCCTAAAACCTGTGGAGACTGGCGCAGCCACCAGTTATCTGCCTTCGAACCAGCCAGACGGGTACAATGGATACGGGACTGCTGTCCTGCTCCGATACCGATTGCCTGTCCGCCCTTGACATAACATACAGAGTTAGACTGTGTATACTTTAAAGTGATCATGGAAATTGCCAGATCAATCTTTGCCTGCTCTGGCAGTTCTTTGTTTTCTGTCACGATGTTGTCAAAGAAATCATCTCCGATATGAAGTTCATTTCTTCCCTGCTCGAATGTGATACCAAATACATCCTTATGCTCGATCGGAGCCGGCTCGTATGCCGGATCAATCTCGATTACACAGTAATTGCCCTTCTTTTTCTGCTTTAAAATTTCCAAGGCTTCCTCCGTATATCCCGGAGCAATCACACCATCGGAAACCTCGCGCTTGATGACCTTTGCTGTTGCTGCATCACAGATGTCTGACAGGGAAATAAAATCTCCGAATGAAGACATACGGTCTGCACCTCTGGCACGGATATAAGCATTTGCAAGCGGTGTAAACTCAATATCCATATCATCGACCCAATAAATTTTCTTTTCCACGTCAGACAGCGGAAGTCCTACCGCTGCACCAGCCGGGGAAACATGTTTGAAAGAAGTTGCTGCCGGAAGTCCGGTTGCCTTCTTTAATTCCTTTACCAGCTGCCATCCATTAAAAGCATCCAGAAAATTGATATATCCGGCTCTTCCGCAGAGCACCTTAATCGGCAGTTCTTTGCCATCTGCCATATAGATTCTGGCCGGTTTCTGATTTGGGTTACATCCGTATTTTAATTCATATTCCTGCATGATTTTCTCCTTTTTCAACAATCCGCTCTTATTTATTTTTATTTATTCTTGTTTACAATTCTTGACTCATAGTTTCCGGTCTCAATGTCAATAAAACGTACAAACAGGGAAACTTTATTATCCTCATTTAAATTCTCCCATACCATTTTCGTAAACGTATCGATATCTCCATCAATATCAACCCAGGTTGGTTCACCCTCGAAACTTGGCAGTGGATTTCCGTCTCCCATATAAGTATGGATAAAATGTCCCTCTCCGGCAACCGGGTTGCTGTATGCAAACGTGTAACGGTTGCATGCATCCGGATTTCCGTTGTTGCTCTTTAAGATAGACATCGCATAATTGAACTCCCCCTTATCAATGTGCATGATACCGGAAATACGTGGAGTATAATTTGGTGCGTCCGGCTCAAATTCTCTGGTGCGCAGCGCCTGCTCAAATGTCTGCTGCTTATCCATCAGCTCATAAATCGTATCGGTCTGATCTCCGTTTGTCACAATCGTCTTGTTGCCAAGTACTCGAACCGGTGCGTAAATGATCAGGCTCGGATCTTCCAGCTTTGACGGATCAAATGCCTGTGTACGGATACCTTCGCCATCCTCTACAAATACACGATTACGGCTGTTTGCGCTTCTTCCCATAATAAAATAAGCAGTTACCGCCTTCTTTCCATCCTTAGAACGTCCGATCACAATACCACGTCCCGGATATGTTGTTGCGCCTAATTCTTTACTGAGTGCTACCTTCTGCATTTGTTTCTCCTTTCGCAAATACGCCTAAAATAAATAAAAACCGACACATCCGGGAACCCACATTTCAATCAAATACATATTTCATGTATTTCCCTGCAATGTGCGGTGCCCAGACGGTCGGCCCCTGCGGTGCTTCTCTGAAGCATCGCCTTATCTGCGGTACATCTGTGATGTATCGCCCTATCTGCGGTGCAATCTTTGGATCTGTCACCTTTATATCTCTTGTTATACTCCACGTGGTTCTTCCACTTATCCGTCAGTCATATAACTAAATTTATTTAAGCATGGAAAGTTCCTCTTGTCAAGGGATCTTCTGTTATTTCATCGTTACTATTCACTCACATGTTACTGTTCACAGGTTACCCTGCGAACAGTAACTTCGCATTCAGCTGCATGCCCGTGCATATTCCTGTAATTTTTCTTTTGCAGTCTGCGACAAATGTGTCGGAACCTCTATCTGCACCTGGGCATATTCATCTCCGTGAACTGCCGGATTATTCATAGCTGCTACGCCCTTTCCTTTCAATCGGATTTTTGCCCCAGACTGTGTACCCGGTTTAATCTTACAGACAACATCTCCATACAACGTATGGATCTTTATCTCTCCTCCGAGCACAGCTGTTGTATACGGAATTTTCACCGTCGTATAAACATCCTGGCCTTTTCGCTCGTAACCAGATTTTTCTCCGACTTTGACTTTGATCAGCAGATCTCCATCCTTTCCATTGTACCCTTTCTGTCCTTTCCCTTTCAGACGCACAGACTGCCCGTTTGCAATGCCTGCCGGAATATGCACTTCAAAGTTCTGGCTCCTTCCGTCACTGGAAGAAAGCGTAAACCTTTTATCACAGCCAAATACCGCTTCTTCAAAGCTGATCGGTACTTCCGTCTCGATATTTTGCCCTCTTTCCTCATGTACTCCGCCAAAACCACTGCCAAATTCTCCAGTACTTCCAAATCCGCTTCTTCCGCCAAAACCTCCGGTTCCGTGGAATCCACCTTTTTTTCCAAACAATTTGTCAAGAATATCATCCATATCGGAAGAACCATCAAAATGGAACTCCTGATATCCGCTGCCCGGTTCTCCGGAAGAATACGACTGATAAAATCCTCCATTTCCAAATGGATTCCCGTACTGTGCCTGTTTCATCTTCTCCGGATCAAAACCTGCCTCCAGCGAAATCGGACCGTACTCATCATACAATTTCCGCTTCTTCGGATCTCCCAACACTTCGTAAGCTTCCGTTACTTCCTGAAAAATCTTTTCCGCATTTGGATTTCCTTTATTCATATCCGGATGATATTTTTTGGCAAGTTTTCGATATGCCTTTTTAATCGTTGCTTCGTCTGCATTTTTATCTATTCCCAAAACTTCGTAAAAATCTCTTTTTGCTGCCATAATTATCACCTCACCAATCACAAAAACAGGAACTGCTTTCTAAAATGCACTTCCTGTCATTCCATCTCAGTCAGAGCATTTTCCACTAAGACGTACTTATATCTTTGCTTCAGTTTTGTTATAGCATTGTTTTTAGCACTCGTCAAGCACGTCTGCTAACAATTTTCTTAATTTTTTCTAAATTGGTGATTCACGGCATGGTCTGAGGCTTTTGATTTTTGCAAAAGGGACGGAACACGCAGCAAAACAACGACTTATATACCATAGATTTTTAAATCAACACGTCCATCGACAACTGCAATTCCATCCGCCTGCAATAGCCTTGCCTGCGCACCTTCTCCACCAAACGCAAATTCTCCAGCTAATTCTCCCTTTGCGTTCACCACACGATAACAGGGAATCTTCTCCGGATCCGGATTTTTATGCAATGCATTTCCCACGGCGCGTGCCATCTTTTTATTTCCGGCCATCTCCGCAACCTGTCCATATGTTGCCACTTTTCCACGCGGAATCTTTTTAACCGCTTCATAAATCCGTCTGGTCGGACTGTCCGTAACCAGATCATAGCTTTCCGCAATCATACGCTGGATTTCCTGCTCCGGAACGGTACCATCCAGAATAATGGTATTCCAATGATCTTTATTCTGATGCCATCCCGGAATGACAGATGCATAGGTACTTCTCCAGAAATCACGCCACTGCGGATCCGCTTTCACATTTAAATTAATGTATCCTTCCCTCTCATAGGTCCATAAAAACGCCTTTTTGCTTCCTTCTACCCTCACAAGCTGCCAATTATTATCATGAAACGGTGCCTCCTGATAGGTTTTCGGAAAAGACAATGCATATGCCAGCGCCTCTTCCCTTGTTTTCATACACTCCTCCTTACGGTTTTTCCGTCATATATCATATATTTTCTG
>ERZ824598.4083-NODE-4083-length-11503-cov-5.579752_pt1 | contig 11503 bp, 10 predicted proteins | sample MGYA00519934_ERZ824598 | MGnify/ENA primary metagenome ERZ824598 (study PRJEB31778, sample SAMEA3449177) | human gut metagenome | biome: human gut; feature: human-associated habitat; material: faeces | place: United Kingdom | collected 2010/2012 ... | reverse complement strand
AGAACCGGCAGGGGAAAACCCGCTGGCATTTTGGCTACACACAGTATTATATGACGTCAAAATTGCAGGACGGAACGGTTTGCCTGCTGCAATTTGACTATGCCGTGCCCTACGCCGACCCTGCGCTGCGGGGCGTGCTGCCGGATATGCAGACGGTGCACTGTATTCTGGGCATTCTGCTGCTGGTGGGGGCGGTGGTGTGGAGCACCCACAGAACTGGGCGTTTTCTGACCCGGGAGACCGAAAAGCTGACTGCCGCCGCGCAGGCGGTGGCACGGAAAGAGCTGGACAGTGCCGTGTTTTCCGGCGCGAAGGTGCGGGAGTACGAGAGTGCTTTACAGGCGCTGCAAACCATGGGAGATGCACTGACCGGCAGCTTGCAGAAGCAGTGGGTCCTGGAGCAGCAGCAGCGGGAGCAGATTTTGCAGCTTTCCCACAAGCTGAAAACGCCGTTGACCATCGTGGAGGGCAACGCGGAGCTGCTGGCAGAGGATGCCCTGACGCCGGAACAGCGGGAGCAGGTGCAGGCCATTCTGGGCGGTGTGGAGCAGACCCGCACCTATCTGGGCAGGATCCGTGCCGAAGTGCAGACGCCACTGAAATACAAAACGAAAAAGAATGATGAAACATGCCGAATCGTAGAAAACTGAACGGCAAACGGCAGCCCCGCCCGGAGAATGTTCCGGGCGGGGCTGCTTCGGGATTGCACGATGAGGCAGAATCTGGTATGATGGAAAAAAGCGGAAGAACCGCACGAAAAGGACGTCCCAAATCGTATTCCGAGTGAGGTGAGGAAGATGAAACTGCTTTTTAGACAGCGTGCATTCAGCTGGTTTGACAGCTACGACATCTACGACGAAAACGAAAACACCGTGTATGTGGTCAAGGGGCAGCTGTCCTGGGGGCACTGCCTGAAGATCTACGATCCGGAAGAACAGCAGGAGCTGGGCACCGTCAAGGAAGAGATCCTGACCTGGCTGCCCAAGTTTGAGCTGTACGAGGGCGAGACCTGCATCGGTACCCTGAAAAAGGAGCTGACCTTCTTCAAGCCGAAGTACAACATCGACTTCAACGGCTGGCATGTGGAGGGCGATGTATTCGAGTGGGACTATACCATCACCAGCCCGGACGGCGGCACGGTGGCCGCCGTGTCCAAGGAACCGTTCCACTGGACGGACACCTACGTTCTGGACATCACCGACCCGAAGGATGCGCTTTATGTGCTGATGTTCGTGCTGGCCATCGACGCGGAAAAGTGCTCGCGGAACTGACCCGGATCAACGAAAAAAAGAGGAACGACAGCTGTCGTTCCTCTTTTTGTATAGCAGATTCTTTACTGGTTGTCGGCCACCATCATCTTGCTGGCCTTGTAGATGTCGCCGCAGCCCAGGGTGATGACAAGGTCACCCGGCTGTGCGTTCTGCTTGACCCAGTCGGCAGCGGCCTGCAGGCTGTCCACCAGCACGGAGCCGGGGATCTGGGCGGCCAGCTTGGCGCTGGTGATGGTGGGGTCGTTGGGTTCACGGCTGCCCATGATGGGGGTCAGCACGGTGATGTCGGGGATCTTCAGCACGTCCACGAAGTCGTTGAACAGCATCTTGGTGCGGCTGTATGTAAACGGCTGGTGCACGGCGATCAGGCGCTTGTAGCCCATTTCCTTGGCGGTGTTCAGGGTAGCGCGCAGCTCGGTGGGGTGGTGGGCATAGTCGTCGATGACCAGTGCACCGTTGCACTCGCCGTACACCTCAAAGCGGCGGCCGGCACCCTTGAAGTTCAGGGCGGCCTCGGCGCACTGCTCCACGGTCAGGCCCACAAAACGGCACACAGCGCACATGGCCAGCGCATTGTAGATGTTGTGGCGGCCCGGCACGGACAGGCGGATGTGGCCGGTGATCTTGCTCCACTCCTTGAGGTCGAACTCGAAGAAGCCAGGCTTGTATTCCTGCACGTTGACAGCCTGATAGTCGCCGTCGTTCTCGATGCCGAAGGTGCGCACGCGGCGGTCCAGGGTGTACATAACATCCATGGTGTTCTTGTCATCGGCGTTGGCAAAGATCATGAACTGGGTCAGGAGGGCAAACCGCTTGAAGGCAAACTTCAGCTCGCCCATGCTGCCGTAGTAGTCCAGGTGATCGTTGTCGATGTTCAGCACCACCGACAGGTAGGGGGTCAGCTTCAGGAAGGTCTCGGCGAACTCGCAGGACTCAATGACGATGTCATCGCCCTTGCCGGCCTTGCCGTAGCCGTTGATCAGGGGCAGCTTGCCGCCGATGACGGCAGAGGGATCGCGGCCGGCCAGCTCCAGTGCGGTGGTGATCATAGAAGTAGTGGTGGTCTTGCCGTGGGTGCCGGACACGCAGATGCTCTGCTTGTACAGACGGCTCACATAGCCCAGCAGCACGCTGCGCTCGATGGTGGGGATGCCGTAGGAGGAAGCGGCACACAGCTCCACGTTGTCCTTGGAGATGGCTGCGGAATACACCACCATGTCCACACCGATGATGTTGTCGGCGCTGTGGCCCAGGCTGACCTTCACGCCCATCTCCCGCTCGTAGCGGATGATGCTGCCGTCCAGCACATCACTGCCGGAGATCTCGTAGCCCTTGGCGGCCAGGATCTGGATCAGAGGATACATGCCGCTGCCGCCGCAGCCGATGAAGTGGATCTTTTTTACATTGTCCAGCAGATGCTGGTTGTAGTCGGTGTACATGAACATAGTAAGGAAACCTCCAATAAATAAACGGCCGCAGAGCAGACCGATCCCAAACCATTTGAATACATCTTATTATATAATTTTTGGCGAATAAAATAAACAGGTAAAGCCGAATTTTCGGAAAGAACCATAAATCCCTGTGCAGATTTGTGAGATGTGTACAAGAAACCCGAAGCACAGGGCGGCTTCATAAAAGATTTACATTTATCGGCGCAAGATACTTAACAACTTTGAACCGTTTGTGATACAATAAAACGGAACAGCTTTGAAAGGAACCGAACAAAAAGGAGAAAAGACGTGAAGATCAAGATCACCGCGGACAGCACCTGTGACCTGTCCGAAGAGCTTTTGAAGAAGTGGGACATCACCCTGATGCCCATGCACATCCTAATGGGAGAGGACAGCTATCTGGACGGTGTGACCGTTCACCCGGCGGATGTGTTCGCTTATGTGAACAATGGCGGCAAGATGCCCAAATCCGCCGCCGCCAATCTGGTGGAATATACGGAATTCTTTGCCCCGTTTGCCAAAGAGTACGATGCTGTGATCCATATTTCGGTCAGCAGCAAGCTGTCGTCCTGCTTCCAGAATGCACGGCTGGCTGCCGGCGAATTCGAGAATGTCTGCGTCGTGGACAGCCAGAACATCTGCACCGGGCAGGGCTATCTGGTGCTGAAGGCAGCAAAGTGGGCCGCCGACGGACTGACGGCCCGCGCCATCCAGATGAAGCTGCAGAGCCTTGCCAGGCGGGTGGAGCTGAGCTTCGTGCTGGACCGGTTGGACTTCATGGCGAAAAGCGGCCGCTGCTCCGGCGTGCTGGCCTTCGGGGCCAATCTGCTGGGCATCAAACCGGCACTGGAAGTAATCAACGGCGAGCTGAAAGTGGTCAAAAAATACCGCGGCAGCCTGCCCATCTGCGTGGGCAAGTACATCACCGACCGTCTGGCCGACCGGGATGACATCGAGGATGGGCTGGTGTTCATTTCCTCCTGCCAGCCGAAGCCCGGCTGCATGGAGGCCGTGAAAGCGGGCCTGAAGAAATACGGCCACTTCAAGGAATGCTGGGAAACAGACATCGGCACCACCATCGGCGGTTACTCCGGCCCCGGTACCATCGGCATCGTGTTTGCACGGAAAGAGAAGTAAAAACGGGAGGCTGTTGCGGGGCAACAGCCTCCCGTTTTTCTCACAGAGAACGCCGCTTTAAGATCTCATCCAGAATGGCGTCGGCTACGTCGGCCTTGCTCATCAGAGGCAGTTCCCGGGTGCCGTCCGGGGTGATGAAGGTGACCACGTTGGTGTCCACGCCAAAACCGGCCCCGGCCACCTTGAGGTTATTGGCCACCACCATGTCCAGATTCTTCTTTGCCAGCTTGGCGGAGGAGTTTTCCACAAGATCTTTCGTCTCCATGGAAAAACCACACAGGAACTGGTGGGTCTTTTGGGGGCCGATGGTGCCCAGAATGTCCGGCGTGCGCTCCACCGGGATGGACAGGTCGCCGTCCTTTTTCTTGATCTTGTCGCTGGCCACGGTCACCGGGCGGTAGTCCGCCACGGCGGCGGCCATGATCAGCACATCGGTGGTGTCAAAGCGACCGGTGACGGCTTCGTACAGATCCTGTGCGGTGGTCACCGGAACATCCGTGGTGAATTTGACCGGCGGCAGAGCGGTCTCGCCGTGGATGAGGGTCACGTCCGCACCCCGCATGGCGGCGGCGCGGGCCAGTGCGTAGCCCATCTTGCCGGTGGAATGGTTGGTCAGGTAACGCACGGGGTCCAGTGCCTCCTGGGTGGGCCCGGCGGTCACGGTGACACGCACTCCGGCCAGGTCCTTGGGCCGGGCGATGGTGTGCAGGATGTACTCGATGAGCACATCTTCCTTCGGCAGGCGGCCGCTGCCCACATCCTTGCAGGCCAGTACACCGCTCTCGGAGGGGATGACCGTGAAGCCATACCGCTCCAGCGTGGCGAGGTTGTCCTGCGTGATGGGGTTTTCTAGCATGCCGGTGTTCATGGCGGGGGAGACCAGCTTGGGGCATTTGGCCGCCAGCACCACGGTGGTGAGCATATCGTCGGCGATGCCGTGGGCCATTTTGGCGATCACGTTGGCCGTGGCGGGAGCCACCAGGATCACGTCGGCCTTTTTGGCCAGCGAGATGTGGGTGACCTCGAATTTGAAGTCGCGGTCAAAGGTGTCCACCATGCACTTGTGACCGGTCAGGGTCTCAAAGGTGATGGGAGTGATGAATTGGGTGGCGTTTTTGGTCATGATGACCTCCACATCGGCCCCCAGCTTGCGCAGTGCGCTGGCCACATTGGCCATCTTATAGGCGGCAATGCCGCCGGTGACGCCCAGAAGGACGCATTTGCCCTTTAAATCCATGTATAGACCTCCTGCAAAAACAGACTGTTTCCACATTTCTTTCTATAGTATAATGCAAAAGTTCCGCCAGCACAACAAAATCTTTGCGCGGGCTTGTATTGCAGGGCAAAATGCGGTAAAATACAGCTTGACAAAGAATAGAGGAAGCCGCCGCTCAAGCGGAACGGACAACTTTCCGGCCGGTGCGCCGGGAGTTTCTCTGAGGACCGTCCGCTGGGGTGGGACCCTGTTGCCGTAGACAATAGGGCGGGCGATGGAATGCAACAGCAACGACCGCTGCCAGCGGCAGAAACAGGGAGTTGTCTGTTGGGGCCGCGGCCAGCAGGATGCAAGGCCCGCTCAAGGGCCGACGCAGACGCTGGGAGCCGCAACCCGTCCCCGCGTCAGGAGAAAGAGCGCCCGGCATATCATGCTTCGCGCTACAGAAAAGGAATTGAATATGATCTTAGCCATTGATATAGGCAACACCACCGTCGCCCTGGGGGGCATTCGGGACGGACGTGTATGCTTTGTGGCGCGCATGGACACGGTGCGCACCCGCACGGCTGCAGAATATCGTGCCGAAATGGATAAAGTGTTTGCGCACCGCCGCCACCCGGAGCGGTCCGTGCGGTTTGAGGGCGCTGTGCTCACCAGCGTGGTGCCCCAGATCACCGGGGCGCTGGCTGAGTGCGCCCGTTATTACACCGGCAAAAAGCCGGTCATTGTTTCGCCGGAGATCCGCACCGGCCTGACCATGGCCGTGGACGAGCCCCATGCCGTGGGCAAGGACCGGCTGGTGGATGCTGCCTATGCGGCGGCAAACTTCCCGCTGCCGGTGGTCACGGTGGATCTGGGCACCGCCACTACTTTTAATGTAGTGGACAAGGACCGGGTGTTCCGGGGCGGTGTGATCTGCCCGGGGCTTTCCACCGGGCTGCGGGCCCTGGGCGAACGCTGCGCCCAGCTGCCGCAGGTGCATCTGGGTTCGCCCAAGAGCGCCATCGGCACCAATACCGAAAAGTGTATGCTTTCCGGCTCGGTGATGGGTACGGCGGTGCTCATTGACGGCATGGTGCAGCGCATCGAAGAAGAACTGGGCCAGCCGGCCACGCTGGTGGTCACCGGCGGGTTGGCAAAATACGTTGCTCCGCTGTGCCGCCACCCGCTCACCTATGACCCGGAGCTGCTCATGAAGGGCTTGGCCTTGCTGTACCAGCTCAATGCACCCCAGCCCGCACCCCGCCACACTGCGGCGGGCGGCCGCAGGCCGGGCCAGCCGGGGCACCCCCACGCAAAGCGTCCGTACCCCAAAAAGCGCACCCGCCGCGAGCCGGAAGCGCTGGTGGGCTGACTTACGATCAAGGATAGGATAGGGAGAACAACATGAAAGTGGGCATTCTTGGCACGGGCAAGATCGTGCAGGAATTTTTGCCGTGGCTCGTGGAACACGCGCCGTTTACGGTGCAGGCACTGTGCAGCACGCCCCGCAGCGCCGAAAAGGCACAGGAGCTGTGCCGACAGTATGGCGTGCCGCAGCACACCACCAACTATCTGGAGCTGCTGCAGTGGGTGGATGTGGTGTACATTGCCGTGCCCAACCTGCAGCACGTCCGCTTTGCGCGGGTGGCGCTGGAGGCCGGGAAACACGTCATTGTAGAAAAGCCGCTGGCTCCCAGCGCGGCACAGACGGAAGAGCTGGTGGCACTGGCACGCCACAAAAAGGTGTTCCTGTTTGAGGCCGTCACCACCCAGTATCTGGAAAATTACGCCAAGATCCGGGAGCTGCTGCCCCGGGTGGGCACGGTCAGGCTGGTGCAGTGCAATTTCAGCCAGTATTCCAGCCGGTACGACGCCTTCTGCGCCGGAGAAACGCCCCCGGTGTTCGACCCGGCCTGTGCGGGCGGTGCCCTGATGGATCTGGGCGTGTACAACGTCAGCTACATCGTGGGCCTGTTCGGCGAGCCGAATCAGGTGCACTACACCGCCAACGTGGAGCGCGGCATCGACACCAGCGGCATCCTGACCATGGACTACACCGGCTTCAAGGCCGTGAGCATGGCTGCCAAGGATTGCGCCGCCCCGGCCCGGTGCATCATTCAGGGCACGAAGGGCTACATCCAGCAGAAATCCACCGCCAACTGCTGCGGCGGCATCACCTTCCACCCCAACGAGGGCAAGGAAGAGCACTACAACCTGAATGGGGGCCGCCCCCGGGAGGCCGCAGAGTTCGAGACGTTTGCCCGGGCGATGGAAAGCGGCGACCAGGAGCTGTGCACCCGCATGCAGGACACCTCCATTGCGGTGAGCCGGGTGCTCACGGTGGCACGCCGGTCGGCCGGCATCCGCTTCCCCGGCGAACGATAACGACATTCCCTCTTTGGAACACGCCCTGACACAACGCGCTCTAAGAGAACAATAAGAATATCCACAACAAAACCCGCACAGAGCGGGCAGGTTTGCGCCGTATCCGACGCTAAGGGCGGAACGGCAGCAGGAGGACAATTGAATATGAAAAACATGAATACCCGTACGCTGACCCGTGTGGCCCTTCTGGTGGCCATCGAGCTGGTCATGAAAGCTGTTGGCCTGGGCAGTGTGCCCATGGGCCCTCTGTACATGAGCTTTCTGACCCTTCCCATCGCCGTGGGTGCCATCACTATGGGCCCTGCCGTGGGTGCCATCCTGGGCGGCGTTTTTGGCGCAGTGAGCTTCTATGACGCCATCACCGGTGCATCTGCCATGACCGGTGCCCTGTTCCAGGTCAGCCCGCTGAACACCTTTATCCTGTGCGTGGGCATGCGTGTGCTCATGGGCCTGTGCGTGGGCCTGATCTTCAACGGCCTGAAGAAGCTGGACAGATCCCGTACCTGGAGCTACATCGTCAGCGCCATGTGTGCCCCGGCCCTCAACACCCTGTTCTTCATGGGCTACATCGTGCTGGCTTTCTACGGCTGTGACTATGTGCAGAATCTGGTGTCGGTCAAGGGCGCAGCCAACCCCTTCATGTTCGTGGTGCTCCTGGTGGGCGTCCAGGGCGTGGCGGAGTTCCTGGTGTCCGGCATCCTGGGCGGCATCGTGGCCCGCGCCGTGGCAAAGTATCTGAAGTAAAAGGGACGTGCGGCAGTCAGGGCGGCGCATCCGAAAAACGAATAGAGCTTGAAAGGGACTGCTGTGCAAAGGATGCACGGCGGTCCCTTTTTTGCTGCCCGGCACGGCCCCACCCGTGAAAAGGCAAGCTCCGGCAGGCTGCGGACTGCCGGAGCTTGCAATGATAAAATATTTTTCCGCTGTTTATGCCCAGAGCGTGAGCGGAGGGCATTTCAAATCGTTCAGTCACCATAAAGAGCACAATGGCATAGGATGGCGCACAACACAGCGGGGGAGGAACGGCGGCATGGAGGGCAGAAAACGGATCGCGGTGGTGGGCAGTGATGCCCGGCAGGCAGCAGCAGGCCGCGCGCTGGCCCGGGCAGGCTATGCGGTGGCCGGGGCCGAGCAGGTGGCGCGGGCAGATGTGATCCTGTTTCCGCTGCCGCTGGATGAGAGCCGCACCCCGCTGGCACAGCTGCTGCGGGCGGCCAAACCGGGGGCTTTTGCGCTGGGCGGGCGGCTGTCGGCGCAGGCGGTGGAGATCGCCCGGCAGGCCGGGGTGGAACTGGCAGACTACTTTGCCCGGCCGGAACTGGCTGTGTACAACGCCATCCCCACGGCAGAGGGGTGCATCGGCATCCTGCTGCAGCAGCGCACCCGTACCCTGTGGGGTGCGGAGGTGCTGGTGCTGGGGTTCGGGCCGGTGGGGCAGGCACTGGCCGTGCGGCTGTCGGCGCTGGGGGCCGGGGTGACCGTTTGCGCCCGACGGCCGGAGCAGCGTGCTCTGGCCGAGAGCCTTGGCCTGCGGGCTGCCCCGCTGACGGCTCTGGCCGGGCTGGCCCCGGCCTTTGACACGGTGGTGAACACCATCCCGGCCCCGGTGCTGGGGGACGGGGTGCTGGCCCGGCTGCGGTCCGGCAGCCTGATCGTGGATCTGGCCTCAAAACCCGGCGGCACCGACTTTGCCGCCGCGGCCCGGCGGGGACACCGGGCCATCCATGCCCTCAGCCTGCCGGCCGCCTGCGCGCCGGAGACGGCGGGCGAGGCGGTGGCGCGTACGGTGCAGACCATGCTGCAGGAGCGGGAGGGGAGGACACGATGATCACACAGAACCGAGGAACGATCGCATTTGCGGTGTGCGGCAGCTTCTGTACACTGGAAGCAGCGCTGCAGTCTGCCCGCGCCCTGACAGCGCAGGGCTGGCAGCTGCTGCCGGTGATGAGTTTTGCCGCCCGGCAGGACACCCGCTTTGGCACGGGAAATTACTGGAAGGAGCAGCTGGAAGCCGCCGCCGGGCACCCGGTACTGGATACGCTGCAGGCGGTGGAGCCGCTGGGCCCCCGCAAAATGGCGCAGGCACTGGTGGTAGCCCCCTGCACCGGGGCCACGCTTTCCCGGCTGGCGGCGGGCCTGTCCGACACGCCGGTGACGCTGGCGGCAAAGAGCCTGCTGCGGGTGGGCTGCCCGGTGGTGCTGGCCGTGTCCACCAACGACGGGCTGGGGGCTTCCGGCGAGAACATCGCCCGGCTGTTCCAGCGCAAGCACTACTATTTTGTGCCCTACGGGCAGGATGACCCCGCCGCCAAGCCCCAGAGCCTGAAGGCGGACTTTGCCCGGCTGCCTGCCGCGCTGGAAGCCGCCCTGCACGGCGAACAGCTGCAGCCGGTGCTGCTGGGGCAAAGGGAACGTGCAATGGCTTTTCAGCCGGGGCAAAATGTGGTATACTAAAACCGATGTCCTGCCGGTGCGGCCCGCCGGGCAGCCAAACTTCCGGACGGAGAAAACCAGATGAAAAAACTGACCACGGCACTCTGTGCAGTGCTGCTTATGATCCTTGTGCTGATGCCTGGCGCGGCTGCGGCCGGTCCGGCACTCAGCGCTACCCGCGCGTACTGCATCATCGACGCGGACACCGGCCTTGTGCTGGCCCAGCAGAACATGAACGAAGAACTGCATCCGGCCTCCATCACCAAGGTGATGACCCTGGCCCTTGCCTGCGAAAAGGCGCAGGGCAGCTGGGATGGCGTGAAGCTCACCGTGAGCCACGAGGATGTCTATTCGCTGGCCGGCACCGATTCCAGCCACATCGCCCTGCAGGAGGGCGAGGAGGTACCCTTGCAGGATGCGCTCTACGGTACCATGATCGCCAGCGCCAACGACGGCGCGAACCTGCTGGCCGAATACTTCGGCGGCGGCACCATCGAGGGCGGCGTGGCGGCGATGAACGCGCAGGTGGAGGCACTGGGCCTTGAACACACCCACTTCGCCAACCCCCACGGCATCAGCAACGACGACCACTACACCAGCTGTTACGACATGGCCCAGATCCTGCGATGGGCGCTGGAGCAGCCGGGATTCGAGACGGTCTTTACCCGCAACGAGATGTACACCATGCAGCCCACGAACGTCCAGCCGGTGACCCGCTATTTCTCCCAGCAGGACAAGATGCGGCTGCATTACAGCAGGTATTATATCCCTGCCATCCTCGGCTCAAAGATCGGCTACACCAACATCGCCCGTTACAGCTACGTCTGCCTCGCGGAGCAGAACGGTGTCCGCCTCATCTGCGTGACCATGCAGAGCCAGACCAAGCCCGATAAGTACAGCGATGTCCGCACCCTGCTGGAGGATGCGTTCGCCCGCTTCACGAGCTACACCGACCTGCCCGCGAAGGGGCTGACCGAGGAGCTGGAGGTCGTGGGCGGCGGCGGGACGCTGGGCCGCGTGACCGTCACCGACCCGGGCGTCCGGCTGCTGCTGGCCGACGGTGTGACGGCGCAGGACGTCTCGGTGTCGCTGGAGCTGCCCGAGCGGTACGTTCTGGGCGCTTCGCCGGAGGTGTATGCAGTGTACACCGTCAGCGGCGGGGACAAGCAGGAGTCGGTGGGCGTCCGGGTTCCGGCGGTCATTACCGGGCTGGACGAGCTGCTGGACGCAAATGTGGGCCGGGAGCTGGAGACCGCCTCCGACGTCCGGCCTGCCAAGACCGCCGGAATGCTCATCCTCATCTCGCTGGCCTGCACGGCTGCTGCTGCGGTCGTCACGGTGGGCGTGATGAGGCTGCTGCGCCGCCGGAACAGAAAGACCCGGAAGCGCTGAATCTACGCGCAAAAGCCGCAAAAAGGCTTTTCCATATACAACAGATCGACAAAAAACGATAAAACAAAACAGAGAGGAAAATCATTATGGGTAAGTTCACGTTTACGCAGACCGAGATCCCCGGTGTCGTCGTCATTGAGCCGCAGGTGTTCGGCGATGACCGCGGCTATTTCATGGAGACTTACCAGAAAGACCAGTTCGCCGAGGCCGGCATCGACAAGGAATTCGTGCAGGAC
>ERZ824598.4076-NODE-4076-length-11517-cov-4.209562_pt1 | contig 11517 bp, 5 predicted proteins | sample MGYA00519934_ERZ824598 | MGnify/ENA primary metagenome ERZ824598 (study PRJEB31778, sample SAMEA3449177) | human gut metagenome | biome: human gut; feature: human-associated habitat; material: faeces | place: United Kingdom | collected 2010/2012 ... | reverse complement strand
GCAATCCATGGATATACCTTCTTTCCAGGTAAATGGCCGCCTTCACCAGGTTTTGCACCCTGTGCCATCTTAATCTGTATTTCCTGTGCACTTACAAGATACTTAGATGTTACACCGAAACGTCCTGACGCAACCTGCTTGATTGCTGAACATCTGTTTAATCCGTCAGGTCCTACAGTAAGTCTGTCCTCATCTTCACCGCCCTCGCCTGAATTTGACTTGCCGTGAAGCATATTCATTGCAATTGCCATTGTCTCATGTGCTTCTTTTGAAATAGAACCATAGGACATCGCACCTGTCTTGAATCTTGTTACGATTGAATCTACGCTTTCTACTTCATCAAGCGGTACACTCTTCTTCGGGAAATTGAAATCAAGCTGACCTCTCAGATTGATCTTCTCGCCTTCCTCATCAACCATCTCTGTATACTGCTTGAACATTTCATAATCACCACGTCTTGTGGACTGCTGAAGCATATGGATTGTCTGTGGATTATAGAGATGTTCTTCTCCGCCACTTTTATATTTATGTTTTCCAACACTGTCCAGTGTCGTATCAACCTGCAGTCCAAGCGGATCAAATGCTTCTGTATGGAATGCTGTGTAATCTTCTGCAATTTCTTCAATACCGATACCACCAACACGGCTGACTGTATCTGTAAAATAGCGGTTAATAAAATCTGTCTTGAGACCAATTGCCTCGAAGATCTTTGCTCCCTGATAGGACTGGATCGTTGAAATTCCCATCTTGGATGCAATCTTAATAATTCCATGAATTACTGCTGAGTTATAATCATCTACTGCTGCATAATAATCTTTGTGAAGCAGATTAGACTCAATCAGCTGACGGATTGACTCATGCGCAAGATATGGATTAATCGCACATGCTCCATATCCAAGCAGTGTTGCAAAATGATGAACCTCTCTAGGCTCTCCACTTTCCAGAATCATCGCGACTGAGGTTCTCTTCTTTGTACGTACCAGATGCTGCTGCAGTCCGGATACTGCCAGAAGTGACGGGATTGCAACGTGATATTCGTCTACCTCACGGTCTGTCAGAATCAAAATATTAGCACCCTCACGGATCACACGGTCAACTTCAATAAACAGATACTCGATTGCCTTCTCAAGACTTGTGTTTTTATAATAAGTGATCGGAATCTCTGCAACTTTGAATCCATCCACTTTCATATTTTTAATTTTCAGAAGATCTGTATTGGTCAGGATCGGGTTATTGACTCTGAGCATCTTACAGTTCTCTTCCTTCTGCTCCAGAAGGTTACCGTCTGTTCCGACATAAATTGTTGTAGATGTTACAACTTCCTCACGGATTGCATCGATCGGTGGGTTTGTTACCTGTGCAAACAACTGTTTAAAATATCCGAACAGTGGCTGACGTTTCTGCGAAAGGACTGAAATCGGTGCATCCATTCCCATCGCTGCGGTTCCTTCGGCACCGTTCTTTGCCATTGTCAGAATAGAAGTTTTCACATCTTCATAAGAATAACCAAATGCTTTCTGAAGCTGTGTACACTCTTCGGCAGTATACTTTGGCACATCCTTATTCGGGATTTTCAAATCCTTCAGCTGAATCAGATTACTGTCCAGCCATTCTCCATATGGGAACTGATTTGCATATTTTTCTTTTAATTCCTCATCATCGATCACGCGTCCTGCAACAGTATCAACAAGAAGCATTTTGCCTGGATGAAGTCTTTCTTTCATCACGATCTTGGATGGATCAATATCCAGAACTCCAACCTCTGAAGAAAGAATCAGATTGTCATCATCTGTAATGTAATATCTGGAAGGGCGAAGTCCGTTACGGTCAAGTACTGCTCCCATAACATCTCCATCTGAGAACAAGATTGACGCCGGTCCATCCCATGGCTCCATCATTGTTGCATAATACTGATAGAAATCTTTCTTGTTCTGGGACATCTCTTTATTGTTGATCCAAGGTTCCGGAATACAGATCATAACTGCAAGCGGAAGATCCATTCCACTCATCACCATGAATTCTAATGCGTTGTCAAGCATTGCGGAGTCAGAACCTGAAGTATTGATTGCTGGAAGTACTTTGTGAAGTTCGCCTTTCAGACATCCTGCCTCCATCGTTTCCTCACGGGCAAGCATCTTATCTGCATTACCACGGATCGTATTGATCTCTCCGTTGTGGACCATAAAGCGGTTCGGATGCGCTCTCTGCCAGCTCGGTGCAGTATTCGTACTGAATCTGGAATGTACCATTGCAATTGCAGAAATAAATTCTTCATCCTGCAGATCTTCAAAGAAAAGTCTCAGCTGTCCTACAAGGAACATTCCTTTGTAAACGATTGTTCTGCTGGAAAGTGAAACAACATAAGTATCATCACTGCTCTGTTCGAAGATTCTTCTGACTACATACAGTCGACGGTCAAAGTCGATTCCTTTCTCGTATTTTGCAGGGCGTTCAATAAATGCCTGCATAATACATGGCATGCAATCTACTGCTGTCTTTCCAAGAATGTCCGGATGAATCGGAACTTCTCTCCAGCCCAAGAACTTCAATCCTTCTTTTTTTACAATAACCTCGAAAATCTTTTTCGCCTGATTGCGTTTTAATTCATCCTGCGGAAGAAAGAACATACCCACACCGTAATCTCTTTCATCTTTCAGCTTGATTCCAAGTGGCTGACAGACTTTCTTGAAAAATCCATGAGGAATCTGTGTCAGAATACCCACGCCATCTCCTGTCTTTCCTTCTGCATCTTTTCCGGCTCTGTGCTCAAGTTGTTCTACAATACTCAAGGCTCCTGCCACTGTACTATGTGTCTTTTTGCCTTTGATATTGACAATTGCACCAATACCACAGTTATCATGTTCAAAACTTTCGCGGTAAAGACCACGATTCTGACTTTCCATTTCTTTCCTCATAGTCGCTATCCTTTCTTCCTGTAATCTAAAGTTTACTTTAAAATCTTCTTTGTCCGGCGCATTCAATCATTTCTTTCTCACGTCGTGTAAAACTTTTTCTAGAATATACACCCTTTTACCTAGGCTGTAAATATGGAAATTCTTGTAAATTGTCTGATTATTTGATTTTTTATTATTTTTCTTTCAATAGTCAGATTATTTTGATTTTCTTATAAAAATAATATTAATTATTAAGATTTCTGTTTTTCTTTGATTTTATTTAACAAAATACTGGATTAAAAAGAAAATGCGCGACAAGGTTTCGCACCTCATCGCGCACAATTTAAGATTGTATTTTTATTAGTACAATTTATTTCATTCGTATTTTTTCACTATTCTTCTGTTTTCTGAGTACTCACCGGATCCCCGCTTCTCTGAATCCACACAAAACAAGCTGCACAGATGAATGTGCTGATGATCACTGCCACTGCCATTTTAAACGGTTCTCTGGCAAGCCAGTTAAATACTCCGATATCTGTAAAGATCAAAGAGCCCAGATTCAAAACAACGTGAAGCATAATCGGAGCTTTCATTGAACCAAATTTCTCATAAACATAGCACAGAAGAATTCCTAAGAGGAAAGTGTAGATCATCTGTACCGTGTTGGTATGTGTGACTGAGAAAAACAGTGCTGACCAGATTGCCGCATAATAAAATCCTCTGGTCTCCCGGTACCTCTGATAGAGTACTCCGCGGAACATAAATTCCTCTGCAATCGGAATTACAAATCCAAATACAATAATCTGGACCACAAAATCTGCTGAATACATATTCTGTGCGGTCTGGATATACTCCGGATCAACCAAAACGGCCTGTGCCATAGCGGACAGACATGTAGCACCAATACTTCCGATCACTCCCATCACAAAAAGTGACCAGTAATTCTTCAGTGGCTTTTGAACCCCCATCCGCTGTATCCCTGCAATCTGCTCTTTCTTTCGATCGATAACAAACAATGTAACTGTCAGAAACAACGTTGCTGCTGTAGCAATCCCTGCAATCGCAATCTGACCTCCTATGATTTTATCAAACGCAGGACTTAATACTTCATAGTACTTATTCATCATGTCCTGATAATTAAGAACTTCTCCACTTTGTGTCATCTTGGAAGATGCTTCCCCCATAAAAGGAAGAATGATTATAAACTCAATCACAAATTCCATCACCAGCTGGATTCCCCAGAATCCAAGTAAAGGACCGGCAGCTCTCCAGAAGGAGCGTCTCGGATCATTTTTCATAAGACAATTCCTCCGCTATCTTCTGAATCCACTCTCTGATCTTTCCGGCTTCACCTTTTACAGTTCCCTGAACCATCTCCGGCTTTCCGCCTCCCCGTCCTTCGAATGTAGCATTTAACCTTTTGGAAAATGCACGAAGATCCTGGGTTCTGCTTCCGATCACATAACGGTATCCCGCTGCATCATTTCCATAAAACACAGCACAAAGAATTCTTTCTTTTTCAAGCACTTCATTCACATACTGACGCATGGCATCCGCACTGATATCCTCTGAAAACATACAGACCGTTTTTTCTTCTTCCGAAACAGACTGCGCCCATACGTGTACAAGCTGGCGTTCTTTCTCCACCAGTGTCCGTTTCAAAGAATCCAGCTCTTCTTTCAAGTGTCCCACTGCCTCTGCTGTCTCATATTCTTTCGCACAGAGCAACGCTGAAATTTTCCTGTTCTGTTCCTGCTTCTTCTCATAATCTGTAAGTGCACGGCTTCCACAGAGCATTGTCACACGAACGCCGCCTTTGTATCGCTGCATATTAACAAGCTTGATCATACCGATCTCTCCTGTGCGTTCAACATGCGGCGCACAGCACGCACAGATATCATATCCCGGAACCGATACGATACGAACCTGTCCCTCAATCTCAATCTTACTGCGGTAATCCAATTCTTCCAGCTCTTCTTTGGATGGATAAGACACTTCGATTGTCAGATTCTTCCACACTGCACGATTTGCTTCAAGTTCAATCTCCTGCAGTGCTTCTTTTGATATCTCTCCATCAAAATCCATCGTACAATCTTCTGTTCCAAGATGAAATCCGACATTGTTTAAACCGTATCTTGCATGCACGATTCCGGAAACAATATGCTCTCCGGTGTGCTGCTGCATCTTCATAAATCTGGTCTCCCAGTCGATCTCGCCTTCAACAATCTCTCCTGCTTCAAACGGCTGATCTGTAATATGCAGAATTCTTCCATTCTTTTCCCGAACATCAGATACCTTCGCATCCTTCAGTTTTCCTGTATCTGCATACTGTCCGCCGCCTTCCGGAAAGAATGCTGTACGGTCAAGTTCTACCGCATAGCATCCTTCCTTTTTCTCATACGGCTCACATTCCAGAACCATTGCAGTAAATTTTGAAAGATGGCTGTCATTGTAAAACAGTTTTTCTGTTCTTGTACCATCCATCAATCCATTTTCTGTCATAATTCGTATTACATCCTTTCCGGAGCTGTAAATCCAAGAAGATCAATACAAGTCTCAAGCACTTGCTTCGCAAGTGTGAGAAGTGCAAGATAACCTTTCTTCTTCTCTTCGTCTTCTTCTGCAAGAATCTTTGTCTCATGATAGAACTTATTAAAGTCATTCGCAAGATCATAGATATATGCACACAACTTATGAGGAGCTGTCTCTTTATATACATTATCGATCACTTCATTGAATTTCACTACCTGAAGCATCAGAGACTTCTCTGCATCATTCTCAGCCGGTCTGATCGTTCCGTCAAGAACTCCGCCATTCTCAGCATATTTCTTGAGAATAGACTTAATTCTAACGATTGTATAAAGAATATACGGTCCTGTATTTCCCTCAAAGGAAGTAAATCTGTCAACATCAAAGATATAATCCTTAGAAGCCTGGTTAGAAAGATCTCCGTACTTGATCGCTGCAAGTCCAACTTCTTCTGCTGTACGTCTTGCATCTTCTTCCTCTACTGTACGGTTGTCCATGATCTTCTTATACATCTCATCATCAATCTCACGGATCAGATTCTCAAGACGCATAACACCGCCTTCTCTTGTCTTAAACGGCTTACCATCTTTTCCGTTCATTGTACCAAATCCAAGGAATGTAAGTTCTGTCTCCGGTTTTACAATTCCTGTCTTCTTCGCACAACGGAATACCTGCACAAAATGCAGTTCCTGACGCTTATCAACAACATAGATCACCTGATCCGGATCATACAGTTTCTCACGTTCTACCAGTGTAGCAAGATCTGTTGTATCATACAGCGCAGCTCCGTCAGATTTCAGAATCATACACGGAGGAATCTCTTTCTTATCTGTCTCTTCTGCAACGTCTACTACAAGCGCACCCTCATCATAATGTGCGAATCCTTTCTCCTTGAGCATCTCAACCATATCCGGAATATATGCCTGGGCATCTGCTTCACCTTTCCAGAGATCAAAATCTACACTCAGTCGCTCGTAGTTCTTCTTCAAGTCAGTTACAGACACATTCATGATATGTTTCCAGATTGCACGATATCCTTTATATCCATTCTGTAACAGATAAGTTGCATGAAGTGCTTCTTCTCTATAATCGTCGTGCTCTTTTGCATAAGCACTTGCTGTAGGATAAATCTCTTCCAGTTCACTGATCGTAAATGGTGCTTCTTCCGGATATTCTCCTTCAAAACTCTCATCAAAATACGGGAGTTCCGGTTTACGTTTTTTCAGCTCTGTGATGATCAGGCCCATCTGATATCCCCAGTCTCCCAGATGGATATCTCCTGTTACATCATTTCCTTTAAAACGGATAATACGTTTAATGCTCTCTCCGATAATCGCAGAACGAAGATGTCCGACATGCAACGGTTTTGCCACGTTCGGTCCGCCGTAATCAATAATAACTTTTTTCGGATTCTTTTCTTTTTCAACACCAAGATTCTCATCTGCTGCCATCTCATTCAAATACTCTGCAACAACTTCCGGTGCCAGCTTCAGGTTGATAAATCCCGGATTCACCGCTTCTGCTGATGCAAAATACTTGCTATCTGCAAGTTCTTCCACAACTGCATTCGCAATCATGATTGGAGCCTTCTTATATTTCTTCGCACCTGCCATTGCACCATTACACTGATATTCACAGAGATCCGGGCGGTTGGAAAGCGTAACTCTTGCAAGCTCTTCATCATATCCTGCTGCTTTGAACGCTTCTTTCATTTCTATTGTGATCATTTCCAGTAATGTCTTCAAAGTTTCACACTCCTCTTTACTTTTCGTTTGTCTTTTCTGCCTGACGGCAATTTTATTAAAACAAGTCTGCCTCCCAACTTTTCTGAAGACAAACAGCCACTATTTATTCTATCATGTATCCAACAGAACAGCAAGCGTTACTGTGAACAGTAACGGCAACGATTCAAATTGATCTGGACTGCCCCCAAAACCAATTGACATAAAAATAACCAATACTTATAATGTAACCACAGCTTTACACATACAGTTTCTACATCCTGTATGATATAACATCAGACAGAAAGGATATCCAACAATGTTAAAATTAGGTTCACACGTTGGCATGAGTGGAAAAGAAATGCTTCTTGGTTCTGCGAAAGAAGCCGTTTCTTACGGTGCCAATACATTTATGTTTTATACCGGAGCCCCACAGAATACCCGTCGAAAAGAAATCAGTGAATTGAATATCGAACCAGCATGGGAATATATGAAAGAACACGGAATTGATGAAATTGTCGTTCATGCACCTTATATCATCAACCTCGGTAATTCAGTAAAACCAGAGACGTTCTCTCTTGCCGTAGAATTTCTGGCAAAAGAAATCGACCGCACGATTGCCTGCAGAAGCCACACTCTGATCCTTCATCCGGGTGCTCATGTAGGTGCCGGTGTCGAAATCGGAACTGCACAGATCATCAAAGGACTCAATGAAGTTCTCACTGCTGAGACTGACTGCTGTATTGCCCTTGAAACAATGGCCGGAAAGGGATCAGAAATCGGACGGAATTTTGAAGAACTTGCCCGGATTTATGATGGAGTTGTCCAGAATGATAAATTGAGAGTCTGCTTTGACACTTGTCATACAAGCGACAGCGGATATGATATCATCCATCATTTTGATGATGTTATGGAGTCTTTTGACCGTCTGCTTGGAAAAGATCAGATTGCAGTCTTCCACATCAATGACAGTAAAAATATTCCAGGAGCCGCGAAAGACCGGCATGAAAATATCGGCTTTGGAGAAATCGGTTTTGATGCAATTTCTACAATTGTCCATCACCCGGATTTCGAATCTGTACCGAAGATCCTTGAGACTCCTTATATTCCTTCTGTAACAAAAGCAAAGAAATCTTATGCCCCTTATAAGTATGAGATTGAAATGCTAAGAAACAACCGGTTTGATCCTGAAATGAAAGACCACATCCTTGCAGATTGTGAATAAAAAACTATATGAAAAAAGTCCTGTTATTCTCAGCCATCTGAATGCGCTGAAATAACAGGACTTTTTTATCCTATAGCGTCTGAGCGGAGTCGAACCGCCGCACATGCCTCCGGAGGGCATCGCTCTATCCACTGAGCTACAGACGCATCTCGGTTGTTAGTGAGAAAATTTAATTTCGTACAGCTAACAACCTTTTTTATCCTAGCACAATTCTGTATAAATGTAAAGTGGCAAATAAACCTCTAACTTTCTGCGGTTAATCTTTTTTCACTGCAAGCAGGAGAATTAATATCCCTGCCCCAAGACAAAGCATTGCCCATGCACCTGCCTGTTGTGAATCTCCGGTCTTTGCAGCCTCTTCCCTTATCGTTTGTTTTGGACATACCCTGACATTCCAGTTCATTGCCCCTTTGTCCTCTTCCCATTTTGGCAGCTGGACAAGAACCGGCTGAACCTCGTATTCTGATTCATCTTCAACATAGATCAGATAAACTCCTGCCCTCAGATTCGTAAGGGTTGCTTTTCCATCACAATCCGTCCTGCACAATCCATCACTATAATGATATTTACTCAAAGTCCGCGCCAGCTCTTCCTGTTCTCTGGCATACCTTACCTCATTGAGATCCACGCCTTTATCTTCATATCTTTTCTCCATCTCGTAAGCACCATCAACAAGAGATGCCACTTTGGAATACTGGAATGTAACACCTTCTCTCTTAATTTGTTCTCCGGTATCTTCAATACAGATTTCTATAGTTCCTGTTTCTGTTTCTGCAAACGCCGGGTTCTTTACTGCTACCACCAGAAAACATATCAAAAGAAGAAGAATTCCGCATTTGATTTTCCCATTTTGCCGTCTTTTGCATCTTTCTTTTTTGTCTCCTGCTTTTCTTTCTTTTACGTTTCTTTCTTTTACGTTTCTTTCTCCTGTAGTGCTTACATTTCCTTTTCTGGTTTCTGTTTCTTTTTCTCTTTCCCTCACAATTTCTTTTTTCTCGCTTTCTTTTTATTCTTTCAATCACAACATATACCAAAAAGAGAATTGGAATCATTGTGAAGATCATTTCTCTGACAGACGGACGTTTCTTTTTGATTTCCTCTTCTTTTTTCTCTTCATACACAACCCGCTTTCCAGTAATCACTAACCGATGGGTATTAATTCCATATGGGGTACATGTGACAAGCGAAACCAGATCTTCTCCCGGTCTGATTTCCAGACTTTCTACCTCTTCTGGTAAGATTACATTTATTTCTTCTACCTTATATGCGAGTTTTTCTCCCAGTACTTCCAGAAAGAACTCATCGCCTTCCTTTAATTCATCCAGACGAGTGAAAAGTCTCGCACTTGCAAGCCCACGGTGTCCCGTCATCACACAATGCGTATTTTCTCCCCCTATCGGAAGACTACTGTCCATCAAATGCCCTACACCTTCCTTAAGTACTGCCTCGCTGGTTCCATGATAAACCGGAAGCCTGAGATCTATTGACGGAATTTCCAGTACACACATCATTCCTGTCTGTATTTTTTCGACATTTAACAGACCTTCATACTCTTCCATCTGGTCAGGATCGCTTTGTTCCCTGACTCCTTTCGATTCTGCCCAAAGCTTTTTATTATATTCATCAGCCTGATTCCTTAATTGTTCAATTTCATCTCCTGTTGTCTGTTCCACAACCTGTTCATATGTTGCCAACACATTTTGTGTTTTCTTCTGACTATACCAGCCAGTCAAAAGAGGTATACTACACAAAAGAACTCCTATCCATAGTAAAAGATCTGACTGTAATCTATTGTTTTTCCTTTGCATTTTTTCTGTTTCTTCTCATTGCTCCTGCAAGAACAAGAACACTTCCGGTTGTAATACAGATAACAGCTGCTGAAGAACCTGTTACCGGCAGTTTTTTTCCAACTGTATTAATTACTGTCAGATTAGCAGATCCTTCGCCTTCATTTGTTGTCAGACTGACTTCTGATTCTTTCCAGTTTCCGTTAATAAATTCTTTGATCTGCGCAGATGTCTCCAGTTTTTTCAATCCTTTGTCTGTTTTTCCGTCTCCTTTTACATATGCGTTTCTATCATTTGGAAAACTTGCTTTTATATTTACCACAATCGGCTCTGTCAGCAGACGGTATCCTGCCGGTGCCTCTGTTTCTTTCAGATAATAGGTGCCACTATCTAATCCATAGATCACAAATGTTCCATCCTGACCGGATTTCATCTCCACCGCATTTTCCGGCTGCTTTCCACCTGTATGGTCGTTTCCTCCAAGACTGTCCCGGTTAATTACAATGTACCCACCTTCTCCCTGTTTTACATATACTTCATTTTTTAATCCAGCGTCAGAATAAAGTCTGAACCTGGCATTTTCCAGACTTTGTCCATGGTTATTTGATTTCAATGCATTGATTTTATAAGTGAAACAAACAACTGTATCCCACGGTGTATATCCTGTACTTCCTCTCACCGCTGAATCCGGATCATTTGAAAATTCCAGCCGAACATCATTTTCAAATCCCGGACGTCCTGTATTTTTCGCTGCCTTTTCATTCAATGTTGCCTGATAGGTAAGCACTATTTTCTGTCCATATTTATTTTCTCCTGCTTCATTTTTACGATTAAACTCTCTGTCTATGATTTTTTTCATATCAGAAACAACAACCTGAAACGTATCTCCTCCTCCCGGAGCTTCCTTTACTTCAAATTCGTCTTCTTTCAATTCATAATAATTTCCTGCATTTGAATTTTCATAAATCCGGATGGCTACAGAATCCTTTTTGAAAGTAAGTGCTTCACTCATCACATCATGCCATGCGTAATAATAGGTGTTGTATCCGTTAACATCAGGCATATTTGACTCATACCGATACGGAACAGTCTGCCCGATTTCAAAATCAGCCAAATCATTCCATCCCTGATTTCCAACTTTGTCCTGATCATCATCTTCCCGGATCTTTTTTGTCACAACCGGATAGTCTGATTTTATGTTGAGGTTCATTTCCGGATTAGCTGTACTTACCATACACAAAGAGGCCGCCGAATTCGTTCCTTTTACCTCTGTCACTTCATCAATAATATAATATCCATACGGCAATCCCTTAATTTCAAATGAATTGTCTGCTTTTGTACTTGTCACTTCAACAGATTGA
>ERZ824598.4075-NODE-4075-length-11527-cov-2.052476_pt1 | contig 11527 bp, 9 predicted proteins | sample MGYA00519934_ERZ824598 | MGnify/ENA primary metagenome ERZ824598 (study PRJEB31778, sample SAMEA3449177) | human gut metagenome | biome: human gut; feature: human-associated habitat; material: faeces | place: United Kingdom | collected 2010/2012 ... | reverse complement strand
ACGAAGGATTATAATTTCAATTGATTTTTTACCGGATTAGCATATATTTCCAGATAAATATTGTTCAGTAGGGAAATATTCCCTTCCAGTTTATCCATTTTTTGAGTCATCACTTCGATAAAACGTTTCTTTTCTTCTTCGGTATAGAATGCTTTGAATTTATTTACCGAATGTAATAAATCATAGGCGATGTAATTATTCGGCCAAAGCTTGAAATTCTGATGAATTTTAGAATCGATAATTCCGGCGAGTGCTTCTATTCTGTCTCCATTGGAGGGAAGTTGATCCAGTTCATCGAATTCCTGATCTGTGAGCTGATCGATATGGAAATGTACGCGTCCTTTGTAGTCACTTAGCCCGGTGAGCATACTGTTCATATCGGCTTCGGGAGTTTTGATATATTCTCCGACGGTTTTGGTATATAATTCCGAGGTTTTCAGGGCATCGCAAGGCTCCCATTCGTAGGAGATGGCGAGGGGCATGATATGTAGTTCTCTGAAATTGATCCCGAATTGGGTGGGACCGCTCATCTTCAGCATTTTCAATAGACTGGGTTGGGCTTTATCATCGCCGTTTTTAGTTCTTCCTTCCCGTTCGGCGATCCATACCGAATCTTCGTTTTCTTCGATGACTTCCCGGATATATTTTGAGCGGAGAGCCGAACTCGTAAGCATTTCTCTCACTGTTATATCTCTCTCTATGACAAAACAAGAATCTAATTTGACCAAATCGGTTACCCAGTCGTTGATCAGGAGATTACTTCCTATAGCAGCCCGGGTGTATTTATTACCATGTTGACGCAAAAGTACATTCAGGATGGCCGAATCGAGAATGATATCCCGATGATTGGACATAAAAATATAAGAAGTATTTTTGTCGACCAATTCCATTCCTGATACTGTAATTCCGTCTGTAGTCGTATTGATCAGAGATTGGATGGCCGGACCGAAAAATTTGGCTTGAAATTCCGCACGGCTTCGAATTCCTTGTAAAGCTCCTTGTATGGTTGCACGGTCCATTTTAGTTAGGTGTGTAAACAGAGTCAAAAATTCTTCTGATTTACATAGACGTTCTATTGCTGCCTCTATTTCGCTATCGCAATAGGGTCTGATGGTGTTAAATTCGGAATCCGATGTCATAATTTTATTTTAAAAAATAATTCTTTTCTGCTGCAAAGATAAAACTAAAAGCTAAAAGCTGAAAGCTATCTGCTAAAACTTCCCGGAAAATGCCTATTAATCTGTTTCTTAATTTATAATGTCCTTCCCGGGTAAGTCTTTAAAGCTACGGATAAAATTTCCATCGCTTTTTGAAGATCACTGATTTTTAGTACATAAGCTATTCTTACTTCATTTTTGCCTAATCCGGGAGTATAATAGAAGCCGCTGGCAGGGGCGAGCATAACGGTTTGACCGTTATAGTCGAATTCTTCCAATAACCATTGAGCGAATTTTTCAGCGTCGTCGACAGGCAACTTGACTATGGAATAAAAGGCCCCTTTGGGTATAGGACAAACCACTCCCGGCATTTTATTCAAGGCTTCTACCATGAAGTTTCTTCTTTTGATATATTCATGATAGACGCTTTCAAAATATTCGTCGGTGGTGTCCAGAGAGGCTTCGGCTGCAATTTGTCCCAAAGCGGGAGGGCAAAGGCGGGCCATGCCGAATTTGAGGGCTGCATCCAATATCGCTTTATTTTTAGTGATGATCGCTCCGACACGGATACCGCATTCGCTGTAACGCTTCGACATGGAATCGAAAAGAATGGTGTTTTGTTCGATTCCTTTCAGATTCATTACTGAAAAATGTTTTAAGCCATCATAACAATATCGTCTGTAGACTTCGTCAGAATATAGGTATAATTCGTGTTTTTTTACAATCTTCGCCAGCTCTTCCAGCTCTTTGGGGGAATATAGATAACCTGTCGGATTATTGGGGTTGACAATTACAATTCCTTTGGTTTTGGGTGTAATTTGTTTTTCAAATTCACTCATCGGTGGAAGGGCGAAATTGTCTTCGATTTTTGCTGTTACCGTTTTAATTTTGGCTCCGACCATTAAGGCGAAAGCCGTATAATTGGCGTAAAACGGCTCCGGTATAATAATTTCATCTCCCTCGTTCAAGGTGCTCATGAAAGCAAACAGAATGGCTTCCGAGCCACCGGTAGTAATCAGTATGTCTTCTTCGGTCAGGGAGATCCCTAATTTCTGATAATATCCGGCTAATTTGGTACGAAGTGTATGATTTCCGGCGGAAGCCGTATATTCGATTACAGGAAGTTTCATTTGCCGGACTGCTTTCAAAGCTACTTCAGGAGTAGCGATATCCGGCTGTCCGATATTCAGGTGATAGACCTTTATTCCTCTTTCTTTGGCACGGTCTGCATAAGGGACCAGCTTACGGATCGGAGAAGCCGGGATTTTTTTTCCTTTTTCTGAGATTTGTAACATATTGTATTTCTTTGAAGGTTCCTCTTTTTAAATGCCCCTCAAGATACAATATTTTTTACATTCCTGCAATCGTTTTCAGTTTTTCAATATTGAATAATTTTATTTTACGTCCTTTGACTTCGATCAATCCGTCGTTTTTGTAGTCGGAAAGTAAACGAATAACGGTTTCTGTCGCTGTCCCGACAAAATTGCTAAGGTCTTCACGGGTGATATTCAGTTTTAAACTTCCGTCTTGTTCGATACCGAAATCATCTGCAATGAGGAGTAAGATCTCGGCCAGGCGTTCTTTTACAGATTTTTGTGCAATATCCCGGATGTAACGATTCGAGTCGCCCAATTCTTTACAGGCTATTTGCATCATATCGTAGGCAAAACCTGAATTATTCCGGATTAAGTTTAACAAAACCGAATCGGGTATATAACATAGAATTGCCTCTGAATGTGTTTCTATAGAGGTGCAAGCAGGTTCGTGCCGGATGACTGAACGGAAGCCGAAGAGGTCTCCTTCCTGATCGAATTTGATAATTTGTTCTTTCCCTTCATGCCCTGTTTGATATATTTTGATGATTCCGCTGTATATGAAATAACAACCTTTGATTCTTGTGCCTTCCGCGTAAATCAGTTCACCTTTCTTGTAATATTTGACCGAATCCGGACGAAGCAGGCCTTTTAATACTTCGTCCGAAAGATTGGTAAAGGTCTGTTTTAGTTTTTTGTAACAAGACCCTAAGTCCGGCAAAACTATATTTGAATGTTTGTTTAATTCGTTTTTCATTCTCTGGTATCCTTTTCTATGAGCATTTCCTGAATGCACCGGGTTATGCTTTTTTCATCGAATCCGCATTCTTCATATAATTGTTGTTGAGTTCCGTGCTCGATAAACTTATCCGGAATTCCTAATCTTTTTATAGTAGCATGATATTGGTGGTCGGCCATAAATTCGGCGACAGCACTTCCTAATCCACCTTGAATCGTTCCGTCTTCCAAGGTGATTATTTTAGAAAATTTTTGAAAAACGGTATGTAATAATTCTTCGTCTATAGGTTTTAAAAAACGCATATCATAAAGGGCGACGAGCGATTCTTCGAAGTGAGATACAGCTTTCTTCGCTACATTTCCGATACTTCCGATAGATAAAATCGCTATTTTTTCTCCCTCGATCAAACATCTGCCTTTACCGATTTCCAGTTCCTGAAAAGGAGTATGCCAATCGGCAAGAAAACCGTTTCCGCGTGGATAGCGGATGGAAAAAGGTCCCTGGTCAGGTAATTGGGCGGTGTACATCATATTTCTCAGTTCCGCTTCGTCCAGGGGAGCTGCGATGATCATATTCGGAATGCATCTGAAATAGGCTAAATCAAAAGCTCCATGATGGGTGGCTCCGTCGGCTCCGACAAAACCGGCCCGGTCGAGGCAAAATACAACATTCAGATTTTGTAGGGCGACATCATGAATCACCTGATCGTAGGCTCTCTGCATAAATGAAGAATAGATATTGCAGAAAGGAACAAATCCTTTTGCCGCCAGGCCGGCAGAAAAAGTGACGGCGTGTTGCTCGGCAATCCCGACATCGAAACAACGATCCGGCATTTCATGCATCATGATATTTAATGAACAGCCGGTAGGCATAGCAGGGGTGATTCCGATGATCTTGGAATTGCTCTTCGCCAGCTCTGTGACTGTGTTTCCAAAAACATCCTGAAATTTGGCCGGAATGTTAGGATTATTCTCTTTAATTCGCTCTCCGGTCACTTTATTGAACTTGCCGGGGGCATGCCAGATTGTTTGATTGATTTCGGCTTCTTTAAATCCTTTTCCTTTGACCGTAATGCAATGCAAAACTTTAGGACCCGGTATATTTTTCAGGTCCCGTAATATTTTGATCAGATGATGGATATCGTGGCCGTCGACAGGACCGAAATAACGTAATCCCATAGCTTCGAAAAGATTACTTTTTTTCAGAAGCATCGATTTTATGCTATTGTCGATATTCTGGATAAAATTCCTCATGCCTGGACTGATCCGGTTTAGTTTACCTAAAACGTTCCATACATCCCCCTTGATTTTATTATAGGTCTTAGAAGTACTGATGTCCAACAGATATTCGTTCAAGCCTCCTACGTTGGGATCGATCGCCATATTATTGTCGTTCAGGATGACTAATAGGTTGGAATCGTATACCCCGGCATTGTTGAGGGCTTCGAAAGCCATTCCGCCTGTCATCGAACCGTCGCCGATTACGGCCACGCTTTGCCGCCCGGTTTCTCCGTTGATTTTTGCTGCAATAGCCATGCCTAAAGCTGCCGAAATCGAAGTAGAAGAATGACCTGTACCGAACGAATCGTATTCACTTTCCGATATCTTCGGGAAACCGCTGATTCCTCCGTAGATACGTTTGGTTTTGAATTGTTCTTTGCGGCCGGTGAGTATTTTATGGGCATAAGATTGATGTCCGACGTCCCAAACAAGATTGTCGTAAGGGGTGTCGAGGATATAATGAAGCGCAACAGTCAATTCTACGACTCCCAGACTTGATCCGAGATGTCCCGGATTTTCGGCACAATCATCGATGATTTTCTGCCGGATTTCCTGACATAACTGAATCAATGAATCTTCAGATACTTTTTTTAAATCTTCAGGTGTATTTATAGAATCAAGGATACTCATGTATGCATCATTTGCTAATAAATAATGGGCTAATAACAAACATCAACCTATTAGTTCATATTATATTAGCAGATTAATAGACGATCGTACCGATCTGTTGGCCTTCCATTAATTTTTTAAGGTTTCCTTCAACATCCATATTGAAAACAACGATAGGAAGGTGGTTTTCTTTGCACATGGTCGTTGCGGTGAGATCCATGACTTTTAACCCTTTATTATAAATTTCGTCATACGTGATTTTCTCGAATTTGGTGGCTGTCGGATCTTTTTCCGGATCGGCGGTATAAATACCGTCTACCCGTGTCCCTTTCAACATGGCATCGGCTTCTATTTCTATGGCACGCAAACTACTGCCTGTATCGGTTGTGAAATAGGGATTACCCGTTCCGGCACTGAAAATGGTGACATAGCCGTTTTCAAGGTATTCTATCGCTTTGGCTTTGGAGTAGAATTCTCCGATGGGCTCCATGCGTATAGCTGTCAGTACTTTGTTCCGGCAATTCTCGTTGTCGAGTGCCGAACTGAGTGCCAGACTATTGATTACGGTGGCCAACATACCCATACTATCTCCTTTAACCCGGTCGAATCCTTTATTGGTACCGCTCAGTCCCCGGAAAATATTTCCTCCGCCGATTACTATTCCTATCTGGATGCCCATTTCGGCGATTTCTTTTATTTGTCGGGCGTAGCTTTCGACACGGGTCACGTCTATCCCGTATTTTTGAGCGCCCATTAACGACTCTCCGCTGAGTTTAAGAAGTATCCTGTTAAATTTCATCATGTTAGGTTTAAAGTTGAATGACAGATTTCATTTTTATCGTTTATTCTATCAAAAAGATTTTCTATATTGTGAAAAATTACAACAAAACTAGTTATTTTTATCCGATTATAGAGCAAAGCCTGTATAAAAAATAGATCGTAGTTTTTATTGTTAATTTTTTATCATTGATGAAGATGAACGAACAGAATCGTAATTTGTTGATATTATTATCAATATGTGTATTAACCATTTTCCCTCTTTTAGGTTTAACGGATTATAATACGAAAGGTGAGCCTCGGGAAGCTATTGTGGCTTATTCTATGTTGGAACACGGGAATTGGATTTTGCCCCGGAATTATGATGGTGAGATTGCTTTTAAACCTCCTTTTTTGCATTGGAGTGTGGCTGCTGTTTCCACTTTGTGCGGTGAAGTGTCCGAATACTCCTCCCGGGTTCCGTCTGCTTTGGCCCTGATCATTATGGCTGCCGCTATTTATTGGTTTTATGCCAGACGTAAAGGGGCAACTGTCGGGTTATTGACCGCCTTTGTCATGTTGACCTGTTTCGAGGTACACCGTGCCGGTTTCACCTGCCGGGTAGATATGGTATTGACCGCTTTTATTGTGTTGGCTATTATCCGTTTTTATTCGTGGTATGAAAAAGATATGAGAGGGATCCCCTGGCTGGCTATTCTGTTTATGGGATGTGCTACCTTGACTAAAGGACCGGTGGGGATTATTTTACCTTGTTTGGTAGCCGGCGTATTTCTTTGGATAAGAAAAGGACATTTCTGGAAATTGGTTTTGCGTTTTATCGGGATAGCCCTATTGGCTTGTGTTTTACCTGCCATTTGGTATGTTTTGGCTTACAACGAAGGAAAGCAGGAATTTTTAGATTTGATGATGGAAGAAAATTTCGGGCGGTTTTTAGGTAAGATGTCTTATGCTTCCCATGAAAATCCTTTTTATTATAATATTTATATGCTTATGGCCGGCTATCTCCCCTGGACTTTGTTGTTGCTCTTCTCTCTTTTCTGTTTGCGTTACCGCAAATGGACCGGGACCTGGAAAGAGAAGTGGCAACAAACGGTAGAGAAAGTCCGGACCAGTGATCCGGTTCACTTGTATTCTTTTTTGACTATAGCACTGATATTTGTATTTTATTGTATCCCTGCAAGTAAGAGAAGTGTTTATCTGTTACCGATATACCCTTTTATCGGTTATTTTCTGGCGGTTTATTTTCTTTGGTTGGTTCGTATGGGGAAAACTGCCATAAAGATTTTTGCTATCGTTATCTCTTGCCTTATTATTTTACTGACTGTCGTATTTGTCGTGAAAGCAGGAGCTGTTCCCGACACGATTTTTGCGGGTAAAAGGGCTGTAGAGAATATCGCTTTTTTGCATGCGTTGGAAGAAATTCCAATGAATTTATTCAATATTGTTCTGATCTTTTTACCGATTGTTGCTGTCGTTGTTTTGCTTAGAAAATTGAAAAGTAAACCCTGGAATACTCAGGTATTGTATGCTTTGTGCGGATTATTGTTTACGATATTTGTCGTTTTGGACGGAGTTTATCAGCCTGCCGTATTGAATACCAAATCGGATATCGGTTTGGCGCAGGAAGCACGGAAATGGGTGCCCGAAGGAAAAATTTATTCTTATACTTATTTCTTCTATAGTGTCAATTTTTTCAATGGTGACCGGATGGCGCTTTTTGAAAAAGAATTGCCTGAAGAAGGCTACGTTTTAGTGAAGCAGGGGCTATTGGAAGAATTTCGTCAGAAATATGGAGAGGAATATGTTTTAGATACGGTTTATACTTCGAATCGCCGGAGTTGTGATGTCAGAGATATAATCCATATTCTTCATTTTACCAAAGAGAAGGCGATAGGAAATGCAGAAACGGAAGAACGTTTTTAACAGAAACCGTGTTTTGCAGATGGTCGGAAAATATCCGACCATCTGCAAATAGCCCGGTTATTTATTTCAGATTGACATCTTCTTCGATAAAATAACGGGGACGTTGTTTCACTTCTTTGTAAATCTTTCCGATATATATTCCGGTTATTCCGATAGCCATCATAATCATTCCACCGATAAACCAGATAGAGACCAGTAAGGAGGTCCAACCCGGTATGGTATGGGCATGAGCATGTTGTACCAAGGCGTAAATAATCATGATAATGGGGACGATTATTCCGAAAATAAATCCTCCCGTCAGGATTAGCTGAAGCGGTTTTACAGAAAAAGAGGTAATACCGTCCAGGGCAAAAGAAAGCATCTTTTTGAACGGATATTTGGATTCTCCTGCAAACCGGCTTTTCCGGTCATAATATACGTAAGCTTCGGGGAAACCGATTAGCCGGACTATTCCACGAAGAAATAGATTGCGTTCCGGATAGGATACGAGTGCCTGTAATGCGCGTTTACTCATCAGTCGGAAGTCGGCATGATTATAGACGACATCGCTTCCCATTTTACGGATTAGCTGATAGAATAATAAAGCTGTATTTTTCTTAAACCAGGTATCGGTCGTCCGTTCCCGCCTTACTCCATAGACAATATCCGCTCCCTGTAGGAAACAATCGGTCATCTCTTCGATAGCATCGACATCGTCCTGTAAATCGGCATCGATTGAAATGGCGGCATCGCAGTGTGTACTGGCCCATTCCAGGCCTGCTAACAAGGCATATTGATGACCGGAATTATGAGCCAATTTTAAACCACCGACGAGTCCGTTTGTTTTACCTGCCTCGGTAATGATTTCCCAGGTTTTGTCTTTACTGCCGTCGTCGACAAATAATATTTTTCCAATGGAGATTTTTCCGTTTTCCAGCATTCTGTTCAGGACGCCGGATAATTGCCGGATAGTTTCCGGAAGTACGCTTTCCTCATTATAACACGGAACTACGATAATAAGGTGGGTTGTATTCATGGTTTATTATGGATTAGAATGTGGTTTGTCGGTTGTCAGTTGTTTACGGATCAGATATTCTGTCGTTTGCAACATGGAGAAGGCATAGGTTTTCAGTGAGTCGAATGTCGTATTCGCTGTTGCCGGGCTTAGAGTTCCGTTATGAATATTATAATTGAACTCTTGTTTACTTTCCGTATCGTAAATATAGAAATGTTTTGTGTCTTTGACTCCTAACATATTGTCTGCGCTAAAAAACATACAAGGACGTTCTTCTTTTAATAAATCTATTCCCAGATTGTTTTGAATATAATTGATACGTAACATACCCAATAAAGTAGGAGCTACGTCGATCTGTCCTCCGAAATTTTCTTTTTCTTCTGCGGTGAGAAGTGCGGGAGCATAAAACATCAAAGGAATGTGATTGTACGATTGAGGCATTTCACTATCCGGATTGCCGACTAATTTTCCGTGATCGCCCAATAAGACGAAGATCGTATTGTCGAACCAAGGTTGTTGCGAGGCTTTATGTATGAATTGACGAATCGACCAGTCGGCGTATTCTACGATTTGTTCTTCTATGTTTTTACTTTTAGGCTGGAAATAGGACGGAATCACGTAAGGAGGATGGTTGCTGATAGAAAGTAAGACAGCAAAAAACGGACTAGTCTGAGCGGACTGTTTTTTCAAATGATTCAGTGCATAGTCGTAAAGAAAATCATCTTGTACGCCGAAACCATTGACTACTTTTTCGGACGGGTAGTTTTCCTGAGAAAAGATCTCGTCGAAGCCATTGGTACGAAAAAAAGCATTCATATTGTCGTATTGGGATTCGTGGGTCATAAAGAACATGGTGCGGTAACCCTGTTCTTTTAATATAGTCGGAAGACCGGAATAAGTGGGAATGACAGAACCTTTCATCGCGTTTCGTTTTAAGATGGAAGGAAAAGAATAAAGGGTCGCATACATGCCATGATTCGTATGGATTCCTGAGGAATAAAAATTAGAGAATGCTAAGGATTGTCGAAAAGGAGTCAGCTCCTTCTGCTGTCCAAAACGTTTCATCAGATGGGCAGACATCGATTCCATAAAAATCAGCACAATATTCGGACGTCTTAAACTGTCGGAGGCGTTGATTTGGCGTGCAATGGGAGAGATCCCTTCGATTCCCGGCCGGTTTAAATAGTGTCGGGTATTTTCCAACGCTTCGTTTTCCGGCATAAGATGAAGGTATCGGTTTTCTTTCCGTGAATCGTCTAACGTACTGCTTAACAGATTGAATACCGGACTGATGCCCAATTGATTCAAAAACGGATCGGTACAATAATAAGCTGCACTGACTTTTATCGGATTATATCCGGTACGTCCCCGGATACCGAACAGGCAGAGGCCGATACAGATGCCGGCTGTCAGGAAGATATAAATACGGTCGAGCCAAAAGACAGACGGATTTTTTGTATTTAGTAAACGTTGAAAATGACGGATCAATCGTCGCATGAGCCAGATAAATAACACTAAAGTCAATAGAAAGCCGATCAAAGGAGGGTAGTAGGAGGTTTCTCCGAATACCATGCCGGCTGTCGTATTCATATAGCCGAACCAATTGAAGACCGACGAATTGATGATTTTAAAGAAATATTGAAAATAGGGAATATTGGCTGCCGTAACCAGCAATACGATTCCATAGAATAAACTGAAAAAAATACATGTAACATTCCAGAGTATTTTTCCGTAGTAGTTGAACAAAGCCGAAATGGAAACAGCTACTAAAGGGATGAGGAGTATGTAACAAGCGATTACATTATCGAACCAGACTCCCCGGATAAAGGCAGGCCATATCGACATAAAACCGACATGCTCCTGATCCGGAAAATCGTAATTGGCGCTGAAGAAAAAAACGAGTCTGAATAGTGTGAGAAAGAATAAAGCGGTGAAATGTATGGATAACAAACATCCTACAGACAATAAGAACCGTTTGTAACCGGGGTGAGAAAATGTTCGCATTTTAGAAAAAATAGGGTTTAAAATACGGCGTAAAGATACATTTTTAATATTACTATAGTTTGAATATAGGATGAATTAATACAACTTTATATTTTTAAATATGATGACTAATAAAACTTCTGATTATGACCTGACCGTGATTGTTCCGGTATATAATGAAAGGGGAAATATGTTGCGGCTTGAAACTGCTTTGTCGGCTTTTCTGAAAAGATCGAAAGTGAAATCTTGTATTTTGTTTGTGAACGACGGGTCGCAAGATGGGAGCGGTGATTTGATCAGAGAAATTTGCCGGCGGAATAAAGATTTTTTTTATATCGGTTTGGCTAAAAACTGTGGATTGAGCGCAGCTATGAAAGCAGGAATCGATTATACCTGCTCCAGGTTGGTCGGATATATAGATGCTGATTTACAAACTACACCTGAAGATTTCAATCTTTTGTTGGAATATACCGATGATTATGAGCTGGTCATGGGGATTCGGGTGGGACGGAAGGATAGTCTGGTGAAAAATATGTCCTCGAAAGTAGCTAATGGGTTTCGAAGACTGATGACAAAAGATGGGGTGAAAGACACCGGATGCCCCTTAAAAATTTTGCATACTGAATATGCGCAACGAATACCTTTTTTTACTGGAATGCATCGTTTTTTACCGGCTCTGATCCTGCTACAACAAGGAAAAGTGAAACAAGTACCGGTGCGTCATTACCCGCGAATAGCTGAAAAATCGAAAT
>ERZ824598.4074-NODE-4074-length-11531-cov-2.506274_pt1 | contig 11531 bp, 13 predicted proteins | sample MGYA00519934_ERZ824598 | MGnify/ENA primary metagenome ERZ824598 (study PRJEB31778, sample SAMEA3449177) | human gut metagenome | biome: human gut; feature: human-associated habitat; material: faeces | place: United Kingdom | collected 2010/2012 ... | reverse complement strand
CTGCCGCAGCGGCCATGCCGCCGTTCGTCCCGGGAAAGCGCTCCTTTCTGGTCACGGCCAGCATGGCGCAGCCGATAACCATGATCTGCTGCAAGATCAGCACGAACACGGGCGGGACCGTATTGCTGGCATAATTGCCTGCGGGATTGTACAGCAGGCGGGCATCGATGCATCCCCGTACCTGCAGGGCCAACGCCGCGCTTTCCGGTACGCCCTGTTTGCGCAGGCGCTCCACGCGGGCGCCCGCTCCCAGGTTTTCCGTGGCCAGCCGCCCTCCCTGCACCAGCATGCCGTAGGACAGCAGATGGGCCGCCTCACTGTAAAACGGCACTGCAGTTTCCTGCCCGCGCAACAGTCCCCGCTCAAAATCCCTGGGGATCACGATACCCCCCACCATGCTGCCCGAGCGCAGATCGGCAAAGGCCTGCCCCAGATCCGCATAGCGATGCAGGCGTATCCCTTCCGTGGCATCCAGACTGCGCAACAGCTGGCGGCTGCTGGTACTGCCGTCCTGATCCACGGCAAAAAACGGCAGATCCTGCGGGACCTCATAAAAATATGGGCTGGGATACAGCAGCGAATAGAACAAAATGCCCACGATGAAGATGGAGCGGGCACCGCGTGAAGCTGCCAGTAGGGTGCATTCCGCACAAAAGCTCTCCAGTACCCTCCGCATCAGGCGACCTCCTTGGCATGACGGCGCAGACGCAGGCCGTGGAAAAGGCTCCCCAGCCCGCCGTACACACAGGCCAGCAGGCACAAGGCCCCCAGGACGGGCCAGTGCTGCCCCAGGGCATCCCCCATCTGGATCACGCTGCCTTCCAGCCGCAGCAGCTGGGTAGACGGCAGCAAGCCCGACCAAAACCGGGCAAAAGGCGGCATGGCCAGCTGCGGAAAGGTGATCCCGGCAAAGGCAAAGGCCGGAGATGCCAGCCCCGAGACCAGCATCAGGGCCAGAAGGATCTCGTCGCACAAACCCGCGATAAAGACCGCCAGCGCCGCGCAGGCCAGCGAGAACAGCAGATAGATCGTGCAGACCGTCAGGACGGGCGCCTGCACGGGAAAGTAGCCGCGCGCAGCCAGCAGGCCTGTTTGAAGGCAGCCCAGCATCCCCACGAGCAGGGCCACCGGACAGACGCTGCCCCAGACCCGTGCCATGGAAGGCCCTTCCGGGCGCAAACGGTGCAGGAGACAGACGCTGTACAGCAAAGAGGTCAGTTGCAGCAGGATGGGCAGGAAGGAGTGGATGAGGAAGATCTTGTAGTTGGCCGCGGGATTGCCCAGCGAGCGCAGATCCAGCCCTATCCCCGCTGTCTGCCAGTCCGCCTGTACCGGAGGGACACCGGATCGCCGCAGCGTATCAGTAAAGGACAGCTTCCAGCCGGCAGTGCCAAGGTCCACCAGATCCCGGCGCAGGACACTGCCACCGGCATATGCTGTCCGTCGATATAGGCGATGGCCTGCACGGGACGCTGGCGGAGCAGATCCCGCTCAAAATGGCGTGGTATCACCAGTACGGCGAAGACCTCGCCGCGGCGGATGGCGTCCCTGCCCTCGTCCGGTGAGGCGGGCAACGCCGTGACATGTGCACTGGGCAGCGCATCCACCCGGCGGATCAGCTCACGGGACGTACTGCTGCCATCAAGGTCACAGACGGCCACGGGCAAGCGGCGGAGCAGGCCATCCGCAACAGCCCGTCAAGGATGACCATGCCGGACAGGGGCGCTATGAGCAGCAGCCAGAGGAAGAGCCTGTCCCGTGGCCAGGAGCGGACTTGCGCCAGAGCAGCGGCCCAGAATGAGCCCATCAGCGACCATCCTCCATGACGGGATCGAAAGGCCAGGCAAAAATGACGCTCATGCCCGGCCGCAGACCGGGGACCGGCTTCACGGGGCGGCCCCGGACTTCAAAGGTCTTCAGATCGAAGGAATCCGAATTGTTGGTGGCCCGCCAGGTGGCGTAATTGCCCAACGGTGCCATGTAGTCGACCCGAAAGATCACCTTTTTGCCGGACAGCGCGGGGATCTGCCCCACCAGCAGCCTGCCCATGCGGATATCCTGCAACTGGTCCTCGCGGACCTGGATCGCCATCCACAGGTCATCCAGCTCGATGAGCGTCACCAGGGGATAACCCGGCGCCACCAGCTCTCCCACATCCACAAGGACCTTGCTGATCTCTCCGTCCACGGGCGAGCGCAGCTCCACGTCCCGCGCCATGCTCTCCACCTCCTGCAGGCGCGCTTCCAGCGCCTGGGTGGCGGCCCTGGCCGCAGCGATGTCCTCCTGCCGCGAACCGGTGACGGCTTCTTCCAGAGCGGCCTTCATGGCACGTTCACGGGCCCGGGCCTGGGTCAGGGCATTGACCGCTTCGTCATAGCGCTGGGTGGAGACGGCCTGCTGCGCATGCAGGACACGGCAGCGGGCATGGGTCTTTTCCGCCAGGGCCAGCGCCGCCACAGCCTCCTGATGCTGCTGGTGCAGGCGGCGTATCTCTTCCTCGCGTGTCCCGTTGAGAGCCTTTTCCAGCTGGGCCCGCGCCCGCTCCAGCTCCTGGCGGGTCTGGAGCACACGGGCCTCCATCTCCGTCCCGTCCAGGCGCAGCAGCAGATCGCCCTGCCGCACAGGCGCCCCGTCCCGTCCCGGAGTTGCGGCCACCCGGGCCGAGAATTTGGCCGCGACATCTATCCGCGTCCCGTCCATCTCTCCCTGGATAAAGGAGTTTTCTCCGCCCACGTCCAGCAGACCGGACAAGGCCATGACCGCGATCCCCGCAGCCACCAGCCCCAGTACCGTCGGCAACAAGAAACGACGCATCATCTTTCCCTCCTTCAGCGGGACAGGATCCCCCGGAAGAGCATCCCGACCAGATCCCGGGCATCCGCCTCCGCATCACGCGCAGGGGAAATGGCGGCAAACATGGGGTAATCCCGCAGGATGCTGAACGCCATATCCACCAGCAGGAAGGCTTTCAGGGCGCTGTCTTCTGCGGGACCGGCCTTTGCCAGTATGCGACCGATGACGTCCAGCAGGGGCAGGAACAGAGCCGAATGCAGCTCCCGCGTTTTTTCGTCGCCCACATGCAGCGAACGCCGCAGCAGCAGGAACCAGGACTGGTGATGCTGTTTCCGTATGAATGAGGTTAGGATCGACGTGATCTCTGCCTGCAATATGCCGCACAGCGTTGCGGCATCCGTCTCCGCAGACAGAGCCTCCTCCAGGCGGTGCGTCATGGGGCGCACGATGCTGCCCAGATTATCGAAGATAACGGTGCGGGCCGCGTCGTACAGGCCTTCCTTGCCGCCGAAATGAAAAGATATGAGCCCCTGATTGCAACCGGCCAGCCCGGCGATGTCGCGAGTGCTCGTCCCCTCGAAGCCGCGTTCCCCAAACAGGACCAGGGCCGCTTCCAGCAAGGCCATACGGGTCGCTTCCCCTTTGCTGCGCCTTTTGTCCTCCGGCATATCGTCCATACTCTTCCTCCTGTTTCGGACCGTAACGCTCTCCATTATTTTAGTCAATCAATCGATTAAAAATAGAGACATCCTCCGCCCATCTTTCTCAGTACAGTAGGGATATTTTGGTTGCTCTTCCCGCGTAAAAGGCTTTCTCTCCCTATTGACATTCAAACGATCGTTAAATAAAAAATATCCATCTGGTGAGATGGCAGAAAAGGCTCCTCTCCCCCCTTCCGTCCCACACCAGGCCGGAGGCCTCCCCGCAACCTCCTGATCCCTCCTCTATCCGGCAGGCACGCCTGCCGGATTCTCTTGTTACAAGGCCCACGACGGTCCCGCACAAAATGAAAAGACGCAGGTCCCTGGATCTGCGTCTTCTCGTTTTTGCTCCGGCTTTTCCTCGCCGGGATGCCGAAGTCTCTATTATGGAAGATCCGGCTATCTCCCTGCCGGCAGACCGGCCAGGCCTGCCCCCAGCCAGGCCGCGCCCCACAGTCCGCTGTGCGCGTCCGCATAACGGCGGACAGGGATGCGCTCCAGCACCCCCAGCTCCGGAGCCATGAAAAAACCTTCCGCAAAAGCCGGATGTTCCGTGACGGCAGGATTGCGCAACACCATGCCGCCGGTGAGGAACAGACCACTGTAGCACAACGTGGACAGCCCCCAGTGCGCACAGGTCCGCCCCAGAAAGCGGGCATACCAGCGCAGGGTCGGCTGATCCTCCGCCAGCCCTTCGGCCGCGGCAGCGGCAGGCGTCAGCTCCCGGCCTGTCAGGAACTGATGCAGCACGGCCAGCCCTCGCCCCGTGACCACATCGTCAGGGCGCAGCAGCGGCCGCTCCAGCCGTTTACGGGCAAAAGCCGCGAACTCCTCTTCCTCCCGCCCCAAAAAGGCAAAGACCTGATGCCCCGCCTCTGACGGCAGGGGCGACCAGCGCAGCAGTCCGTTATCCATCTGCGGGACCAGCCAGCCGGAGCCCAGCCCCGTACCGGCCCCCAGTACGGCCACAGGCGCAAGCGCCCCCCCGGAAGAGCGATGCGACGGACAAGGGATGTCGACCGGTCCCAGCAGATGCCGGGACCGCTCCCCCACCCGGGTCAGGCAGGAGCAGGCCTCGCAGACGAAATCATTGACCACGCGGGCGCGACGCAGACCGAACTGCGGCATGACGGCGTTCAGATCAATCCGCAAAGGGGCGTTGCTCAGACGGGCGCGCAGACCATCCTGCACAGGCCCGGCAACGCCCATGACCAGCGCGGCGACCTGAGACAATGGGGTATGCAGGCAGCTTTCCCACTGTGCCAGGACAGCACTACCGTCCTGCAGACGAGCTGTGGGGCACGTTTCCACAGCCTCCAGAGCCAGCCCGTGGGCCGTGACAGCAAAGCGGGCAAAACGGCAGTGGGTCCCGCCCAGATCGATGGTGGCAAGCATGTTCATGGTCTTCGCTCTCCGTACGACGTGTTCCCGCCAGCCTACGCATGACGATCCTTCAGGTCAAAGCGGAAACGTCTGCCGCGGCATGCACGATACTTGCGGAACAGAAGGCAGCAACTGCCCGTTATTCCCCTATCCCGGCGGGATGCTTTTCCTTCGTGGCTGCCTGCTCGACTACGGCCGCACACTCTGTCATACTGACGGGAGCAGTGGCCGTCCCGTCCCTTTCAGCCCCGGAGTATCCATGGCCCGCAAAAACGACAAGCGTTTCCTTCAGGCGAACCGGGAAGCCCTGTTTGCCCTGGCCGCCTATGCCCTGTATTTTCTCTGGTGGTATCTGACAGCCTACGGACTGGGGAGCGACTCCCCGGACAACTACGGTTATACGCTGGGCATGCCGGACTGGTTCTTCTACAGTTGCGTGCTGGGCTACCCTGTGGCCTGCCTGCTCGTCTGGGGACTGGTACGCTTTTTCTTCAAGGACATGCCCCTTGACGATGACGATGCGTCGCAGGCGCCGGAAGTTCCCTCTTCCCACGAGCATCATCCCGGTCAGGAGGAACGTCCATGACTGCCGCTTCCTCCACGCTGCTCCCCATCGTCCTGTATCTGGCGCTGTCCTTTGTGGTGGCCCTGTGGGCCGGAAAACTTTCCCGCAAGCACGAGAACGCGTCGGGCTTCCTTGAGGAATACTTTCTGGGCAGCCGCTCCATGGGCGGCTTTGTGCTGGCCATGACCGTGGTGGCCAGCTATACCAGCGCCAGCAGTTTCATCGGCGGACCGGGTGTGGCCTATACCGTGGGTCTGAGCTGGGTCCTGCTGGCCATGATCCAGATGCCCACCGTCTTCCTGACCATCGGGGTCCTAGGCAAACGCTTCGCCATGGAAGCCCGGGCCATGAAGGCCGTGACCATCACCGACTACCTGCGCGTCCGTTACGGCAGCGACGCGGTAGCCATCCTCTGCTCCCTGGCCCTTCTGGTCTTCTTCGTGGCGGCCATGACGGCCCAGTTCATCGGCGGGGCCCGTCTGTTCCAAGCCATCACCGGCTACCCTTATGAAGTCGGGCTGGCGCTTTTCGGCATCACGGTCATCGCCTATACCGCGCTGGGCGGCTTCCGCGCCGTGGTCCTTACCGATGCCATGCAGGGCATCGTCATGACCGTGGCCTCCGTGGTGGTGCTGCTGGCGGTGGTCCAGGCCGGCGGCGGCATGGAAGCCTGCATGCTGCGCCTCAAGGCCATCGATCCCGGCCTCATCACGCCCACAGGCCCCGGGGATGCCGTGCCCCAGCCCATGATCCTCTCGTTCTGGGTACTGGTGGGCCTGGGCGTGCTGGGCCTGCCCCAGACGAGCCAGCGCTGCATGGGCTACAAGGACTCACGGGCCATGCACAGCGCCATGATCATGGGCACGGTCATCATCGGCTTCCTGCTGCTGAGCGTCCATCTGGCCGGAGCGCTGGGACGAGCCGTCATCCCCGGCCTGGCTGTGGGCGACATGGCCATGCCCAGCCTGATACTTGAGCTGCTGCCGCCGTTCTGGGCCGGTGTCTTCATTGCCGGGCCTCTGGCGGCCATCATGTCCACGGTGGACTCCATGCTGCTCCTGGCCTCAGCCGCCATAATCAAAGACCTTTATGTACAGTACATCCTGAAGGGCGACAGCAGCCGCATGCCCTTGCAGCGCATCAAACGCTTCAGCCTGGGCTGTACGGCCGCCATCGGTGCCGTCGTCTTCGTGGCGGCCCTGGAGCCGCCGGATCTGCTGGTCTGGATCAACCTGTTCGCGTTCGGCGGTCTGGAAGCCACTTTCCTCTGGCCTCTGCTGCTGGGCCTGTACTGGCGCAAGGCCAATGCGGCCGGTGCCCTGAGCTCCATCCTGGTGGGCGTGGCCTGTTTCTTTGCCCTGAGCGTCCTCAAGCCCCCCATGTACGGCATCCATGCCATCGTGCCCTCGACCCTCGCGGCGCTGCTGGCCTTTTTGCTGGGGAACAGGCTGGGGAAGTCACGTCCGGCCTGAGTCCTCCGGTAACAAAGACTCAAAACATAAAAGCATCTCCACCGGAGATGCTTTTTTATGACCATCCACCTTCTTCCGCTCCCCTCCCGCAACAAACAGGATCTGACGGGATTCCCTGACAGCCGGTCAACAAAGAAAACACTGGGCCACCTCCAGTCCCCTCATCAGGGTACGATATTCCTCAAGGCCGGACAGCGTCAGGCTGATGGAAAGGCAGCGGCCCTGCCCTTGCCTGCGCCCGCCGCCTCCCTGCCCTACGCTCATCCTTCCGGGAGCCATTCCCTTCATGTTCTCTCTGCTGCGGGGGGCCATCCCCTCTGCCCGGCTGACGGTCTGCCATCCCAAGCCACAGGGCATAAAAAAAGGGCCCCCGAAGGGGCCCCGCATGACGGGAAGCGGGTGGACCTAGCCTCCCATAAGCCAGTTGAGCGGCGTAAGGGAGAGCGAGGGGAAGAAGAGGAGCAGGAAGAGCATGATGATCTCCGTCACCAGGAACGGCAGCATGCCCTGCACCAGCTTGGTGATCTTGATGTTGCCCACGCCACAGACCACGTAGAGCACCGTGCGCACGGGCGGGGTGATGACACCGATGCCCAGGTTCAGGATGAACAGCAGGCCGAAGAAGTACGGGTCGATGCCGGCCTGGGTGATCAGGGGATAGAACACCGGAGCAAAGATCAGGATGTTGGGGGTCAGGTCCATGACCATGCCCACCAAGAGCAGGAAAACGTTGATGGCCAGCAGCAGGAGCACGGGGCTGTCGATGAGCGGCCGGAACAAATCGGTCACCTGGTTGGGGATCTGGGCGATGGTGATGAACCAGCCCACGGCCGTGGCCGTGGCCACGATGAGCATGACCACAGCGGTGGTCCGCGCCGCACGGGCACTGACCCGCAGCAGACCGCGGAAGCTCAGTTCCCGGTAGTAGCCCACACAGACGATGATGGCGTAGATGGCCGCGAAGGCACCGCCTTCCGTAGGCGTGAACACGCCGAAACGGATACCGCCCAGCAGCAGCACGGGCATCATGAAGGCCGGGGTGGCATCACGGATGATCTTCCACTTTTCTTCGCGCGTGAAGGTGATGGTCTCGTTGTAACCATCGATACGCACGATGAAGAACCAGACCACCATCAGGGCAAGACCGATGAAGATGCCCGGGAACAGGCCGATCATGAACAGTTTGGTGATGGACAGGCCGCTGATGGTCGCACCCAGCAGAATGAAGTTGGTGCTGGGCGGGATGATGGGGCCAAGGATGGCGCCCGAGGCGATGACGCCGCCCGCACGACCGGGCTTGTAGCCCACTTCGGCCATCATGGGCAACAACAGGCCGCCCAGGGCCGCGGCTTCACCCACGGAGCTGCCCATCAGACCGGCAAAGATCACGCTGGAGATGGTGGCGGCATAACCAAGACCACCGCGCACGCGACCGATCATGAGCTGGGCCAGCTGCACCACGCGTTTGGACAGGCCGCCCTCGGCCATGATCTCGCCGGCAAAGACGAAGAAGGGGATGGCCATGAGGGGATAGTTGTTGGCCCCGTCCAGCATGGTGGAGGGGATGATCATGCTGTCCCACATGCCGGAATGCCACATGAGCACGATGGAGCACAGCACCAGCACCATGGAGATGGGGATGCCTACGAACAGGAACGCAAAGAGGCTGCCGAGGAAAAGAAAAAGCTCCATACCCTACAACTCCTTGCTGATTTCCTGCTCGATCTTTTCCTCTTCCGTCGCCTTGACGAAGCTGCTGGCGGGACGGCGCACGATGGCGATCAGATCCCGCAGGCAGATAAGGATGGCCGTAAAGGCCATGATGGGCAGCGTGCTGTTGATGAAGGCCATGTTGACGTTGGTGGCGACCGAGTTGGTATCGATGGTCTGCAGCACATAGGTGATGCCGCCGTCAAGCAGCAGCCCCAGAGCGCCCATGGTCAGCAAAATGGCCAGGATCTCTATGCATTTGCGGGTCATGCCCGAGAACATGTCCACAAACATGTCCACCGCGATGTGCTTTTTCCAGTAGAACGCCTCAATGGCACCGAAAAAGGTGATGTAGATGAAGAGAAAGCGCGCCCATTCCTCGCTGGGGGGATAACTTCCGCCAAATACATAGCGCAAAAAGGCATTATAGAAGACCAGACCGATCATCCCCAGAAAGATGACCGCACAGAAAATTTCAAAAAGCAGTTCGCCAGACAAACCGTGCCTGGTTTCGGCAGCCGGCTGCCCGGGAGCCGTCGCGGGCGTCGTTTTGGTTTCGCCGCTCATCGTATCCCCCTGCATATCGGAAGAAAAACCGCTGCTGCGGTGTCTGCATGCGTGGTTCAGGGTCGAAAAAGGGGGACGCCGCCCCATGCGGCATCCCCCGATATCCAGATGTTACTTCGCGTCGCGGTAGCTGGCGGCGCTTTCCAGGATTTCCTTGGCATTGGGAACGGTGTCATAGAACAGCTTCCAGCTGCGCTTGCCCGCTTCCACCATGTAGTCGTGGAATTCCTTGGAAGGAGTATTCACAGAGCCCTTGGCGGCCTTGATGGTCTCGATGGCCTTGGCGTCGCCTTCTTCCACCATCTGCCAGATGTCGTCAGCAGCGCGCTTGGCGGCTTCGTTGAACCAGGCCTTGTCCTGTTCCGGCAGGGACTGGTAGAACTTTTCGTTGATGTACAGGGAGTGGATCACCAGGATGTGACCGGTCAGGGTGATCTGGGGGGTGATCTCGTACATCTTCAGAGCAACGATGTCGGACAGGGGGCTGTCGCCGCCGTCGATGACACCCTGGTCAAGAGCGCTGGGCACTTCGGCGAAGGGCATGGGCTGGCCGCTGATGCCGCATTCCTTGGCAAAGTTGGTGTACAGGGGGATGTTGGGCACGCGCATGCGCAGGCCCTTCACATCATTGACGCTGTTCAGGGGCTTCTTGGTGTAGAAGTGACGGAAGCCCAGAGGGAAGGCGTTCAGGGTACGCAGACCGGACTTTTCGGTGAAGCCTTCATTGATCAGCTTGAAGGTCTCGCCTTCCATGGCGCGGCGGGCATGGTCATAGCTGTCGTACAGCATGGGGGTTTCCAGCATGGCCATGGCGGGATGCAGGGCCGAAGTCTGGGTACCCGTGGCACACATCTGGATGATGCCCTTACGGGTGCTGGCGATGTAGGCGTCTTCCTTGCCCAGGGTACTGTTGGGGAAGACCTGCACTTCGTATTTGCCGCCGGAGAGTTCCTTCAGATACTGGCCGAACTTGTGCATGCCGATGGTTTCCGGTTCACCTTCGGGCTTCATGCCGGCGATCTTGATGACGATGGTCTTGGCAGCCATGGCAGGCGCAGCCAGCGCACCCATGACAAAGGCGCAGGCCAAAAGCAGTGCAACGATACGTTTCATCATCCACCTCTGCTGATTTGGGATTGAGATAAGGAGCCCCTTTTCCGCACCCTGACGGCCTTGTGCCCGTCAGGCCACCTGTTTCACAAAGCAAACCATCTGGCCGGGCCGGATGCCGGATCCGGGGGCCGATCCCGACAGGATACCGGGAAAACAGGCGTATATACTTGTTTTTATCATAAGCCTTAGACAGGCTCCGCGTCAATCAATTTTCGTTTTTTGATAATAGAAGTTCGAAAACGAAACATTTTCTTCCCGAGGTCCGGGAGCAACTTGCGCGGGCCCTGTCATTCCAGTATATTGCGACATCCTCATTCCCATCAGGAAGCTCCATGACCAAGACATCGGAACGCCACCAGGCCCTGCTGCACATGCTCAACGCGCGTGGCTATGCCACCATCGATGAGCTCACCAAGTGTTTTTCCGTGACCCCGCATCCGCAAGGACATCAATACCCTGGCCGGACAAGGCAAGGTGCAGCGGTTCCACGGCGGTGTCGGCATGCCGCTGAGCACGGAGAACATCCTTTACGAGCAGCGGAAAAAGCTGTTCCTGCCTGAAAAAAAGGCCATCGCCCAGATGCTGGCCAGGCATATCCCCGACGGAGCCTCCATCTGCATCAACCTGGGCACCACCACCGAAGAAGTCGCCTATGCCCTGCTGGGTCACAACAATCTGCGGGTGCTGACCAACAACCTCAATGTGGCCGCCATCATGGCCCGCAACCCCAACTTCGACGTGGTGGTGGCCGGCGGCACGGTGCGGCACCACGATCACGGCATCATCGGCCCCAGCGCGGAGAACTTCATCCGGGAATTCCGCGTGGATTACGGCATCATCGGCATTTCCGGCATCGACCAGGACGGCAACATGCTGGACTTCGACTACAGGGAAGTCTCCGTGGCCCGGACCATCATCGAATGCTCGCGCCGAGTCTTCCTGGCTACGGACAACTCCAAATTCGGCCGTTCCGCCATGGTCCGGGTGGCCAATGTCTGCGACATCGAAGCCGTGTTCTCCAACCCCCCGCTGGAGGACCATTGGCAGCACATGCTCCAGGAAGCCGGGACGGAACTGTATCTGGTCTAGGCGCATCCCGGTTGACCCGGGGCGAAAGGCCTCTCCCCTGCCCCGCTGTCCGCACGGCTTGCTGTCTGCCGGGAACGCATGGAATCTTTTTTTGCACGCTGGCCGCGTGAAAAACAGCTTTTCCGCATCCTTCCCTCG
>ERZ824598.4073-NODE-4073-length-11534-cov-4.015158_pt1 | contig 11534 bp, 9 predicted proteins | sample MGYA00519934_ERZ824598 | MGnify/ENA primary metagenome ERZ824598 (study PRJEB31778, sample SAMEA3449177) | human gut metagenome | biome: human gut; feature: human-associated habitat; material: faeces | place: United Kingdom | collected 2010/2012 ... | reverse complement strand
GCAACAACATTCGCCCATCTGGATGCAACAACCGTATTGGAGCGTTCAATTGCAGAGTTAGGTATTTACCCAGCCGTAGATCCACTGGCATCTACTTCCCGTATTCTTGATCCGCGTATCATTGGTCAGGAGCACTTTGAAGTTGCCCGTGGTGTACAGGAAATTTTACAGAAATACAAAGAACTTCAGGATATTATCGCAATCCTTGGTATGGACGAGTTATCAGAGGATGATAAACTTGTCGTTAACCGTGCGAGAAAGGTACAGAGATTCTTATCCCAGCCATTCTTCGTAGCAGGACAGTTTACCGGTCTGGAAGGAAAATATGTTCCGATCGCAGAAACAGTTCGTGGATTTAAGGAAATCCTGGAAGGAAAACATGATGATGTTCCAGAAAGTTACTTCTTAAATGCAGGAAGCATTGATGAAGTACGCGCTCGTATGAACGCTTAAGGTGGAGGATTATTATGGCAGAGGAAAATAAGATTTTTACCGTAGAGATCATCACTCCGGATCGAATTTTTTACAAAGGTGAGGGAGACATGATCGAATTTACAACTGCTGTTGGTGAGATTGGTGTATACAAGAAACATATTCCGCTGACCACCGTTTTAGCACCGGGTGTTGTGAAGATTCATAAGACAGGTGAAGATGATGTGATCGCAGCAGTGCATTCCGGTTTTGCAGAGATTCTGCCAGATAAAGTAACCCTTCTTGCAGAGATTGCAGAATGGCCGGATGAGATCGATAAAGGTCGTGCTGAAGCAGCAATGAAGCGTGCCGAAGAACGTCTCGCAAATAAGACCGAGGCGATCGATGTGAAGCGTGCAGAGTTTGCACTTCGCAAGGCGCTGGTTCGTCTTGATATTGCAAAATAAAAGAAATGCTGGAAATTCCCCGGAGAGTGTTATATACTTTCTGGGGAATTTTTAATACAAGACAAAAGAATGTTTTAGTATAAAAACATAAGGAAAGGGCAGGGCGATCATTATGAAAATAACAATTGCAAGACAGTGTGGAAGCGGCGGACATGAAGTGGCAGAGGCTTTGGCAGAGAAGCTAAATCTGGAGATATTTGACAAGAAAAGATTTGTGGAAGAAGCAAAAAAGAGAAACGTCTATGATGAAAATGCCAACTTTTTAAATGAAAAACCAATCGACAGTTTTCTTTACAGTATTGCGATGAGCTATGGAGCGACAAATCCGAGAGACCGCTATATTGATTTTGTAAAAGAGCTGACAGAACAGGAAAATTGCATCATTATCGGAAGATGTGCGAATTATATTTACAGAGATGACAAGGACTGCGTTTCCGTTTATCTGCATGCAGACAGAGAAATCAGATGTGAGAGATTACAGAAGAGGGATCAGATATCAGAGAAAGAAGCCCTGAAAACGATTCAGGAAGTGGATGAGAAACGTGCTGCATTCCAGGAACAGTGTACATCTACCAGATGGGGCGATGGAAACGAATACGATCTCTGTATCAATACCGGCATAATTGGGATCGAGTATGCGGTGGAGATGATTCTGGAGTATATTCGGTTTGAAAATATATTCTAATGAATATTAGAAATTAATTGTATAAGTACGTTTTATCAATAAAAGGAAATCAATAGAAGCAGTTACATGTAGAAATGAAACACATGGAACTGCTTTTCTATTTTATTAGATGAACATTGCAAATAGTAGATATCATAAAGTTAGAAAAATTGAAAAAAGTGAACAGAATAAGGTTGGAAAAAATGAAAAAATAGGTATAATAAGGTTAGAAAAATTAAATATTATGTATAAAAGTGGGTTGGAAAAATTACGAATTATGAAATAGCAGGAGGAAATCATGATTGAAAGGAAAGCTAAGGTGACTGTAAATGAATGGATTACACATGGAAATGATGCCTTTTTGCTGACAGGAGCAAGACAGATCGGAAAAACGTATCTAATAAGACAATGTCTGAAAGAAAGCGGATATCCATATATAGAATTTAATTTTATAGAGCAGCCTGAACTTGTCAATTTGTTTGCCGGGGCAAAAGATGCAAAAGAGTTATTGATGCGTTTGAGTGTAGTGGCGAAGGAGCCATTAGAGCAGGGAAAGACAATTATTTTTTTAGATGAAATTCAGGAATTTAAAGATATCGTTACAAGAATAAAATTTCTGGTAGAGGATGGTACATTTCGATATATTATGAGTGGTTCATTGCTGGGAGTAGAATTAAATGATTTAAGATCAGCTCCGGTTGGATACCTTGAAATCTATGATATGTATCCGTTGGATTTTAAAGAGTTTGTCAGGGCAGCAGGACTGAAAAATGATGTAATTCTCATGTTGGAAGATCATTTTAAAAAGAGAAACCCGGTGGATGATTTTATTCATTCCAAAATGCTGGATCTGTTTTATTTATATCTGATTGTTGGCGGAATGCCAGAAGCGGTTGCTGTTTATCTGGAAACAAATGATCTGGCAAAAGTCGCCAAAGTGCATGAAAAAATTATACGATTATATAAAACAGATTTTTCAAAATATGAAAAAAATTATAAACTGAAATTGCAGGAAATATACGATGCAATGCCAGGACAGTTAGATCAGAAAAATAAGCGTTTTCAATTAAATGCAATTGAAAAAGGCATGAGTTATGACCGGTTAAAGAATGATTTTCTTTGGTTAAAAGATGCAGGAGTGGCAATTCCTGTATACAATATCAGTGAACCCAAATTGCCTCTGATCATTAGTGAAAACCGAAATCTTTTTAAACTGTTTTTTTCAGATGTTGGACTGCTTACAAGCTGTTATTCCAATCAGGTTAAACTTGCTATTTTAAATAAGGAAAAAGCAATCAATAATGGAGCTCTCTTTGAAAATGTTGTTGCGCAGGAATTATTAGCAAAGAGGCATAAGGAATATTATTTTAACAGCAAACAGCAGGGAGAGCTTGATTTTGTAATTGAACTGGATGGAAAAGTGGTACCTTTGGAAATTAAATCCGGTAAGGACTATAAAAGGCACTCTGCATTAAACAATGTTCTGAAAAATGAAAATTACAAGATAGAAGAAGCTTATATTCTTTCGGAAGGGAATATTGAAATTGAGGGAAAAAGAGTTTATATGCCAATTTATATGATTATGTTTCTGGAGAATACAGAGCTTACGAATACGATCTATAAAATTGATTTAGATGGATTAGGAGAGTAGCAGTGTTTCATTGCTACTCTTTTTGAGGTAAAAATCACCGTTTCGGCTGATACCGCATATCCGACACATTATACACCGTGATAAAAGCGAGAGGATCTTCATGGCTCATATAATTCATCAATTTCTGATATTCGGATTTATCTACAATTGTAATAATCTCATTCCGCTTCTGCATATTGTAGGCACCGATGGATTCGTAAATGGTCGCACCGCTATGGAGATCATTTAAAATAAACAGGCGGAGTTCCTCTTCTTTTTCTGTGATAATGCAGACACGGCGCTTGATGTTATGATTAAAAATAAAATGATCCAGAATGATTCCGTTAAAATAAGTTCCCAAAATACTGAGAACGACAGTCTTTTTATCATAGACAAGTGCGGCTGACAGCGCAACGCACATTCCGGAAAGTGACATTGCTTTTCCAAGTTCCATATGCAGGTATTTGTTCATGATTTTTGCGACAATGTCTAATCCGCCGGAGGAGGCATTTCGGTTGAATAAAATGCTGAGACCGATACTCACAACTAATATATAACAGAGCACATCTAATTCCTGACTACCGGTCATAGAGGTGTTGTCAGGAAAAAGAATCTCAAAAAGTCCAAGAAATAATGGCAGCATAATACTTGTATAAACCGTCTTAATTCCGAATTCTTTTCCGCAGGTAAGAAAGCCTATAATTAGAAGTACCACGTTTAAAATCATTGTGATCGCAGAAAGCTGCAAAGGAATGAAGTTCGACAGAACGATTCCAAGACCGGAAATACTGCTGACGGATGCATGGCTTGGCACTAGAAAAAAGAAAACAGCGGCGGCAATGACCGCAACAGCGACCGTTAAAATAAGAGTTTCTTTGATCAATTCAGAGTAGTTTATCTTCTTAGGCATTTTCAATATTCTCCCCAGATATTTTATAAAATTAAGGTATCCTTTATTGCGAGTGATGATGCATAAAACATCCAATTTTGTATTCTAACATACCGCATATAAAAGTACAATAAATCGATAACGATGGGCAATAAAAAGAAACAGGAAAACTGAAAGAGCTTATTAGCAAGAAAAACTTTGTTAATCGAATTCTATATGTTAAAATATCTTCATAGGAGATAGCCGCATATGCAGATAGAAGAGAAACAGATTGTGATAAATGGACAGAACATAACACTGCGCAGTCCGGGGAAGCAGGACGCAGAAACTTTTTCAGAGGTGCGTGACATCACCTACCGTGAAACGTATTTTCTGGCGAGATACCCGGAGGAGACAGATTTCACAGCGGACGCAGCAGAGGCGATGATTTCAGACATAGCAGAGCGCAGGGAAGAATTTTTGATCGGAGCGTTTCGGAAAGAGCAGATGATTGGCTGTGTCATGGTTTTAAAAGAGGGAAATCACATCAAATTCCGGCATAAGGCGGGAATCGGAATTTTTATTCTCCAAAAATACTGCGGAATAGGACTTGGAAGGCAGTTGATGGAATATGCGATCGAAAACGCCAGAAAAACAGAACTTGAGCAGCTGAAACTGGGTGTTTTTGATGACAATGTGGCAGCAATCCGTCTGTATGAAAAATTAGGTTTTCGCGAGTGGGGAAGAGAACCTCATGCGTTTAAACTGAAAGACGGAAGCTACCGGGATGAAATACAGATGGTCTTATTTTTATCATAGAAAAGGACGAGCGATGAAACTATATTTTGTACGTCATGGTGAAACAGAGTGGAATGTAAAAAAGAAGATTCAGGGAAAAACCGATATTCCACTGAATGAAAATGGAATCCGGCAGGCGAAGGAACTGGCGTGCCAGCTGGTGGAAGAAGATATTTCGGTAAAACATGTCTATCATTCACCGCAGCTTCGGGCGGCAGAGACGGCACGTATCGCTGCGGAAGCGCTGCATGCGACCTGTATTCCATTGGATGGACTGGTGGAGATGAACCTCGGAAGCTGGGAAGGTTCCAACTGGCGTGTGATCGAGCGGGAAAACAGTCCGGAATATCAGGAGTGGAGAAAAGACCGCCGCTATGTGCGCACACCGGGAGGCGGTGAATGTTACAATGATGTGGTAAAACGCACGCTGGATGCTATGGAATATATTATGAAACGGGAAAACGGAGATGTGCTGATCGTGACGCACAGCGCGATCATTATGGCACTGCGGTGTTACATTGCAGGGCTTCCATTTGATGAGATGGTCCGGAAATTTAAGACAAGAAATGCGGAAGTAGTCATGATCGAAAGCTTTAAGATTATAGATGCGATCGCGCGGTTTAAAAAAGAAAATAAATAAATCACAACAAAAACGCAGAAACTGTTGTACAGAGAGAAGCAAGTAAATCAGAGCTCACTGTGCAGCAGTTTTTTTGTAACAGAAAATTATGTTGCAATGTTTCTGTTACATAATCAGCGAGGAATAAGTTTATCAAACGCCGCTCTTGTAACTTCTGCACAATTTTAAATAATCATTTTTGTGAATGGTTTTGACGGAAAATGATTGACTGTGACGGAATGTGAATCTATAATTCAGATATAAAGATGAACGGACATGAATGATGTTGACAGAAATTGGAGGGGAATAAATGCTGACAGAGGAAAGATTTGCGAAGATATTATCCATACTGGAAAGTATGGGGAGTGTGACAGTACAGCAGTTGATGACAGAACTTAACGCTTCGGAGTCTACGATACGAAGGGATCTGAATGCACTGGATGCAAATGGTCAGTTGACGAAGGTTCACGGTGGGGCAATCCTTAAAACGATGGCGTACAGTACTAAGGATGACAACGTCGTCAGCCGGAAAGAAAAGAATCGTGACGCAAAGAACAAAATTGCAAAATATGCCGCAGAACAGATCGCACCGGGTGATTTTGTTTATCTGGATGCCGGAACGACAACAGAGCTGCTGATCGAATACATCACGAGCCATCAGGCGGTGTTTGTGACAAATGCGATCAGCCATGCGAAGCGTCTGGCAGAGAGAGGGTTTACCGTGTATCTTCTGGGCGGCGAGTTCAAAGCGGTCACAGAGGCGATCGTAGGAGAAGAGGCAGTCGCAGCACTGGAAAAATACAATTTCACCAAAGGCTTCTGGGGTGCGAATGGTGTCAGCCTTCAGAAAGGTTATTCCACACCGGAGTTAAAAGAGGCAATGGTGAAGAAGAAATCCATGGAAAACTGCAAGGAACGTTTCGTTCTGGCAGACGAGAGCAAGTTCAATCAGATCTCCAGCGTGACGTTTGCACCATTTGAAGGCGCAACGGTCATCACGACAGGACTGAGCCTTTCAGCTTATAAAAAATGTAAAAATGTCATAGATGTAAAGCAGTAAACAGAAAGGAGTCGAAAAAATGATCTATACCGTAACTTTTAACCCATCGCTGGATTACATCGTTTCTGTAGATAATTTTACCTGCGGAATCGTAAATCGTACAACGGATGAGATTATTTTTCCGGGAGGAAAAGGAATCAACGTTTCCATGGTTTTAAAGAATCTTGGCTTTGAGAATACAGCACTTGGCTTTTTGGCCGGATTCACAGGAAACAGAATACAGGATCTGTTAGAGGAAAAAGGAGTCCGCGCCGACTTTATCAGCGTGGAAAAGGGAATTTCCAGAATTAATGTAAAGCTTCGTTCCAATGAAGAGACGGAGATCAACGGACAGGGACCGGCGATCGCGGAGGCGGATATTAAAAAGCTTTATGAAAAGCTTGATACGCTGTCAGACGGTGATATCCTCGTGCTTGCAGGAAGCATTCCGGATGTTATGCCGGGTTCGATGTATATGGATATTATGAGACATTTACAGAACAAGGACTTGAAAATTGTGGTAGACGCAACGAAAGATCTTCTGGTGAATGTGTTACAGTATCATCCATTTCTGATCAAGCCAAACAATCATGAGCTTGGCGAAATTTTCGGAGTGAAGATTGAAAGTAAGGCAGGTGTCATCACCTATGCAAAGAAAATGCAGGAAAAGGGAGCAAGAAACGTTCTGGTATCCATGGCGGGTGACGGAGCTGTGTTAGTCGCAGAAGATGGAAGCATTTTCCAGTCCGAAGCGCCAAAAGGAAAGGTTGTCAATTCCGTGGGAGCAGGAGATTCCATGGTGGCAGGATTTATTGCAGGATACCTTGAGAACGGAAGCTACGAGAAAGCGTTCCAGATGGGTGTCTGCACCGGAAGTGCCTCTGCATTTTCCGAGGAACTGGCTACAAAAGCAGAAGTAATTGCTTTACTTGATAACAATAAGAAATTGTTTATTGGGGAACAATAGAAAGGGAGGGTTTTTCAAATGAAAATCAGAGATTTACTCGCAGCAGAAAGTATTGAACTGAATGGAAAAGTAACAGGCAAAAAAGAAGCTCTTGATGCCATGGTCGATTTAATGGCAAAGAGCGGCAAGATCAATGATGTAGAGGTTTACCGTAAAGGTGTCTACGCAAGAGAAGAGGAGAGTACCACAGGAATCGGCGAAGGAATTGCGATTCCGCACTGCAAATCGGATTCGGTATCAAGACCGGGACTTGCAGCTATGGTTGTACCGGAAGGGGTTGACTTTGATTCCTTAGACGGTGAGAAAGTAAACCTGATCTTTTTGATCGCTGCACCGAACACAAAAGAGAACGTACATCTCGATGTACTGAGCAAATTATCAGTGTTACTGATGGATGAGGATTTCACAGCAAACCTGCGCAATGCCAAGACGGTCGATGAATTTTTGCACGTGATCGACGCAGCAGAAGCAGAAAAAGACGCTGAGGAAGAGAAAAAAGAAGAGGAAAAGAAAGTAGAAGCACCAGTTTCCAATGGAAAACTGATCCTCGCAGTTACCGGCTGCCCAACCGGTATCGCACATACTTATATGGCGGCAGAAGCACTTGAGAAAAAGGCAAAAGAGCTTGGATACCGGATCAAAGTTGAGACGAGAGGTTCCGGCGGTGCCAAGAATGTGCTCACAAAAGCAGAGATCGCAGAGGCAGAGTGCATTATTGTTGCAGCAGACACACAGGTTCCAATGGATCGTTTCGCAGGAAAACCGGTGGTCCAGTGTAAAGTAGCAGACGGAATCAGCAAAGCAGAGGAACTTCTCACAAAAGCGGCAAATGGCCATGCATCTATTTACGAGGCAGGCGGAAAAGCAGCAGATGACGAAGAAGAGGGAAAAGACAGTCTCGGACATCAGATCTACAAACATTTGATGAACGGTGTATCCCATATGCTTCCATTCGTTGTCGGCGGTGGTATCCTGATCGCAATTGCATTCCTGATCGATGGTTTTTCTGTAGATTTGAATTCACTTCCATTAGACCAGAGATCAAACTTCGGTACGATCACTCCGATGGCAGCGATGTTTAAGTCTATCGGTGGCGTGGCATTCGGCTTCATGCTCCCAATCCTTGCCGGATTTATTGCGATGAGTATTGCAGACAGACCGGGACTTGCCGTTGGTTTCGTCGGCGGTGCAATTGCAGCAAACGGAACAAGTGGATTCCTCGGCGCATTGGTAGCCGGATTCATTGCAGGATATGTTGTAGTATTATTAAAGAAGATCTGCAGCAAACTTCCTGACAGTTTAGAGGGAACAAAACCGGTATTGATCTATCCGTTATTTGGTATCTTTATTGTAGGTGTTTTGATGACATATGTAGTGGAACCGCCAATCGGCGCATTAAATACATTGATCAACAACGGATTGAACGGATTAAACGGCGCAAGTGCAATATTACTTGGTGCATTACTCGGCGGTATGATGTCTGTTGATATGGGAGGCCCGGTCAACAAGGCAGCTTATGTATTCGGTACAGCTTCCATTGCAGCCGGAAACTATAACATCATGGCAGCCGTTATGGTCGGCGGTATGGTTCCGCCAATCGCAATCGCGCTTGCAACCTTAATTTTCAAAAACAAATTTACAGCAGATGAGAGAAAAGCAGGTCCTACCAACTTCATCATGGGACTTTCCTTCATCACAGAGGGCGCAATCCCATTTGCAGCATCTGATCCACTCCATGTATTACCGGCGTGTGCGGTTGGTTCTGCAGCAGCAGGTGCCTTATCCATGGCATTTAACTGTACCTTAATGGCGCCTCATGGTGGAATCTTCGTATTCCTTACCGTAGGAAATCCATTATTATATCTGGTTGCACTGGCAGTCGGTTCCGCAGTCGGATGTGTGCTTCTCGGTGTATTAAAGAAAAAAACAGCTTAAGAGGAGAGAAAAACAATGAAAGAATTTAAGTATGTAATCAAAGATGAACAGGGAATCCACGCAAGACCGGCAGGGTTATTTGTAAAGGAAGCAGCCACATTTCCATGCAAAGTAACCATTGAAAAAGACGGAAAAGAGGCAGATGCAAAACGTATTTTTGCAGTGATGGGACTCGCAGTCAAATGTGGACAGGAGATCACCTTAAAGACAGATGGTGAAAACGAAGAAGAGGCAATGAATAAACTTTCCGCTTTCTTAGAAGAAAACTTATAAAAAATATGTGTCTGTGGACTGCCTTACGGCAGTCCACATTTATATTACAGCAGAAATCACTTGTGTTACAGATGCAAAGAAAACTGCGAAAGAGCAGTCAAAAATTCCATGGTAAAAAAATAAATTGAAAGTAAATACAGTTTTTATAAAATACATTGAAAAATAAACAATCTGGGGTTATATAGATAATATTGCAGAAGTATCAATAATGTGGGGATTTGCAAATGAAATCAGAATGGAAAACTGGGTTAAAAGCCGGAACGACAGCAGATAATTTTTTGAAGAAAAGTCTTAGCAGCAATTATTTTACGTACCAGCAGATCTTTGAAATGCTTGTACCATTAATTATGGATCAATTCTTTGTGAGCATTATAGGTCTGCTGACAACCGCAATGATCAGTTCGTCCAGTCAGGAGTCGGTATCAGCAGTCAGTCTGGTGTCTCCAATCTACGCAATGACATATGCTATATTTAGTTCGATATCTGCGGCAGGTACTGTTATTATCGCTCAGTATAAAGGAAATGGAAATATGAATATGGTAAAAAAAGCCGCAGGACAGATTGTAATGTTTACGGTTGCGTCAGCCATCTTTTTTTCCATAGTACTTTCTTTTTTTGCGGGATCTCTTATCGATGCAATGTTTGCGGATGCGGATATCTGTGTCAAAAATAAGGCGACAGAATATTTGATTGGATGTGCAATTTCCTGCATTTTCCTTTCACTATATATGGGATGTGTAGCAGTGTTCCGGGGGATTGGTCAGACAAAAATATGTTTAAAATTATCAATGATTATTAATCTCATTCATCTGTTTGCAAGTTTTATTTTTATAAATATTTTACGACTGGATATTATTGGCACATCGCTCTCCTTAAATCTGGCAAGGGTGATCGGTGGAGGAGTGGCGCTATATTGTCTGTTAGGGGAAAAGAGTGGGCTGAGTATCCGATTAAAGGATATTATGCGGATAAACGGAAGTATTTTAACCTCAGTAATTCAGACCAGTATCCCTTTTGCAATGGAGCAATTGTGTTTTAACGGAGGAGCCATTCTGGTATCAATGTTTATTGTAAAGCTTGGAACGAAAAGTGTGGCTGCAAACGCTGTTGCCAATTCCACTGTTGCGGTATTTTATGCAATGGGACTTGCAGTATCGAATCTCGCAGTACCTGTTGTGGGACAGTGTATTGGAGCCGGTGACCGAAGCATGGCAAAAAATTATGGAAAGAAAATGATCTGGCTTGGAGAGTTCTCAATTTTATTGTCATTAGCAGTTATGGTTCCATTTTTAAAATTAATATTAGGGTTATATCAGGCTCCGGCGGATACCATTGGAGATATATACAAACTACTGGTTATTATAACGCTGCCAATGGTATTATTTTGGTCAACATCCAATGTGCTTCCAAATGTATTGAGAGCAGCGGGAGATGTGAAATTTACTTCCTATGTTTCGCTTGGGGTTATGTGGATAGTACGTGTAGGATTAAGCTATCTGGTATCTATAAAATCAGGTGCAGGTATTGTGGGGGTATGGATTTGTCTGGGTATGGAATGGCTGATCCGAAGCATCATATTTTTACTCCGGTTTCATTCAGAAAAATGGTTAAAAACACTCTTTTAAAACATAAGAGTATTTTGAATAAGGTTGAAAAAATGTTCTATCGTTTTAAAACTACTTTCAAAAACAGCAGAATGATTGAAAATCAAATGTAGAGGGGCTATGCTATTGCTTATAAATGGAAAGAACAACTATTCATAAAAGGAGAAATAATAAAAATGGACAGGCAGGCAATATTTGATCAGATAAAAGGCGGATTAATTGTTTCATGTCAGGCATTGGAGCATGAGCCTTTGTATAC
>ERZ824598.4065-NODE-4065-length-11555-cov-3.865565_pt1 | contig 11555 bp, 7 predicted proteins | sample MGYA00519934_ERZ824598 | MGnify/ENA primary metagenome ERZ824598 (study PRJEB31778, sample SAMEA3449177) | human gut metagenome | biome: human gut; feature: human-associated habitat; material: faeces | place: United Kingdom | collected 2010/2012 ... | reverse complement strand
GAATGGGCAGTGTGCACAGCTGGGAGGCGCTGGTGATCACGGTCATGGCACCCACGGCCACGTCACCGCCGTAGCGGGCCAGGCTGGAGCTGAAGCTGATGGACAGCAGGCTCTCGGTGGAGAGCATGACGAAGGTGGAAATGCCCAGTGCCAGCACGGGCATGATGATCTTCCCTTCCAGCTTCATGTCCTCTTTGCGGATCTTGAGGATGGTCTTGGGGCCGGTGAGGAAGCGGATGACCCAGATGGCACCCACTGCCTGGCTCAGCACGGTGGCAATGGCAGCACCCTTTACGCCCATGCCCAGCCCAAAGATGAGGATGGGGTCCAGCACAATGTTGATGACCGCGCCGATGACGGTGGTCAGCATACTGATCTTGGCAAAGCCCTGCGCGGTGATGAAGGTGTTCATGCCAAGCACGATCAGCACGCAGATGGTGCCCAGAATGTAGATGCGGCTGTAAGTCAGGGCGTAGGGCAGGGTGGTGTCACTGGCACCAAACAGCCGCAGCAGGGTGGGTGCGGCGGCGTAGAAGACGATGGTCAGGACGACCGAGAAGAGCAGCAGCATGGTAAAGCTGTTGCTGACGATCTTTTCTGCCTGCTTCTTGTCGCCCTGGCCCATGGCGATGGCGGTGCGGGGCGCACCGCCGGAGCCGATGAGCATGGCAAAGGCGTTCAGGAGCATCAGGATGGGGGTAAACAGGCCCACGCCGGTCAGAGCCGCTGCGCCGATCCCCGAGATGTGGCCGATGTAGATGCGGTCCACGATGTTGTACAGCAGGTTGACCACCTGCGCCACAACGGCGGGGATCATCAGCTGGAGCAGGAGCTTTTTCACGTCACCCGTGCCCATATCCTGCTGTTTTTTCTGCGTTTGTGCCATGGAAAGTGTCTCCTTTGGTTTGAGCGAGACGGAGAGGGCTGCCCTCAGAACGTCAGGCCGAAGTTCATCTCGTAGTAGTTGCCTGCGGCATCACGGTAGGCGTAAGCCTTGCCGTTCTTGTCCTTCATGCTGTCGGGCATGTAGGCATCCTTTGCAAAGCCGGGCACGTCGTTGGGGCTGATGCAGACACCGTCCGCGTTCACAGCCAGCACCTCGTCGCCCTTGGGCAGGGTCAGGGGCAGCTTGCCAACGGGAGCAAAGCGGCCGAACATCACATCCAGCGTTGCGGAGGGGTAGGTGTCAAAGCCGACGGTCAGAGCGTCGGAGACCTTCTCCACATTGCCGACCTCCCAGGCCAGCGGGCAGTTGATGTTGGAAACGACCTTGCCGCCGTGGGCGTGGACCGCAGCAGCGATACCGGCCAGACGGTTTGCGCCCACCAGAGTGGTCTCCTTGTGGGTCTCGGTGGTGGGCTTGCCGCTCTCGTCCACGTTGCAGACAGTCTTGTCCTCGCAGATGTCCAGCTCCAGGTAGCCCGGGGTGGCGTTGAAGTATGCACCGGACTGGGGGCTGACCATCAGCAGGGCCACCTGGGCCTCATCGGGAGTGTCCACCAGAGTGACATTGCCCAGCATCTCGCGCAGGGCCTTGGTGGCGGCCTCACCGGCCTCGGCGCTCTTGCCAAAGGCCTCAGCGTAGACCTTGGTGCCGTCCTTCAGGGGCAGGGTGCCGTCGTTCTTCAGCAGGACAACGGACTCGCGGTGCACGCGGGAAGCTTCCTCCCAGTCGGCCTTGGTGGCAACGACCTCGGCGGCCTTCCTGGGGTCGGCGTAGGTGTCCTCGAACATGCCCTGACGGAACAGCTCGGTCAGGGTGCGGCTGACAGCGCGGTTCAGGCTGGCATCGGTCAGCACCAGATCTTCCTTCTTGAAGCCGGCGGGCACCGCGTGGGTGTCGTAGTAGTCGTTGGTGCCGCGGGCGTAGCTCTCCTCGCCCAGCTCGTTGTCCAGCAGGCCGGAGATCAGGTCCACGCCGCTCTGGGTGACTGCATAGCCGATGCGCTCGGGCTCGTCCAGCATGTCAACGCCCCAGCACATGTTGTGGACGATGCCGGTGTCGGAGTTGATGTAGCCTTTGAAGCCCATCTGGCCGCGCAGCAGGCCGTCGATGAACACCTTGTTGTAGGCAAAGCCGTAGGGCTGGAGCTCGATGGGGTTGCCGTTGAAGTCCTCCTGCGGAGCGCTCTTCTCAGCGCTGGGCTTGGAGTAGTAGGGCATGATGGACTCGGCATTGTGGCGGATGGCTGCACGGAATGCCGGGATGTGGTACTTCTGCAGGGAGCCGGGGGTGGCGTAGATATTCCACTGGCCTGCCGCATAGTGGGGGTCAAAGCCGTTCTCACGGGCACCGCCGCCGGGGAAGTGCTTCACGGTCATGGAAACACCCTCGGGGGTAACGCCGTTGCTGCCGCCCTGGATGCCGGGGATCAGGTGGTCGAAGATCTCTTCGATCAGCTCGGGGTCCTCGCCAAAGGTGCCGAAGGTGCGCTGCCAACGGGGGTCGGTGACGCAGTCGGCCATGTACATGTAGCCCTTCTTCAGGCCGCAGGCGTTCCACTCGCGGCGGATGGTATCAGCAAACTTGTCGATGATGTCGATGCGTGCGGTGCCCTTGACGGCAGCAGCAATGCCCAGGGTGCCGGGATAGGTGGCAAACACGCCGGTGGCATCGTTCATGCCGAACACGACCTCACCGTTCTCGTTGCGGCTGTTGGACATGACCTGCATGGGAACAAAGTGATCACAGGTCTCGGTCAGGTACTGCAGCTGGTTCAGGTAATCTGCCAGATCCTCGGGCGTGGGGCTCTCGCGCAGGATGACGTGGCGGTTGAAGCTCTTCTTGACCATGTCAGAGGTGCTGGGCAGGGACTGGGAGCCGAAGATGCTGTCGGAGACGTTCACGGGTGCCTCGTCCAGCAGGCCGCTTTCGTCCGCCACGGGCTTGTGGCCGTTGGCTGCCAGACGGGGGGAAGGATACTTGGGGCCCATGCGCCAGTCGGAGGTGAAGATCTGGCCGATCTTCTCGCTGGTGGTCAGAACCTTGACATAGGCCTCGGCGCGCTCAGCCGGGGTCAAGCGCCAGTCGTTGACTGCGCTGACGGTGCCGGTGCCGTCGATGTCCTTGAAATACAGACCGTTCTGCTCGATGACCTTGCGCTCCACGGTGCTGATGGTGGGGCCGTTGGGGTTCTGGTAGCGCTTTACACGCTCGGATGCTTTCACTGCCATAGTGTTTTCTCCTTTTCTTTTGAACGCAGCGGCCCATGCCACAGAGCCGCAGATGCTATACCTATTATAATAGGCCCCCGCGCGGAACAACTAGAAAATTTTTTGGATATTTCCGCACTTTCCTTGTATTCTTTTTTTGCGCGCGGTTGGAATACAAGTCTGTTTTGTGGAATGTGCTGTACTAGTATCTTACAATCATGTGCAAAATGACGAACGCTGTTTTTTAAAACTGTTGATTTCGCCCAAGGAGAGTAAAATTGTCCTGTTTTACCTCAAAATTTTACTAACAGAAATTTGATGGATAGTTCATAATGTATACATAAAAATCCCCCGGTTCGCGATGTGGCAGCCGCAGCCCACGGGGGACCGAATGAAAGGCCGGAGTGAGTGGCAGCACACCGGCCGCAGAATTGAAAGGAGAGCTTCTCTATGGCAAAGGTCAAACAGCCGCTTGAAGAAAACGGCATCCACAGAGCGAAAATGTGGGAGATCATGATGTACGCTCTGAACAACACCTCCACCAACACCTACATGATGGTGGTCGGTTACATCAGCTACTTCCTGATCGGTATCGTCGGTCTGGCATCCGTGCTGGCCGGTTCCATTGTTACCATCATGCGTATCTGGGACGGTGTCACCGACCCGTTCGTTGGTATGATGGTCGATAAGACCAACGGCAAGTTCGGCAAAAACCGTCCGTTCATTGTCATCGGTCAGATCATCATGTTCGTCACCACCTTCGTGATGTTCAACTTCATCCCCAAGATGGGCACTGGTGTCCGCTTTGTTGCGTTCATCATCATCTACATGGTCTACATCCTGGGCTACACCTGCCAGTGCGTTGTCACCAAGTCTGCTCAGACCTGCCTGACCAACGATCCCAAGCAGCGCCCCATCTTCGCAATGTGCGATACCGTGTACAACATCATCCTGATGAACATTGTCATCCCTGTCATCGTTACCGACAGCCTGGTTCCCAAGTTCACCCTGACTGCTGAGAACAACGCTGCAGAGATCGCTTCTCTGGTGGCACAGAACCCTGCTCTGGCAGGCATCGTGGAGAAGTCCGGCGGCAGCCTGTCCGCTTTCTACAACCCCGGCCTGTTCACCACCATGCAGCTGATGTTCGGCGGCCTGTCTGCAGTGTTTGCAGTCTGCGCCATCATTGCTCTGTGGCGTAAGGATAACTCCAAGTACTTCGGTCTGGGCACCGCCCAGAAGGTCGGCGTGAAGGATTACGTTGACACCCTGGCTCACAACCGCGCCATCCAGATGCTGGTGGTCTCCGCGTCTACTGATAAGCTGTTCATGTCCACCATGAGCAACTCCACTGTTATGATCTGCCTGTTCGGCATCATCTTCGGCAACTATGCCGCATTCTCCAGCTACTCTCAGATCACCTCTATCCCCATCGCTCTGATCTCCATCCTGCTGATGAACAAGATCGCACGTCAGATGGGCCAGAAGGCATCCATGATGACCGGTACCTATGGCGGCATTATCGGTTCTATCATCATCACCCTGTTCCTGGTCTTTGTGAACCCCAAGGGCGATGCTACCAAGTTTGCGCTGCCTGCATTCCGTATCATCCGTCCCGACACCTGGGGCACCCTGTTCAACGGCTGGACTGCTACCGGCCTGATCTTCATCCTGCTGATCATCGCATGGCGTGGTGTGCAGGCTCTGTCCTCCTCCATCGTTATCACCATGACCGCTGACTGCGCTGACTACGAGGTCTACCGTACCGGTAAGTACGTTCCCGGCCTGATGGGCACCCTGTTCAGCTTCGTGGATAAGCTGGTCTCCTCTTTGGCTGCTACCGTTGTGGCTCTGTTCTACTCCATGGTCGGCTTCAAGGACGCTCTGCCCGACACCCTGACTCCGTACTCTGACGGCATCTTCTGGGCAACCATCGGCTGCTTTGTCCTGCTGCCCATCGTTGGCTGGCTGTGCAACGTTGTTGCCATGCACTTCTATCCCCTGACCAAGGAGAAGATGGAAGAGATCCAGGCTGAGATCGGCCGCATCAAGGCTGAGGCTGCTGCAAAGCAGGCTTAATGCCAACCATCTCCCTGCGGAAATTTTGAATCCGGGACAGCGCCGCTGTCCTGCATCGTAACCGGAAATGTCCTGCGGCGGGCCATCCTCTGCCGCAGGACTTTCTGATACCCTGAGACCCGGAAGGAATACCACTATGGCAGAAGAAAACAAGCTGAACCAGACCCCTGAGATCACCCCGGCCCCCTCCGCTGAGGCCCCGGAAAAGGCCCCCACCACCGGCGAGCTGCTGGGCGATGTGGAGCACTACGACGAGGAAAAGGACGATTGGAGCACCGGCTATTACGGCACCGGCAGCCGCCAGCAGGTAACGGACGATGTGTTCCACAAGCTGGAGACCGGCGAGGAGCTGACCCGGGATGACTTTATCAAGGCGGAGCTGGCGCTGCAGGATGCCAAGCTGGAAGCCGGCATCGATCTTGAAAAGGAGAAGAGCCCGGGCCTCATTGGTAAGTATCACGATTGGAAAAAGAACCGCGTAAGGCACAAGGTGAACAAAAAGAAGTACCTTCTGCTCTGCCTGTTTCTGGGCTGGTGCGGCGGCCACCGCTACTATGAAAAGCGGTATGCGCTGGCGGCCTTCTACACCCTGTTCTTCTGGAGCGTGGTGCCCTTCTTCCTCTGCGTGACCGACCTTCTCATTGCACTGCCCATGCAGGCCGATGAGAACGGCGACATCCTGATCTGACATCTTCCTCTATTCATTCATTTACCTCCTAGCGCCAGAAAGGGCCTGCGGCATTTGCCGTGGGCCCTTTCTGGCGTTTGCAGGCCCGTTCTCCGGCGCAGAACATAGTGGCAGCTAACTGGCGTTGTGCTATACTAGTATATCAATTGATTGTGCAATAAGCACAATAGAATTTTTCACATTAGTGAAACTTTTCCCATAATCGTAAAATTGACCTGTTTTACCTTAAAATATTACTAACAGATATATCAAAAAGCGTTCATAATATAGACATAAAGTTCCGGACGGGCTGGTACGCAGTGGCAGCTGTAAGCCCCATGGAGAAAACGGAGAATGTTCCTGTGTGAACAAAGGAGAGAATGAAATGGCAAAAACCAGAAGTCTGCCGGACAAGTTCTATGATAAGGACTATGAGCACAACGGCATCCACCGCGTTCCCCTGTGGCGTATCGCAGGCTACGCGCTGAACAACACCGCAACCAACGTTTATCTGATGATGATGAACTACGCCACCTACTACCTGATGGGCTGGGTCGGCGTTGGCATGATGGTCGCTTCTTCCCTGACCATGATGATGCGTATCTGGGACGGTGTTACCGACCCGTTCGTCGGCTTCATGGTCGATAAGACCAACGGCAAGTTCGGCAAGAACCGCCCGTTCATCGTGATCGGTCAGATCATCCTGTGCGTCACCAGCTGGGTCGCATTCCATGTGACCCACAAGTTGCCTCAGGGCGTGCGCTTCCCCTTCTATGTGGTCGTTTTGATGGTCTACTACCTGGGCTACACCTGCCAGTGTGTCGTTACCAAGTCCGCTCAGTCTTGTGTGACCAACGATCCCAAACAGCGCCCCATGTTCGCTTCTTTCGACGGTGTGTATAACACCTTGGTGTTTGCTATCCTGGGCATCATCATTCCCCGTATCGCCAACAGCTACAACGATGTGGGCGGTTACGCATCTCTGGAGTTCTTTGACACCCTGTGGAAGATGACCGCCATCATGTCTGCGATCTTCACCATCATCGCTGTGATCTCCATCGCTCCCAAGGATCGTTCCGAGTTCTTCGGCACCGGCAAACCTGTCAAGGTCGGCCTGAAGGATTACTGGGATACCCTGAAGAACAACCGCGCCATTCAGATGCTGGTCCTGTCCGCATCTACCGATAAGCTGGGTTCTTCTGCAAAGTCCAGCGCCGTCATGGTCGCCATGTTCGCCTGCATCGCCGGTTCCAACCTGCTGCAGAGTAACGTTACCGGTCTGGTGATCATCCCCAGCACCATCGTGTGCTTCCTGTTCATCAGCTTCTTTGCTACCCGTCTGGGTCAGCGCAAGGCTATGTTGATCGGTTCTGTGGGCGGTCTGATCACCAATGGTATCCTGGCAGCTCTGTGGCTGTTCGGTGATCCTACCACCATGACCTCCAACCCCGAGACTGGTGCTCTGAACTGGGGCTACTTCCTGATCATCTATCTGGTCTTTACCATCATCACTGCTGGTTTCCAGGGTATCTCCGGTAACATCGTCATCCCCATGACCGCTGACTGCGCTGACTACGAAGTCTACCGTACCGGCAAGTACGTCCCCGGCCTGATGGGCACCCTGTTCAGCTTCGTGGATAAGCTGGTCTCCTCTTTCGCTCCCATGGTCGCCGGTATCATGTTCAGCATGTGCGGCTTCACCGACCACAACCCCGTTATGGGTGACCCCGTTACCCCGGGCCTGCGTATGGGCGTTGTCTTCTGCGCATACGGCATGATCATGATCGGCCTGGTCTGCAACCTGATCGCTATGAAGTTCTATCCCCTGACCAAGGAGAAGATGGAAGAAATCCAGGATGAGGTCGCTCAGATCAAGATGAAGACCATGGCTGAGAACGCCTAATTGGTACTTGCAATTTTCTGCGGAAACCTGTAAAATCAAATAGGAAAACCGCTCGCCCTTGCGGCGGGCGGTTTTCTGCTTTTGGAACAAAATTCAGACAAGAGGTACATCGTAAATGGAAGAAAAGACACAGTGGGTAAAGGACCCGGACCATGGGTTCATCTGGAACACCATCGACCACCTGTTATACTGGAGAGAACACCGTGAAAAGCACTGTGTCAGCCGTAAGAAGTATATGCGCCTGTGCATTCTGGGTGCGTTTGGTGCGCACCAGTTCTATGCCAAGCGCCCGGTGCTGGGCCTGCTGTATCTGGCAACCTTCTGGAGTGGTTTCTCTGCCGCTATGACCATCGTGGACTTCATCATTGCCGTGCCCATGAAACCGGACGAGAACGGCAACATCTGGCTGTAAAAAGCCCTCTGGCGGCCTGCTGGGCCGGAAAGGAAAACACCCTATGGATAATGTCATGCAGTTTCTGTTCAACACCAACCACGAGCAGCCCAGCATCCTGGTCTGGGTCCTGCTGATCGTGATCGCGGTCGTGATTCCCAATTACGTCAGATATCGGATGGAGCAGAAGCGCTCCAATGATTCTGTTCCCACCCAGAACCCTGCCCGTTCTGCCCCGCGCAAGAAGAAGCGCAGCAAAAAGCGCTGAGCCACAGGCTGGGGCAGCACGGTAAAGATGCTTTGATATTTCATGATCTCCCATAACCGAAAGGGCCCTGCAAATGCCGCAGGGCCCTTTTGGTTTGCCATCGTGTGTGGAGATGAGGAAACGAAAACCGCCCCGGCGGCTGCTTTGAGCAGTGCCGGGGCGGTTCGTTCGTTTTTGGTGTTCAGATGCAGGAAGTACTTACTTCTTGATCTTGATCAGCTGTGCGTTCAGGCTCTCGATAAAGCCGTCGGGCATGTTGATCATCTTAGCCATAGCCTCAGGGGTCATGCGCTTCATCATATCCCACATGCCAACGCCGGGCTTGATGTCAAAGTTGGTGGCCAGCTTGACAGCCCTGGTAGCGAGAGCCAGAGCCTCTTCGTTCTTGGAGAGATCCTCCATGCTGTCCTTGATGCTGTAATAGCCCTCGGGGAACTCCATCGGAGCCTTCAGATCCAGGCTGCCGACCTGCTTGAACCAGTTGGCAACGCCCTCCTGACGCTCGTTGAACTCAGGCAGAGTGTAGCAATCAGGCTCCTTCTCGACCTTTTCCAGCGTGATGGAATCCTTCACGTCACCGGCAACGGCCAGGATGGTGTTGAAGCCCTCTTCCAGAGCAACATTGAACTTGAACACGCGGTGTGCAGTCTGCTGGGCGGCTTCCTTGCCGTTGACGTACAGCACAACGGTGTCCTGGTTGGAGTAGACCTTGATCTCGGTGGTCTCGCCTGCGCGCTGTGCATGGCGGCGGCCAGCGATGTGGACCATGGGCTGCTTGGACCAGTATGCCTGGTAGACAAAGTAGCTGTCTTTCTTGGTCTTGCGGTCAATGGTCATCAGGCCCTTGTTGTTGCGGCCTGCAACGCCGCCCTCGTGGCGGGCAGCACAGCCAAAGTCGAACATGTTCCAGCAGTGGGTAGCCCACACCCAGGGACGATCTTCGAACACCTGAGCCAGATGCTCGTGGTACAGTGCCTGATACTCCTCGGTGTAGTCCTTGCACTGGGGATCGTTGCTGTGCCAGTTGATGATGCCCTCGGTGCCGTACTCGGAGATGCCGATGCAGATGTCGGGGTGCTCGGCGTGGAACTTGTCCAGCCAGGGGCCGTTCTGCTCCATCTTGCCGCCGTACCAGCCGAAGTAGTGGTTGTAGCTCTCTACATCAGTAATGTGATGCATGGGGCCGTCAACAGGGGTGTTGGAGACGTGGGCAATGGTGGTGAGACGGGTGGGATCCAGCTCACGCACCAGCTTCTGCAGGTCGTGGTGGTTGTCCACCAGCTCCTGGCAGATGCCGCCGATGAGGATCTCGTTGGACAGGCCCCAGAACATGATGGAGGGGTGGTTGTAGTTCTGGATGATCAGTTCGGTCATCTGGTGACGGCAGTTCTGGTGAGCGGAGGGGTCCTTCTTAAAGACGCTGATGAAGGGGATCTCAGCCCAGACGGCGAAACCCAGCTCGTCACATGCGTCGTAGAAGTCCTGGCTGTGCTGATAGTGGGCCAGACGGATGGTGTTGGCACCCAGCTCCTTGATGAGCATGGCATCCTCGTAGTGATCCTCAGCGGTCAGGGCGTTGCCCTTGTACAGACGATCCTGATGGCGAGCCACGCCGCGCAGCGGGGTGGGCACGCCGTTGATGGAGAAGCCGTCGTTCGGGGTCACAGTATAGCTGCGGACACCCACGTTGGCGTAGATCTCATCAAAGGTCTCGTTGTTCTTCTGCAGGCGGGCGGTCACGGTGTACAGGTTGGGCTCGTCCATGCTCCACAGCTGGGCATCGGGAACGTACAGGGTGACCTTGGTGCTGTCGCAGGGGCGCACGCCGGAAGCAACTTCGTTGCCGTAGCAGTCCTCGATGCTGTACATCACAGTGTAGGCCTCTTCGCCGTTGGTGACCCAGCTCTCGATCTCAAAGGTGGCACCGCCGTCCTCGGTGGGCTTGGGGGTGACCTTGATGCCGGGGCCGCCGAAGTAGTCCAGGTCAAAGTGGGTGCCGGGCACGCTGATCAGGTTCACGCCGCGGTACAGGCCGCCGTAGAAGGTGAAGTCGGCGGAAGCGGGGTACATGGAGGGGGTGTCCTCGTTGGAGACCTCGATGGTCAGCTCGTTGTCGCCCTCGTGGCACAGGTCGGTGACATCGGCACGGAAGATGGAGAAGCCGCCCTCGTGGGTGGTTGCCACCTGGCCGTTGACCTTCACGGTTGCGGCCAGGGCAGCTGCCAGCACCTCAACGTAGGTGCGGCCGCCAGCCAGAGGCTGCTTGGGCTGGGTAAAGGTGCGGGTGTAGACACCGGTGGTGCGCAGATAGCTGCCGTTGCCGTCCATGCCGTCCACAGCGTTCCAGGTGTGGGGCAGGGTGACCTGCTCGGTGGGACGCTCGCCCTTGGGGAAGGACAGGGTCCAGTTTTCGTTCAAGGAAATGATCTCTCTCATCGATACTGCTCCTTCTGGTTTTCTTCTTTGTTTCGGCGGCCTGTATGGCAGAAGAAATGCCGGAAACAGGCCGGTTGTTGATTTTAGTATAGCACATCAGAGGGGGGCAGAGTTTGTACAATCTTTTGGCAAAATAGTAATATTTTGTGAAAATCCAGACGATGATTCCACGATTTTACAATCTGGCCCTTGGAAACGACAGCACAGCATGAAAAAGGTGCCCCGAAGCAGAGAGGAAAAGGAGGTTGTACTTCTCCGCAGAGGGCGGCAGCGGCTTCCGCTCATCCCTGACCAGAAGCTTTCTTTGGCGCTGTGGGTCCCTCCGGCAGAAAGTGTTGACGGAACGGCGGCTTTTTGCTATAATTATATAGCTATGAATATGGAGATGTATCGAAGTGGTCGTAACGAGAACGACTCGAAATCCAAGTGGATGCTTCGCCGGATGTCTCCATATCACACGAGGGAACGTCAATTTTGATGTCCTGACAGGCTTCAAAGCCTGTCTGAACGATGCGTTTTCTAACAATATTCTAACAACAACTGTTCCAAGTTTCAAGGCCGATTTGCGATATACAAATCGTAAATTTGCCATGAAAATATACTTGGAGATGTATCGAAGCGGTCGTAACGAGAACGACTCGAAATCGTTTTGTCCTTA
>ERZ824598.4062-NODE-4062-length-11560-cov-2.681095_pt1 | contig 11560 bp, 9 predicted proteins | sample MGYA00519934_ERZ824598 | MGnify/ENA primary metagenome ERZ824598 (study PRJEB31778, sample SAMEA3449177) | human gut metagenome | biome: human gut; feature: human-associated habitat; material: faeces | place: United Kingdom | collected 2010/2012 ... | reverse complement strand
TTGATAAGATCAATACTGCTGTTGTAGTAAGTCCCATACCAAGACCGTTGATCGCTGATGTTGTAACAGCCAGTGTAGGACACATACCAAGCATAAGTACAAAGGTAGGATTTTCCTTAATGATACCATTATATAAACGCTCTACATATTTGTTCATTAGTTGGCACCTCCCTGTAATTTATTCTGGAAGTAAGTAATAGCTGCGTTGCAGCCGTTGGCCATAGCCTTTGATGTGATGGTTGAGCCTGTGATGGCCTCAATCTCATCATCCTTTGAAGGTGTGGTCTTTACAACGTCGAACTTGTCTACTTTCTTGTTCTCAAACTGCTTGTAGAAATCAGCCTCCTCGGCCTTCATTCCAAGTCCCGGAGTCTCACTGATGCTTGTGATTGAGTAACCGTTTACAGTACCATCATTCTTGATACCTACAGAGAATGTGATACTTCCCTGGCTTCCATCCTTGGCTGTAACTGTGATGACATAACCTAATGTCTCCTTGTTTGAATCAAGGGCAGTCTCAATATCATCGATTGTATCCTTGTAGCCCGCATCAGATACAAGCTTATCAGCTTCATCAGCATCATAATCATATTTCTCAAATGATTTTGCATCCGAAAATACTGCCTGATATGCTTTCTGTGCTGCTGCTTTATTGGCCTTGTCGATAGGCTCTGCCGTGATTCCCTGAACGAGGGCAAGAATAAAACCAAGCACCAGAGTAAAGGCAGTTAAAATCAAAGCGTCATGTACAATACGTTTATTCATTCTTCTTTGCCTCCTTTACCATACCAAAGGCTCTTGGGATAGAAACCTTCTCAATAATAGGAACAAGGCAGTTGCTTAAGATGATAGCAAAGGAAACACCCTCTGCATTGGCACCGAAGCAACGGAATACTCCTGTCAATATACCACAACAGATACCGAATATTATCTTTCCCATCGGCGTAATCGGGCTTGTGACATAATCGGTCGCCATGAAAAATGCACCGAGCATCAGTCCGCCACCGCAGAGCTCTGCAACAACATAGTTGATATCAAACTGCTGTGCTCCGAAAAGGAACATGAAAACAGCAAATGTAATAATGTAGGATGCAGGAATCTTTAAATCAATGACTCCAAGTAAAATCATGATGATAGCACCTATTAAAATAGCTATAACTGATGTCTCACCAATAGTTCCTGCAGTATTTCCTATAAGCATATCCCTTACATTGACACTTGAAAGCCCCTCATTTTTGATGAGCGCAAGTGGTGTTGCTCCTGAGTATACATCCACACCGTTTCTTGTGACATTGAAATTAGTCATGTCAGCCGCAAATGCGATGAGAAGGAAGCATCTTCCACCAAGTGCCGGGTTCATAAAGTTCTGTCCAAGTCCTCCGAACATACACTTGACAATGATGATTGCGAATACTCCACCGAGTACAGCCTCCCACCACGGAAGCGAAACCGGAAGGTTTAGTGCTAAAAGCAGTCCTGTAACAACCGCACTAAGGTCGGTAATTGTGCTCTTTTTCTTAACTATGTAGTCAAACACCCATTCTGATGCCACACACGATGCGATGGTAAGCAGAATGATAAAAAGTGCTCTAAATCCAAAATTGTAAATACCAAAAAGACTTGCCGGGAGTAATGCTATAATGACATAAAGCATTATTCTGTCAGTGGAATCCTTGGCACGTACATGTGGTGATGATGAAACATGAAATAAATCACTCACTTTAATCCACCTCTTTCTTTATTTTTTGCTGGCCTGTTTTCTCTTTTCAGCGAGAACAAGCTTCTTCATTGTCTTAATAGGCTGAGCCACCTGTCTCCTTGACGGACATGCAAATGAACAGCTTCCACACTCAATACACTCAAGTCCGTGCCACTTCTCAAACTCATCCATCTGTCCACGCAAACCAAACTTCGCAAGACGGCTTGGAATGAGCTGCTCAGGACATGCCTCCACGCAACGACCGCAGTTAATGCAGGCCTGTGGCTCAAATGCTGCCACCTCATCATGTGTGAAGCACAGTATTGATGAAGAGGTCTTTGTAGTAGGGATATCAAGACTAAACATGGCAAAGCCCATCATAGGACCGCCTGATATAATCTTCTCCGGCTGGCTCTTAAAGCCACCTGCAGCATCAACCAGCTCCTGATATGAGGTACCGATGCTGTATAAAATATTGGAAGGATTCTTCACAGCATCTCCTGTAACTGTTGAAATACGCTTAAGGACTGGCTGTCCATTCTTTACGGCATTGTAGACAGCAATGATTGTCTCTACATTATCAACGATACAGCCTGCATCAGCAGGGAGCATCTTAGAATTGATAGCTCTGCCGGTTGTAGCATAGATGAGCTGTCTCTCACCACCCTGTGGGTACTTTGTCATAAGCGGACAAACCTCAATACGCGGCTCATCCTTCGTGAGCTCTGTGAGCTTTTCGATACAGTCAGGCTTATTATCCTCTATACCAAGAATACCCTTTGCATTGTCAAAAAGCTGAAGTATGATCTTCATGCCGCCAATTAATTCCTCAGGATTCTCAAGCATACGTCTGTAGTCAGATGTGAGGTAAGGCTCACACTCTGCGCAGTTTGCGATAATATGCTCAATCTTGTCCGGCTCCTTTGGAGAAAGCTTTACATGTGTAGGGAAACCTGCACCGCCCATGCCGACAACTCCCGCATTCTTGACCTTCTCGATGATTTCTTCCTTTGAAAGCGCAGTGACATCCTCGACGCTCTCATATGTTGTCTCAGTAAACATGCCATCATTTTCGATAACAATACTGTCAACCATATCGCCGACCGCCACACGTCGCTTCTCAATAGCCTTAACTTTTCCTGACACTGATGAATAGATAGGTGATGAAACAAAGCCACCGGCCTCTGCTATCATCTGTCCCTTCAACACAGTGTCACCTACGGCAACAACAGGCTTAGCCGGTGCGCCGATATGCTGCGAAACCGGATATACCATGTCGCCCTTGGGCAAAACTTCTTTAATTGGTGAATCCTTAGACAACTCTTTGCCATCATATGGATGAACACCGCCAATAAACGTTTTATGACCCATTTTTGTGCCCCTCTTTCTTTTAGATTAATAACGTGGAAATGCTATTGCACATTACTATTCCTATTATACCACTTATGATTTTTAGTTAAATAGTATATTATGTACTTTTTTTAATACTTTATGTTATAATGTTTATACAAATGATATTCAAGGCAGGAATCGAAAAATGAAAACATTTCACAATGAAGAAATTTACATAAAAACCGATAATTTTTCAGACAGCATATTTAAAGAAAACACTATGTTCTTTGATATTGAGACAACAGGCTTTTCACCGGTGAAAGCGATTGTCTACATGATAGGCTGTGCAAGGCGCATTAAAAACCGTATTGTAATAGACCAGTATTTTGCCGAATCTGTCGATGACGAAGCAGCTGTAATTGAAGCCTTCGCAGGAAGTCTGTCAGGTTGCAGCACCATCATATCCTTCAACGGCGTCGGTTTTGATATACCATTTTTAAAGAATAAATACAAGAAATATAAGCAGGAAGACCCCTTCTGTAATGTGCATATACTCGATATCTTTAAGGAACTTTCCCCGATAAAGCCTCTTTTGTGCCTCGAAAACTACAAGCAAAAAAGCATCGAAGCATTTCTGGGTATAGATAGGGAGGATAAATATTCCGGTGGTGAGCTCATAAACGTTTATTATGAATATCTTGCCCAAAAGGACGACGAAAAGCTATCCCTGCTTTTGACACACAACTACGAGGATGTCCTTGGCATGACAAAGCTCCTTAGTATACTTTCGTATAAAGAATGCATACATGGCATTGCAGACATCACCGGTGTATCCGTAAACCCATATACAGCTTACGACGGCAGTCTGATGAATGAGCTTATCATATCATTTGAAAATAAATTCTCCGTTCCAAAATCTGTAAGCTTCCATGACAATGACATCTATCTGACCATCGGCACTACAAAAAGCTATGTGCGTGCAGAGATATTCGAGGGGGAAATGCGCCATTTCTACAGCGATTACAAAAACTACTACTATCTTCCAAAGGAGGACATGGCCATACACAAGAGCGTCGCAGCATATGTCGACCACGAATACCGCGAAAAATGCAAGGCATACAACTGCTATGTGCGCAAAACCGGTACCTTCATCAGACAGTACTCTGACTTCATGAAGCCCGAGTTTCGATTCGATATAAAGGATAAGTACAGCTATTTCCTGCTGACTGAAGATTTTATAAATTCAAAACAGATGGTACTGTCATATGTAAAACATATAACAGACCATCTGTTTAACCTCTGATAAGATATCATGGCTTCCTGAAATAGAAACTGCTTAATCTCTCAAAGCCGAGCTCACGATATGTAGTTATCTGCTCAGTACTGCCTATAAACAGTATTCCCTTGGATTTTAAAGTATTGAAGAAATTTTTGTATATCATATCCTTCGCATCATCGGTAAAATAAATCACCACATTCCTGCACAGGATAAGATCGTAATCCTTTGGATATGAATCCTTCAACAGATTGTGCTCCTTAAAGGTAACACATCGCTTGATATCATCAGATATCTTGTATGAGCCCTCCACCTTGGTAAAGTACTTCATCTTCAGGTCAGCCGGCACATTTTCTACAGACTTTGCGCTGTAAAGCCCGGCTTTAGCACTCGCAATCACCTGGTCGTCAATATCTGTAGCCAGTATCTTTATACGAGACAGTGGAACATGCTTCGAAAAAGCCATGGCAAGCGAATACGGCTCGTCCCCTGTTGAGCATGCCGCGCTCCATATCTTAATAGCCCCTGTATTGTTCTTTAATATCTCAGGAATGACCTCTCTGTCCAAAAAACTCCACTGATCAGGATTCCTATAGAACTCAGATACATTGATAGTGATAAAATTGATAAACTGTTTAAACTTAGCCTTATCTGCAGAAATCATATCAATGTATGTCTCATAAGAATCAGCCCCGTTTTTTTTCGCAAGAGTATCAATACGCCTGCGCATCTGCTTTTCTTTATAATAATTGAGATCTATCTGCGTCAGCCTGTACACTTCATTTTTAAACCATTCATAATGATCAAACATCACAATCCTCCAATAGGTGCCACCCGATACAAATAAAAGCTGCCATATAATTATATATGACAGCTTTAAAATCAAAAACTACTCGTTATCAGAAGCAACCTCATCGATATTTACATCTGCAACATCTGCTCCATCATCCTCTGAATCAAGGAGAGCCTTCATGCTTAAGCTGATTTTCTTATCGTCCTCATTGAACTCAACAACCTTAGCCTCAACCTCCTGACCAATCTTGAGAACATCTGATGGCTTCTCAACATGATCCTTTGAAATCTGTGAAACATGAAGAAGTGCGTCAACACCAGGAGCAAGCTCGATGAATGCACCAAAATCTGTCATTCTGGCTACTTTGCCCTTTACGATATTGCCAGGAGCAAATTTCTCTGTTGCACCATTCCATGGATTCTCGTCATCAAACTTCATTGAAAGAGCAATCTTAGAACCATTGATGTTCTTAACAAATACTCTTACAGTCTGTCCAACAGTGAATACCTTCTTAGGGTTCTCTACTCTGCCCCAAGACATCTCTGAGATATGAAGTAATCCGTCTACTCCGCCCAGGTCGATGAATGCACCGAAATCTGTAACATTCTTTACAGTTCCTTCGATTACATCGCCGACTTTGATCTTTGCAAACAGTTCTTTCTGAAGCTCTGCCTTCTTTGCAAGTAATAAAGTCTTGCGGTTACCAATGATTCTTCTCTTTCTAGGATCAAACTCTGTGATAACAAACTCGATTTCCTGATCCTTGAACTTGCTTAAGTCTTTCTCATATGTGTCAGATACAAGGCTTGCCGGGATAAATACTCTTGTCTCATCTACATTGACACATACACCACCGGTAAGTACCTGGCTGACTTTTGCCTTTAAAATTTCCTGATTTTCGAATGCTTCCTCTAATCTCTTGTTTCCCTTCTCTGCTGCGAGACGCTTGTAAGAAAGGAGAACCTGTCCCTCACCATCGTTTACTTTTACAACTTTGGCTTCTAAGGTATCGCCGGCTTTTACGACTGTAGTAAGGTCTACATTTGGCTCGTTTGTATATTCATTACGTGTAATGATTCCATCTGATTTGTAGCCGATATTCAGGATGATTTCATCTGGCTTAACATCAATAACGGTACCCTCTACCACTTCTCCATTTCTTATTGTTTTTAAAGATTCTTCCAACATTTGTTCAAAGCTCATTTCTGACATTCTTTGAAACCTCCTCGATGATATTGTTTGGGGTTGAAGCCCCTGCGGTAATACCTACGTTATTGATGGATTGTATCTGATGATAATCCATATCTTTACTCGTTTGTATATAGTAAGTATTTGCACATTCCTTTTTAGATATTTCATACAATTTTTGCGTATTGGAGCTATGCTTGTCACCAATGACAATCATGAGATCCGACTCCGCAGCAATTTTGCGTGCTTCCGTCTGTCTTTCCTCCGTTGCATTGCAGATTGTATCTAAAACACTTATATCATAACCTTTTTTCTTTATAATTTCAACTAATTCTTGAAATTTATTGTAGTTAAATGTCGTCTGTGCCACCAGACAGACTTTTTCTCCCTCTTTTAACGGTAATTTTTCAATATCTTCCTGACTTGTGACCGTATAGGCAGGCTGTCCTTCCACCCATCCGAGAATTCCTTCCACTTCCGGGTGATGTTCGTTTCCGGCAATCACAATCCGGTACCCTTCTTTGCTGTACTTCTCCACAAGCCGGTGAATTTTCAGGACAAACGGACAGGTTGCATCCAGCACTTCAAATCCGCATGCCTTCATTGCTTCATGTTCTCTGCGGCTGATACCGTGTGAACGGATGATAATCTTTCCTTTTGGAAGATTCTCAAGTTCTTTGAGCTCCCTGACCACATGAACTCCACGCTGTTTAAGGTCCCTGACTACTTCTTCATTGTGAATGATCGGCCCATACGTATATACCGGAACTTTTGCCTCTTCTGCTTCCTGATATACCATATTTACTGCCCGTTTCACGCCGAAGCAATACCCGGCACTTTTTGCAATCGTCAGCTTCATTTTTGTCTATTCCGCCTTCTTGATTATTTTTTTCATTTCTTCAACAACGCCGTCAATATCCAGATCCGATGAATCTAAAAGGACAGCATCATCCGCCTGTTTTAACGGGGAAGTTTCCCGGTGCATATCCCGGTAATCGCGCTCAATAATATCTTTTTCTATCGCATCCATATCACAGGATACACCTTTTGCTGTCAGCTCATCAAAGCGGCGCTTTGCCCGCACTTTCGAGCTTGCAGTGAGATAAATTTTCACATTGGCATCCGGAAGGACAACCGTACCGATATCTCTTCCATCCATAATCACATTTTCCTTTGCGGCAAGCTGTCTCTGCAATTCTACCAGTTTTGTACGAACCACTGGATAAACACTGGTCGCGCTGGCCATGTTGCCGACTTCCTCTTTCCGGATAACGCCGTTTACGTTCTCTCCATTTAAGATCACCTGCTGTTCTCCGCCCGTATACTGAATGGTCACGTCTACCTTCGGGCAGGCAGCCGCAATCGCCTGCTCATCGGAAGCATCGATATGATTCTGTAAAAAATAATATGCCATCGCGCGGTACATTGCACCGGTATCCACATACACATACCCCAGATCCGCCGCAAGTTTTTTGGCGATTGTACTTTTTCCGGCTCCTGCCGGTCCATCAATTGCAATATTAAATGCCATTTTCTATTCTCCTTTGAAATAAATTATTTATCTTTGAAATTACAAAACGGATATTCCCGCCAGGTGTCCGGTGGACCAGGCAATCTGAAGATTATAGCCACCGGTAAGTGCATCCAGATCCAGCACCTCGCCGCAGAAATACAGCCCCTGCACAAGTTTTGACTCCATCGTGGAAGGATTGATATCTTTCACGGAAACACCGCCCTTTGTTATAATTGCCTCTTTAAAATCGCGAAGCCCTGTAATTGTAAGCGGCATATTTTTAAACAGATGTAACAGATTCTGTCTCTGTTCCCTGGATATTTCATTCACCTTTGTATCCGGATCAATGCCTGATAACGCAATCATAACGGGTATCATTTTTGCCGGGAGCAAATGCCCCAGAGAATTTTTAAACTGCTTATTTTTCATTTCATCAAATTCCCTTAAGATCCGGTGATCAAGCTGTTCCACATCCAGTGCCGGTTTCAGATCAATCGTCATGGAAAGCTCCTGGTCAAATGCTTTTGCCGGGATACATCCGCTTGCCGACAATACCAGCGGACCGCTGACGCCGAAATGCGTAAAAAGCATCTCTCCAAAATCCTCATACAGTTTTTTCTTTCCCCGGGTAACCGACATACGGACATTGCGCAGCGAAAGACCCTGCAGATCCCTGACCCACGGTTCTTTCATTTCCATCGGAACCAGTGCCGGAGTCGGCGATACCATCTTATGTCCGCTCTCTTCTGCCATGCGGTAACCGTCCCCCGTTGCCCCTGTTGAAGGATAGGAAATTCCTCCGGTTGCAACAATCACTGCGTCCGCATGCATTTTTGTATGATCAGCCAGCTCAACACCGGTAACACGCTTTTCTTCATCCCTCTTTTCAAGCAGCAGACGCTTTACTTTTGTATGCAGGAATACTTCCACATGCTGTTCCCGCAATGCAGCAGATAATGCCGCAATCACATCGGAAGAATGATCCGACACGGGAAATACCCGGTTCCCACGCTCTGTTTTTGTAGGCATTCCATGACTCTCAAAAAAAGAAATCACCTGCTCATTGTCATAGGAGTAAAAAGCACTGTATAAAAATTTACGGTTGCTGACTACATTGGCAAACAGCTGTTCCATATCACTGGCATTCGTCAGATTGCAGCGCCCTTTTCCCGTAATAAACAGCTTTTTCCCGAGTTTTTCATTCTGTTCTAAAAGCGTCACTGCATGTCCGCTCTCCGCTGCCGCATACGCAGCCATCATTCCCGCCGGTCCTCCACCGATCACGATTACTTTACTCATTATCGATATCCCCTAATTTTGCATAATGTACCTTAATCGAATCATCAATATAATTGATCTCATCGTTTTCATATACCTGATACTCATCCCAGATGTCTTCTAACATCGTCAGTGTTCCCGCCACTTCTTTCTGTTTCTTCATGCACAGAGCCACTACCAATGCATTGATAACGGAAAGCGGTGCGACAAGGGAATCCACAATGGATGCCATATCACTGTCCGCAATGAGATTGCAGGAAGAATACAGATTCATCGGTGAATGTATGCTGTCAGTAATTGTAATTACTTTTGCACTCCGGTTATTTGCAAATTCCAATGCCTTTAATGTCCGCATGGAATATCGTGGGAAACTGATTCCGATAATAACGTCATTTTCCCCGATTCTTACCATCTGTTCAAACAGTTCACTCGAACTGTTTGTCGTAAGCAGACGCACATTATCAAACATCAGATTCAGATAAAATCCTAAAAAACTTGCAAGCGGCGCACAGCTTCTGATCCCGACAATATAAATATTTTTTGCCTCAAGGATTGTCGAGACGGCCACCTCAAACGCACTGTGATCAATTTTTTCCAGTGTCGTTTTGATCTTGTCCGCGTCTGCCGATAAAACAGTCTCTAAAATCTTCGACTGGCTGATTCTTCCGTAGGTTACCTCCATGCGCTGTACGGAGTTTAATTTATTGCGCACCAGTTCTTCTAAGGCACGCTGAAATTCCGGATATCCTTTATATCCAAGATATGTTGCGAAACGTACAACGGTCGACTCACTGACACCAACCGTCTCCCCCATCTTTGCGGCCGTTAAAAATACCGCTTTATCATAATTATCTGTAATGTAAGTTGCAAGCATTTTCTGTCCCTTGCTCATCGAACTGTAACAATTATTAATCCGGTTTAACAGATCATTGGTATTTGACATCATATTCTCCTCTTTATCTCATAAAAGCTGTGCCACAAACAGCACTTTTGATTGTAGCACTTTAACCGGAAAATGCAAGATTTCATGCAAAAAGAATTTTTCCCATCAAAAAAGACGCACCAGATCTGATGCGTCTTTTTCGTAGAAACCGGATATGACTATACCGGATATGCTCCGTTCTTTGTATCAGCAGTCTTTGCGTCTACGCCAGTCTGCTGTGCCTCACGGTATTTGAAGAAATCAGTAGCAACCTGTGGGAACAATGCATAGGATAATACATCCTCATCCTGCTGCTTGTACTGTTTCATCTCAGCTTCAATCTTACCAAGCTCCGGCTCAAGAAGATCTGCCGGACGACAGGTGATTGCATTCTTTTTATCCTCTCCGAGAACCTTGTCAACAACTTCCGGATTGAATGGTTTAACGGTCTGGCCGTACTTACCAAGAAGAATATCCTTTGTCTCCTTTGTTGCGACTTTATAACGCTCTCCCATCAATACGTTAAATACAGCCTGTGTACCAACGATCTGGGAAGACGGAGTAACAAGCGGTGGCTCACCAAGGTCTTTACGTACACGCGGAACCTCTGCAAGCACTTCCTCGTACTTGTCCTCTTTTCCCTGCTCCTTGAGCTGGGAAATCAGGTTGGAAAGCATACCACCCGGTACCTGATAACGAAGAGTGTTGATGTTTACACCAAGTACCTTCGGGTTCATCAGACCGCTTGCAAGTGCCTCTTCACGTAACGGACGGAAGTAATCTGCGATCTCACTTAACAGATTCAGATCAAGACCGGTATCGTATGGTGTGTTCTTGAAAGCCTCTACCATAACCTCTGTTGCAGGCTGGCTGGTTCCAAGAGCAAATGGAGACATTGCAGTATCAATGATATCTACACCAGCCTCTACCGCCTTCATATATGTCATGGAAGCTACACCGGAAGTATAATGGGTATGAAGTTCTACCGGAAGAGAGGTAGAATCCTTCAGTGCCTGTACAAGTTCTGTAGCCTTAGCAGGAACTAAAAGACCTGCCATATCCTTGATACAGAGAGAATCAGCTCCCATATCCTCTACACGCTTTGCCATCTCCATCCAGTAATCCAGAGTATAAGCATCTCCAAGGGTGTAAGAAAGAGCTACCTGTGCATGACCTTTTTCCTTGTTACATGCAGTAACTGCTGTCTGCAGGTTACGGATATCATTTAAGCAGTCAAAAATACGGATGATGTCAATTCCGTTTGCAATTGACTTCTGTACAAAATACTCTACCACATCATCTGCATACGGACGATATCCTAAGATATTCTGTCCACGGAACAGCATCTGCAGTTTTGTATTTTTAAATCCGTCTCTTAATTTACGAAGACGATCCCATGGGTCCTCTTTTAAGAATCTCAGGCAGGCATCGAATGTCGCACCACCCCAGCACTCTACAGCATTGAATCCAACCTTATCCATCTTTGGGATAATCGGAAGCATCTGCTCTGTTGTCATACGTGTAGCGATCAGTGACTGATGGGCATCACGCAAAACAGT
>ERZ824598.4058-NODE-4058-length-11573-cov-3.343983_pt1 | contig 11573 bp, 8 predicted proteins | sample MGYA00519934_ERZ824598 | MGnify/ENA primary metagenome ERZ824598 (study PRJEB31778, sample SAMEA3449177) | human gut metagenome | biome: human gut; feature: human-associated habitat; material: faeces | place: United Kingdom | collected 2010/2012 ... | reverse complement strand
TCCACGTGAAACATAAAGTTAATTATCAAATTATTATTGCTATGTTTCACGTGAAACATAACATAATTTTAAATCTAATTTATCAACAGGCATAAAAAAAGATACACACACTAAATAAATGTTAAAGCTGCTGACTTCCGTCCCTGACTTGGTTCCACCATTTAATGTTGTATCAACAGGTATTATATAACAATTCAAAAAAATAGTCAATGTAGCCGAATAAACATACATTTGTATGTTTATTCGGCTACAAACTATATATGTTAAAAGATTTTATAAAATTAACAATTACTTAATTATGATTAGAAATTAATAATAAAAATTATTTCCCGGGAAATAAAATATAAAAATGAAGACATCAAGGCTTCATTTTTTTCATTAAAGACTACAGGCTTTAATGTACACTGAGAGATATAATATAGCTCGAAGTGAAAAAAAAGAAAGCTATTCACTTTCTTTTTCAATATTTTCACCATTAATATTATCATCACTAACTTCTTCTCTATCAACAATAGAAGTAGAACTAACAATACTATCTTCTTTTAAATTAATAAGTTTAACACCTTGAGTAACTCTACTCATAGTAGAAATCTTATCAACAGCCAATCTAATAATAATACCAGAATCAGTAATAATCATTAAGTCTTTACTATCATCAACAGTCTTAAATGACACAATAGAACCATTCTTTTCAGTAATATTAACAGTCTTAACACCTTTACCACCACGATTAGTAATTCTATATTCATCAACAGGTGTCTTCTTACCATAACCCTTTTCAGTAATAACAAGTACATACTCATTAGGTTCAACAATCTCCATACCAACAAGTATACCACCATCAAGATTAATACCTCTAACACCAGAAGCACTTCTACCCATAATTCTAACAGTACTTTCATTAAATCTAACCATTCTACCATTAGAAGAAGCCATTAATATCTCATCATTACCAGTAGTTTTCTTAACAGATACAAGTTCATCATTATCTTTTAAAGTAATAAACTTTTTACCATTAGTCCTAATACTATCAAATTCAGATATATCAGTCCTTTTAATTAAACCATTCTTAGTAGCAAAAACTAAACATTTGTATTCATCATCATAAGATATTTTCAATAAAGAAGTAACCTTTTCATCTTTATCTAAAGATAACAAATTAATAATAGGTAATCCCTTAGATTGTCTACTATATTCAGGAATTTCATAACCCTTAATTCTATATACTTTACCCATATTAGTAAACATAAGAATATAATCATGACTAGTAGCATTAATCAAATGCTCTACAAAATCCTCTTCATTAGTAGCCATACCTTTAACACCCATACCACCTCTATTTTGAGTTTTATAAGTATCAGCAGGTAATCTCTTAATATAACCCTTATTAGTTAAAGTAATAACAACATTCTCAACAGGAATTAAAGATTCATCTTCAATATAATCAATAGCAGTCATATCAATATGTGTTCTTCTCTCATCAGCATATTTATCTTTAATTTCAAGCATTTCAGTCTTAATAACTTCAAGAATTTTCTCTTCACTAGCTAATATTTCTTCTAATTCCTTAACTAATTTCTCAAGTTCAGCAATCTCTTCTTCAATCTTAGATTTTTCAAGTCCAGTAAGTCTCTTCAATCTCATATCAAGAATAGCTTGAGATTGAACCTCTGATAAAGCAAAATTAGACATAAGTCCAGCTTTAGCCTCATCGTCATCAGCAGACTCTCTAATAATTTTAATAACCCTATCAATATTATCAAGAGCAATCTTTAAACCATCTAAAATATGCAATCTATCCTTATATCTCTTTAAATCAAATTGACATCTACGATAAATAACATGTTTCTGATGATCAATATACTTCTCAATAATCTCTCTTAAACCAAGTGTTCTAGGACTACCATCAACAAGCATTAAAAAATTAATACCATAAGAAGTTTGAAGCTGTGTATGCTTATATAAATTATTTAAAACAACGTTAGCATTAGCCTCTTTCTTAACATCAATAACAATCTTAATACCCTCTAAAGCCGATTCATCACTTAAATTAGAAATACCATCAATAACCTTATCTCTAACAAGTTCACCAATTCTTTGAATCAAAGCCTTCTTATTAACTTGATATGGAAGTTCTGTAATAACAATTCTGTGCTTATTATGAGTCTCTTCTACAGTAGCCATACCTCTAATAGTAATAGCTCCTCTACCACTCTCGTACGCCCTTTTAATACCACCATTACCAAGAATAACACCAGCAGTAGGAAAATCAGGTCCCTTAATATACTGCATAAGTTCAGTAACAGTAATATCTGGATTATCAATATAAGCAACACATCCATCAATAACTTCACCCAAGTTATGTGGTGGAATATTAGTAGCCATACCAACAGCAATACCCATATTACCATTAACTAATATATTAGGAAATCTGCTAGGTAAAACAACAGGTTCCTTTCTCTGACCATCATAGTTCTCAGAAAAGTCAACAGTATCTTTATTCAAATCTCTTAAAAGTTCCATCGATATTTTAGCAAGTCTAGCCTCAGTATAACGACTAGCAGCTGCTCCATCACCATCAATAGAGCCAAAATTACCATGTCCATCAACAAGAGTATGTCGATAAGTAAAATCTTGTGCCATTCTTACCATAGATTCATAAATAGCAGAATCACCATGTGGATGATAATGACCCATAACAGCACCAACAGCATTAGCAGATTTCTGATATTTCTTATCAGGAGTCATACCCTCTTCATATAAAGTATATAAAATTCTTCTATGAACAGGCTTAAGACCATCTCTAACATCAGGAAGAGCTCTTGCAACAATAACACTCATCGAATAATCAAGGAAAGACTTCCTCATTTCACCAACAATATTAACAGCTACTTTTCTATCTCTTTCATGATTATTATCCTCACCCATATCTTCTATATTTAAATTTTTATCTATATTCTTATCTTCCATCATAAACCTCCTATATATCCAAATTCTCTACAAATAAAGCATTATCTTCAATAAACTTTCTTCTAGGTTCAACTTCTTCACCCATAAGTAACTGGAATGTTTCATCAGCAAGAATAGCATCATCCAAAGTAACTTGTTTTAATATTCTCTTATCAATACCCATTGTTGTTTCTCTAAGTTCTTCTGGATTCATCTCTCCTAAACCTTTCATTCTACCAATTTCATACTTCGTATTAGGAGGTAAAGTAGCTAAATATTCATCTCTTTCTACTTCATCAAGTACATATTTAATATTTTTACCATGTTTAATTGAATATAAAGGTGGTTGTGCAGCATATATATGACCATTCTCTACTAATGGCTTAAAATATCTATAAAATAAAGTAAGCAATAATGTTCTAATATGAGCTCCATCAACATCAGCATCAGTCATAATAATTATCTTATAATATCTTAATTTAGATATATCAAATTCTTCACCAATACCAGTACCTAAAGCCGTAATCATAGTTCTAATCTCTTCATTAACAAGAATTCTATCTAATCTAGCCTTTTCTACATTAAGTATTTTACCTCTAATAGGAAGAATAGCTTGCGTAATAGGATCTCTTCCCATCTTAGCACTACCAGCGGCAGAATCCCCCTCTACAATAAACATTTCTGATATAGTAGCATCTTTAGAAGAACAATCAGTAAGTTTACCCCAATAATTAGTAATTTCAAGTCCACCTTTTCTTCTAGTTAACTCTCTAGCTCTTCTAGCAGCGACTCTAGCCCTAGCAGCAGTCATTGACTTTTCTATTATAATTTTAGCATCATTAGGATGTTCCATTAAAAATCTCTCAAATGCCTTAGCAAATATACTAGCAGCTACTTTTCTAACTTCACTATTACCAAGTTTAGTCTTAGTTTGTCCCTCAAATTGAGGTTCAGGTACTTTAGCAGATATAATCATTGTTATACCTTCTCTAACATCATCACCGCTAAGAGGCTCATCATTATCTTTAAGTATTTTATTTGCTTTAGCATAATTATTAATAATTCTAGTTAAAGCCAGTTTAACACCATCTTCATGAGTTCCACCTTCAGGAGTAATAATATTATTAACAAAAGAGTAAACAGTAGCATTATATCCATCATTATATTGAAGAGCAACTTCTATTGAAATATCATTTTCCATTCCTTCAACATATACAATATCTTCATGGATAGGAGTCTTATTTTTATTTACATAAGCAACAAACTCTTTAATACCACCTTCATAAACAAAAGTATCAGATTCTCCTGTTCTATCATCCATAAGAATAATTCTAAGACCTTTATTTAAGAAAGCAAGTTCTCTAATTCTAGTCTTTAATGTTTCATAATTAAAAGTAGTAGTCTCTTTAAATATTTCATCATCAGGCATAAAAGTTACTGTCGTACCAGTTCTATCTTCACTACATTCTCCTATTACCTTTAAAGGTTCTACAGTATGTCCACCATTAGCAAACTTAATATAGTGAACTTTTCCCTCTTTATAAACAGTTACTTCTACCCATTTACTAAGAGCATTAACTACAGATGCTCCAACACCATGTAATCCACCAGATACTTTGTAGCCACCACCACCAAATTTACCACCAGCATGTAATACTGTATATACTGTCTCAACTGTAGATAATCCTGTCTTAGGATGTACTTCAACAGGTATACCTCTACCATCATCTTTAACAGTAACAGAACCATCTTTATTAACAATTATTTCAATATCATCACAATATCCTGCTAAAGCCTCATCGATAGCATTATCTACTATTTCCCAAACTAAATGGTGTAATCCTTTCTCACTAGTACTACCTATGTACATACCAGGTCTTTTTCTTACTGCTTCAAGTCCTTCTAATACTTGAATATCCGAAGCATCATAATGTTCATTACTATTCATTTTTTATCACCTTCCTGCATCAAATTATTTCCCGGGAAATAATTTTACCATTTTCTATTTTATAAACATTAGCTTTATTTCTCACATTTTTATCAATATTTTCAATATCTGTAGTAGTAACTATTGTTTGAATATCATTATCTAAATATTTAATTACCTTATTTCTCTTATCAATATCTAATTCACTAAATATATCATCCAAAAGTAAAATAGGAGTATCAGATAAAACATCCGTAAATAATTTAACTTCTGCTAACTTAAGAGCAAGTACAGCACTCCTTATTTGCCCATTTGAACCATATAAAGATAAATTCTTCCCATTCAAATCAAAATAAAAATCATCTCTATTAGGTCCAATAAAAGTAATCTTATACTGAATTTCTCTTGATAAATTACTTTTAAGTTTATCTTTAAACATATCTTTATCTAAATTACTAACATTAGAAGTATATATCATCTTAAGTCCTTCTAATCCTGTAATAGAACTAAATATATCATCTATATATTTATTAACTAAGTCTACATATTTCCTTCTAAAATTATAAATAACTATTGATAAACCAATATATTTATCATTAAGAATATCTAAATAATTCATATCGCTCTCTTTATTAATATTAATAATCTTCAAAAATTCATTTCTTTGGCGTAAAACTAAATTATAATTATTTAAATTTGCTAAATAAATCTTATTAATTTGACTAATTTGAATATTAAAGTATTTTCTTCTACAAGATGGACTATCTTTAAATATTCTAATACTATCACTACTAAAAAGAATAACATTCATCTTAGAAATATAGTCACTTAATTTTTTGATCTCTTTTTTATTTATCTTAACAACCTTACCATTCTCATTAATTAATAGTTCAAGTTCATCATAAGAACCATTATAATCAACAATTCCTTTAATCATTGAATATCTACTATTAAAATTAATAAGATTCTTATCACTAATAGATAAAAAAGACTTCGTAACAGCAAGTACATAAATAGATTCTAGTAAATTAGTTTTTCCCTGAGCATTATCTCCTATTATAATATTTAAATTATTATTAAGTTCTAATAAAATATCATCATAATTACGATAATTTTTTAAATAAATTTTTTGTAATTTCAATATAAAGTTATTTTCTTGCCCATATTTTCACCTTTACTAATCTCATGTACCCCTATACATATATAATTATACCATATTTCAATAAAAATTAAAAGAAAAAAACATATTTTCTATGTATTTTTTCCTTATTTTTCAACGGTTTTTCTCATAATTCCATTTAGGTATTTTTCTATCTTTATACACTTAGTAATTTGATTATCAATCGTAGTATAAGGCACCTTAATATTCATCTCTTTACCATTATCAAAATATATTTTTGTACCATTACTTTCTTTAACATATCTAGTAATATTATTATAAGCAAGCCATATACATTTCTTAGAACTAGGAGTACATGTAGGAAAGAAAATAATCATATTATAAGAAGATACAATAATAGGAGTCTTAATATAATAATTAAAAATATCAATAACAAATTGCCTCTGAATATTATAAGAATTACCATAAAAATTACACCCATATTTAAGTAATTTAAGACAATCAATACTCAAATAAAAATCCTTATTCTTCTCCACAACATAAGTACCATATCCATTAGAAGTAAAGCACAAAACATCATCAGTAATAATATAATTTCTCATAAAATCCCCCTCTCCACATATAAAAATATGTACCATGTATTAAAGCATATAATCATGTCGAATTTTGTCAAAATATGTCATAAATTATCAAAAATTTTCCTTTTCTTAACATTTCTATCATCAAAATTACTGTTTTATCACAAAAAAAAATAGATAAAAGAATCAAATCTCTTATCTATTCAACAAATATAAATCAAAATTAGCAAGTCTTAATAGGTAAAACAAGTTGTACCAAAGAATCATCTTCATTACTCTTAATAACAATAGGAGAACTATCATTATTCATACATAAAACAATCTTTTCTTTATTAAAACTCTTAATAGCATCTAACATAAACTTAGAACTAAACGAAATTTCAATATTCTTATCATTTTCTACATTAATTTTTTCCTCTACTTTACCAATTTCTGGACTATTTGAAGAAATCATAAGTTCATTACCTTTTAAAGATAACTTAATAGTATTCTTTTCTCTATCAGAAGTAAGTAAACTAGCTCTATCAATCATATTATATAAATCATTAAAAGAACATTCAAGTAATATATTAAAATTCTTAGGAATAATATCACTAGTAGTAGGATAAGTACCAGAAAGTAATCTAGATAAAAATACAATATTACCATATTTAAATAAAACTTTATTACTAAATAAATGTAATTCTAAAGATTCTTCATCATTATCAAGCATTTTAGTAAGTTCTATTAAGTTTTTACCAGGAATAACAATATTAATATCACTTTCATCAACTTTATCAATAGCTACTAATTTTCTAGCAAGTCTATATGAATCAGTAGCAATAACATCTAATTCACCATTATTAATTCTAAAATTAATACCAGTAAGAAGTGGTCTAGTTTCACTTTGTGAAATAGCAAATACTGTTTGATTAATAATATCCTTAAATACCCCATTATTAATAACAATAGGTTCCTTAGTTTCATCTAAATCTAAATTAGGAAATTCATTAGGATTAATACCATTCAAATTAAATTCTGTATTATCTGTACTAACAATCATCTTATATCCATCAATAACTTCAATAGATATATCTGTATTAGGAAGTTTTCTTATTATCTCAACAATATACTTACCTCCTATTACTATACTACCAGTTTCTTCTAAACTTGTTAACTTGTTCTTTGGTATAAAAGATCTAATAGAAACATCAGTATCACTTGCATATAAATATAATCCATCATCCTTTAAATCAAACTTAATACCTGTTAATATAGGAATTAAGTTTTTAGTAGATATTGCTCTTGCTGTATTATTCAAACTTTCTAATAATATTTCTTTCTTTACGACTAATTTCATTTTTATCATCCTCTTTCTTTTATTATTTATTATATTATTATTATTATGCTGTGGATATTGTGGAAAACTCACATATATCCTTGTTTTATATACCTTTACTTATCCACAATACTTGTTGATAACTTTAAACTTATCCACTATCAACAACTATATTCTCTTTTTTAACTCCTCAATTACTGTTTGTAACTGATAATTTGTCTCCAAATCTTTCTCTATTTTTTGATATGCACTTATTATAGTTGAGTGATCTCTACCTCCAAAGTAAGTTCCCATTTTTGGATACGATTCATTTGTCATTATTCTACACAAGTATATAGCTATTTGCCGCTGATAATTTATATCTTTACTCCTTTTCTTACCTTTTAAATCTTCAATATCTATCTTAAAGTACTCACAGACAATCCTTTGAATCCTATGAATATCATTTTTATATACACTACGTTCACTAATTTTATCTTTTAAAGCTTCAATAGCAATATCCAAAGTAACAACTCCATGGTTCATCATCAGTGCATAAGCAAAAACCCTTGTAATTGCTCCTTCTAACTGTCTAACATCAGAATCATTAATATTAGCGATATATTCAATAACTTCAATTGGAATATCTTCCGCTGCTTCCTGATGTGCTATCTTCCTTTTAATAATATCTACTCTCAGTCCAAAATCAGGTGGAGTAATATTAGCAGTAAGACCCCAATTAAATCTTGTAATAAGCCTATTTTCTAACATCTTCAAATCATCAACAGACCTGTCGGAAGCTATAATAATTTGTTTATTTGAGTCATGTAACTGATTAAAAGTATGAAAAAATTCTTCTTGCCCCTTAGTAGCGGATCCCAAAAATTGAATATCATCAATAATTAAAACGTCAATATTTCTATACTTATTCTTAAAAGAATCAATCTTATCAAAAGTATTCTTCTCATTATTTCTAACTGCTGCTATATAATCATTAACAAATTGTTCACTTGACACATACAAAACCTTTTTATTAGTATTTTGAATAATATAATTACCAATAGCATGCATTAAATGTGTTTTACCAAGTCCACTTTTACCATATAAAAATAAAGGATTATATGCTTTACCAGGTTTTTCCGCCACTGCTCTAGCAGCAGTAAAAGCAAACCTATTCGAGTTACCTACAATAAAACTATCAAAAGTATATTCGCTATTTAGATTAGCGGAAGCACTAGTTTGATGTGGAACTCCCATACTTTCATTAGAAGTACCGATAATAACCTCTTCATTATTATCACTAATTTCATTAATTTCATTTTCTAAAATAAATTTAAAATTAAAATTTGTTCCCGTAATAGAATTAAAAGTTTCTTCAATATCATCAATATAATTTTCTTCTAAATGTTTTTTATGTAAAGCTAAAGGAACAATAATAGTGGCAGTACCACCATCTAACTTATATAATTTAGTATCCTTAAACCAAGTATCATAAGATAAAGGAGTAATACGTTCTTTAATTTTATCAAGAAATTCATTCCATAAATTATCCGTATTCATATCAAAACCTCCTTAATCAAATCTGCCATTAATCTTATTATATCTCAAAAAAAAATTTTGTCTAGATATTTTTTTTAATTAACAGGTAAAATAACAAGTTATCCACAACTTATCAACAATATAATACCATATAAAATAAGACTTTAAAAGACTTTTCCACAATTTTTGTCAATTTTTGTTGTCAACAGTCAACAGTTTTACTTTTCCACAGCCCTGTGGATATTGTGGATAAATAAAAAAAGCCTTGATTTATAAGGCTTTATTCTAGTTACTTTTCCACTGTATCATCCACTTGTCAAATATTTTAGCATTTGTACTCTGTGGTTCTGGATTAGGAAGTTGCATTTTTACAATAAGTGGAATCTTCATCATCTTACCAAAAGCAACACAAGTACCAGATTGAAGTGATTTTTGTTTTTCAATAACATCACTACTAATATTAGGAACCATCTTTTCAATATACTCCAAATCACTAGGATGGTTAATTTTAAATATTAAGAAATTACTACACTGTGATAAAACAGTTTCAGATAGTTCAGTAGGTCTTTGTGTAATTAAGTCAAGACATATACCAAATTTTCTACCTTCCTTAGCAATTCTTTCAAATATATTGTATCCAAGAATATTAATATCATTATCCTTCTGAACATATCTATGAGCCTCCTCTAGCATAAGATGCATTGGCATACTACCTCTAGTAGGAAGTTTTTTAGCAAAGTTAAAGATAATTCTTGCATATACCTTAACAAGAGCTTTAGCAAATCTATCATCTATATTTTCTAATACAAAATTAATAATTTGTGCTCTCTTATTATTACCAACTAATATTAAATCAGATATAAATTCATTTACAGTAATAAACTTATCACATTCAAAATACTTTCTCATAGAACTATTAGCAATAGTATGTAATTTAACTTTTAAAGCCGTAGCTTCAGCATAAGATTTCTCATTAAGAAGAAGTCCTTCAGATATTAATGTAAAGTTAAGAGCTACTTCTAAATCGTCAATTGTAAAGAAAGTAGGTACATAATCTTCATTCCACTTAGTCTCATTATCTACAAACTTTTTAATATATTCAGTAATAAGAATTCTTTCTACAAATTGTCCCTGACTATCAATTTCAAAACATTTTCTAAAAGTTCTAGTATAACCAACACCAGGTACTTCAACATCTAAGTTAAGTTCAGGTGTATGACAATCAGTTAAAATAGAAAATATTTGGTCTCTAATTCTAGCAGATACTTGATTAGAATACATAACTGATACAATAGCGGATGCAATTAAATGGTTTTTATATCTATTAGATTTCTCATCATTTTTAGCAAATAAAGAAACATAAGCAAGCATCTTTTCAATAATCATAATTTGTGAATAATCAGTTACATCAAGTATATTAGCATAATCATCAACAGAAAGTAACCATAAGGGTAATTTAAGAATATTAACTTCTTTATCAGTATCAGTACTAAACATCTTGTAATTAAAATTATAATTATAACTAGAAATACTACTAAAAGCACTATCATATTCATCAGTATTATTAAATATAAAAATAATACTATTAAAAGGAATGTAATTAGGCATAGTAAATAAATTTTGTACTAATCTAGCAACACCATAAGTTTTACCAGAACCAGTATTACCAAAAATAGCACTATGATTGCTCCACATATCATCAATATTAATTTTAATAGGGCTATCATTATACAAAGGAGAAAGTCCTAGCATCATTGCAGTATTGTCATTATACCCAGTGAGTTCTGCTAATTCATCAGCATTAATAATTCTAATTTTAGAATTAATACTAGGTTTTCTAATAATACCATCATAAAATTTACTTCCATGAAATTCTCCTAAAAAACTAATTTTAGCCTCTCCGTTCATAATTTCTTCTACTTCACCTAATATTTTTTTATTATTTTCTTCAAAAACAACATTTAAGTTAAGTAAATCATCAGTAATAACATTATCAATTTTAACAATAGCATAATTTTTACTAATAGCAATAATTTCTTTAAACATAATCGCCCTTCTTTCTATTCTAAGTAAATTATACCAAATAAATATCAAAAAATAAATAACTTTTTAATAATTTTTTAGAGTAGTTCGCACTTTGTTGCTCACTATTTTTAAAGCCTT
>ERZ824598.4055-NODE-4055-length-11575-cov-5.079688_pt1 | contig 11575 bp, 10 predicted proteins | sample MGYA00519934_ERZ824598 | MGnify/ENA primary metagenome ERZ824598 (study PRJEB31778, sample SAMEA3449177) | human gut metagenome | biome: human gut; feature: human-associated habitat; material: faeces | place: United Kingdom | collected 2010/2012 ... | reverse complement strand
TATATAGCGGCTGCAAAATATAATTAGCCCATCGACATAATAAGCAATATGTGACAACATGAGAATTTTTGATGCGCGAAGTTTGAGTTACTGATTCATAACGAAAAAAAGCAGTCAGTCTGTCATTCATCAACAAACTGGCTGCTAATTTTGTTTATAGTTGTTTCAACCATAAATTAAGCCTCAGAAATTGCTCCGGATGGGCATGTTCCTGCACAAGCTCCACAAGAAATGCAGCTATCTGCATCAATTTCATAATGAGCCTCACCCTCAGAAATTGCTCCTACAGGGCATCCACCTGCACAAGCTCCACAGCTTACGCAATCATCACTAATAACATATGCCATTATAAAGTACCTCCTTTTGATTTAAGTATGGCTTAATTTTAATACAATTCATCTAAAATGGCAACCCCCAAAATTCTCCAAACGCCCTGTTTTACTGGGTTAGGCGCAACTTACCAAACGTACGTTTACGCTCATTATCTCATTTAAACTTTTAAAAAAGTGCGTGTTTTCGACAGTGCTCGGCAAGTAGTTGTGACTAACTCCGTTAATTTGTCAAGGTGATTTATTGATATTTTTTATCATTAATTCAAACTTTACACATTCGAAGCTGCTGCTTGTTTTTCCGGAAAGAACATTATATGATAATAACCACATATACCATAAATAGAAATGAGGACTTCAATGAACAATTATAAATTAACAATACAATATGATGGCACACGCTACAGCGGTTGGCAAAAGCAGGGCAATACTGCTGATACGATCCAAGGTAAAATTGAAACCGTATTGCAAAAATGGCTGAAAGAAGACATTGAGATCCATGGATCCGGTCGCACGGATGCCGGCGTCCATGCCCTATGTCAGGTGGCCAATTTCAAAACATCTGCTGCCTTATCGTGTCCACAGATCATGACAGCGCTTAACCAATATTTACCGCAAGACGTTCGGATCACAAGCGTGACACAGGTAGATCCACGATTTCACGCACGCCTCAATGCTAAGCAGAAACACTACCGTTACCAAATTGACAACGGCTCTGCCGCTGAAGTGTTTGAGCGAAAATACATGACTCGCTTTGCAGATACGGACTATTTCTATAAATTATGCAGACAAACCGGTCACTTATCCGCCACATTTGGCGATAGTTCTGTCAACACGGATATTTCAAGACCGTCTGAAAGAAACAATGTGGCATCCAACAACACAATGCCGCCTCAAAGAAACAATGTGGCATCCAACAACACAATGCCGCCTCAAATAATATACGATTTGAAAGCAATGCAGAAAGCCGCTGCCCTGTTGTGCGGCGAACACGATTTCAAAAGTTTTTGCGATAATAAGCGTATGAAGAAGTCAACCGTCCGTACAGTTACGAATCTGACCATTCGAAATGAAAATAACAAAATGATACTTGATTTTTATGGGAATGGCTTTTTGTATCATATGGTACGCATTCTGACCGGCACTTTGTTAGAAGTTGGCATTGGGCTAAAAAGTCCTGAAGATATCCCTGCCATTCTACAGGCACAAAAAAGAGAGGCAGCCGGTTTCACTGCCCCTCCACAAGGATTATTTCTTATGAATGTTACTTATTAGCCGTTCTCAGCAAATGCATCCAAGATAGCATCTGCTGACACTACTCAACTAATGTATCCAAGATAGCATCTGCCGGCACTACTCAACTAATGTATCCAAGATAGCATCTGCTGGCACTACTCAACTAATGTATCTAAGATGGCGCCTGCGACTTCCTCTTTTGTCATTTTCGGCAGCTCGCGGGCTCCTTCTCTTGTGAGCAAGGTCACCACATTTGTATCAACGCCAAACCCGGCTCCTTCTACTTTCAAGTTGTTCGCAACAACCAGGTCCAAATGCTTTTTATCCAATTTTTTTCGGGAATTTTCCAACATATTCTCTGTTTCCATAGAAAATCCGCATAAGATCTGTTTCTCTGTGCGATGTTCTCCCAAATAGCCCAAAATGTCTTTCGTGCGTGTAAGTGCGATCGCTGCTTCCCCATCTGTCTTTTTGATCTTATTGTCTGCTACAGTAGCAGGTGTATAATCGGCCACTGCAGCGGCTTTGATAATAATATCCTGCTCTGCCATGCGGGAAGTAACTGCCTGAAACATGTCTTCTGCGCTTTCTACCGGAACGACATCTACAAAGAGCGGCGGTTCTAAAGAAACCGGTCCGGACACAAGTGTCACCTGCGCACCTCGCTGCATAGCAACTCTCGCAAGCGCATATCCCATTTTACCTGTGGAACGATTAGAAATAAAGCGTACCGGATCAATTGCTTCGACGGTCGGACCGGCAGTAACAAGTACTTTTTTGCCTTCCAGATCCTTTTCGAAGCGAATCTCACGTAAAATATATTCCAATAAAACTTCTTCCGATGGGAGCTTACCCGCTCCGACATCTTTACAAGCCAGATATCCAACTGCCGGAGCAATAATTTCATAACCATAATGACGAAGTTTCTCCAAATTATCTTGAACGATTGGATTTTCGTACATGTTGGTATTCATCGCCGGAGCAATGATCTTTTTACATTTGCATGCCATGACAGTTGTCGTCAACATGTCATCCGCAATGCCGCCCGCAATCTTTCCAATAACATTCGCAGACGCCGGAGCGATCAACACCACATCCGCCTGTTTTGCCAGCGCGACGTGCTCTACACTATATTGAAAATTGCGGTCAAATGTATCAACCAGACATTTGGTACTTGTCAATGTCTCAAATGTGATCGGATTAATAAAATTGGTCGCATTCTTCGTCATCAATACGTGTACCTGCGCATGCATCTTCACAAGCATACTTGCCAGATTTGCGATCTTATATGCTGCAATACTCCCTGTCACACCGAGTACCACCGTTTTTCCTTTAAGCATCTTTCTTTCCTCCATGCGATATCTGTCTACCACATCGTTTCAAACTAATTCGTTATTCTGCCTTATTGCACCGGGCCAAGCTAATTCGTTATCCCGCCTTACTGCACCGGGCCAAGCTAATTCGTTATCCCGCCTTACTGCACCGGGCCAAGCTCTCCGTGCTTCTCATAACGCGACACTTGATGAATCTTATTTTCTTCATCCACAAAGACCACCTTTGGTCGATGTGTTTTGGCTTCTTCCGGAGTCATCGATGCATAACACATAATGATCACATGGTCACCCACCTGAACCTGTCGTGCTGCTGCACCATTTAAGCAGATCATTCCACTGCCGGCTTCACCACAGATCGTATATGTCTCAAAACGATTGCCATTCTCTACATCAACAATCTGTACCATCTCATATTCTAAGATCCCAGCCGCATCCATCAGCTCCGGATCGATCGTTATACTGCCAACGTAATTCAGTTCCGCCTGCTTTACAACCGCACGGTGAATCTTTCCTTTTAGCATCGTAAGTTCCATAAGAATCCTCCATTCTTTTGCTTTGCAAAGTTTTTCTCAAAATCTCCGCATAATTTTTTACTGTCGTATCCTGCACCTCAATGCTACTTTTCCGTAATAAAATTATCGATCAGACGTGTCTTTCCAATATATACAGCCATTGCCACAAGAACCGGCTCCTTAACCGTCTCTACCGGCTCTAATGTATTCCAGTCCACAACTTCTACATAATCAACCTTTGCAAGAGGTTCCGTTGCAATCTCATCCAAAATGATCTGACGGATCTTCGCTGCATCTGCCTCACCCGCCTTTAGGGCTTCCTTACCCTTTGCCAAAGACTTGCTGAGGATCAGCGCTGCTTCACGCTCCTGTGCACTTAAGTACGTATTGCGAGAACTCTTAGCCAATCCATCCTCTTCTCGAATGATCGGGCAGCCGACAATCTCAATACCAAAGTTCAGATCACTTACCATATGACGGATCACTGCAAGCTGCTGTGCATCCTTCTGCCCAAAATATGCTTTGTCCGGTACAACAATGTTAAACAATTTGGACACAACCGTACACACACCGCGGAAATGAATCGGTCTTGTTTTTCCACAAAGACCACCCGTCAGCGTTGTCATATCAACAAAAGAAGAAAAATCCTTGTGGTACATTTCGCTTGGATCCGGATGGAAAATAAGGCTTGCACCTGCTTTTTCACAAAGTGCTGCATCACGATCCATATCACGTGGATAGCTTTCCAAATCCTCTGATGGGCCAAACTGCATTGGATTTACAAATACACTGACAACGACACGATCATTTTCTGCAACCGCACGGTCGATCAAACTCTTGTGTCCTTCATGGAGATATCCCATTGTTGGGACAAGACCCACTGTCAGTCCCTCCTTACGCCATTGTTTTACCTGCTCTCTGACTTCCGCTATTGTCTCTACTATTTTCATGATCCCATGTCCTTTCTGCTCTCAATTAATACAATTTATCTAAAACATCATCGCTGATCTGGAACGTATGCTCCTGTGCCGGATAACTTCCTGCTCTCACTTCATCGCCATACGCCTGAAATGCTTCTTTCATAACGCTTCCGACATCTGCAAAACGCTTTACGAACTTCGGCACATAATCCGAAAACATACCTAACATATCCTGATAAACCAAAATCTGTCCGTCACAGCCTGCACCCGCACCAATACCGATCGTCGGGATCGTCAATTTCTCCGTAATAATAGAAGCTAATTTCGCCGGAATGCATTCCAATACAACCGCAAACGCACCTGCTTCCTGTACAGCCAAAGCATCCTCGATCAGCTTTTTAGCTGCCTCTTCGCTCTTGCCCTGCACTTTATTACCGCCAAATGCATTAATAGACTGCGGTGTCAGTCCCAAGTGTCCCATAACCGGGATACCCGCTGCCGTAATCGCCTTTATTTGTTCTACAACAGCAGCTCCACCTTCCAGTTTTACAGCGTTTGCGCGACCCTCTTTCATTAATCTGCCGGCATTCATAACCGCATCGTAAACCGATGTCTGGTATGACATAAATGGCATGTCAACCACAACCATAGTATCTTTGGTTCCTCTTGCAACGGCTGCTCCATGATGGATCATGTCTTCCATCGTCACAGAAATCGTATCCTCATAACCAAGAATAACATTCCCTAAGGAGTCACCCACCAAAATACCGTTAATGCCTGCTTCATCCATTAATTTTGCGGTGGAATAATCATATGCGGTGAGCATCGTTAATTTCTCACCTTTTTCTTTTGCTGCCTGAAATGTACTTACTGTGTTTTTCATGTTTCGTCCTTTCCGGATATCCGCTGCTCTTCAGTCGGATTCCTATCACTTAACTCAAAAAGCTGTCGCATGGCGGTATCATCTCGTCCTTTATATTTTTGTTCTGCGATCTTAACCAATACTTTGCCAAGCACTCGGTACACTTCCCCCGCCTCGCTGTCTGCCAAGGCGTCTAAGTGTTTATGAACCGTTTCTGTATCACCACGATCAACCGGTCCTGTCAGAGCCGCTACCGGCCCCTTGTCCAACATATTGGACACATTACCCATAACAAGCGGACGAAGCAATCCAACGCTGTCCTCTCGTGCAAAACCACACTGTTCCAACAGATCCAACACAGTTTGAAACAATGCAATCATATCATTGCTCACCATCGCCGCCGCTGCATGATATTTTACCTTGTTCTCTGCCTGCAGATAAAGCACGGTATGTCCTAATTCACGAAACATCTGTGCCAGTGGTTCATATGCTGCCGGCATTCCCTCTGCCACCAAATAAGCAGTTGAAAAATTTTGATAGGAAGTAAATCGATCGCTGAACGCGTACATCGGATGAATCGAACAACCAACAGCTCCGGTCTGCTCGATTCCAGAAAATACATTAGATGACAAAGAGCCACTACAGTGGCACAAAATTTTACCTGTTAAATCGTATCCTGCAATGCAATCCCATACTTCACTGATCACGCCATCCGGCGTCGTGATCATCAGGGTGTCGCTCGCTTCTACAATATCCTGCAATGATTTATAAACCGTTGTATCGGTAAATTCTGCTGCTTGCACAGCACTCTGCGTAGTTTTACTATAGAAGCCCGACACTTCTACACCGGCGTCACCGAGGTATTTTCCCATCGTTACGCCTACACGGCCTGCTCCAATAATACCAATTCGCATATCATCAAACCTTTCTATGCTCTACGCACTTGTCTCTGATGCAGTTTCTCTCGAATACCGCTCATTCCTTGTGCAATTGTAATTGCCATAAAGATCACTTAACGTCTTTCCTCATTATACAACCGCACAATCAGACAAATAATAGCACAGTCTCTTTTTTTTGTAAAGAAGTTAACTGCCTCCGGTATGTTTTGCTCTGCATCCCTCTACGTTACGAGCATTTTCCTATACCATTAAAAAAAGTAAGAAGCAGGGCTTACGCCCTGCCTCTTACATTACGTAATAATGCTTTAAGTACATGTAAAACCAGCCTCATAGAAGAGACCAATTCCTTTTTCTACAATTACGAAACAGTTCTAAAACAGTTCCGTTGGCCTGTATTATAGAAAAATATCTGCACAGAAAGGAGCAAAATTATTTTTGAGGACCTGCAGCAACAAGTGCCTTACCAGCCTCATTACCCTCGTACTTGGCGAAGTTCTTCACGAATCTGTCTGCAAGATCCTGAGCCTTAGCTTCCCAATCAGCAACATCTGCATATGTGTCACGAGGATCTAAGATTCCGCTGTCAACACCCGGAAGCTCTGTAGGAACTTCGAAGTTGAAGTGTGGAATTGTCTTTGTTGGAGCCTTGTTGATGTCTCCGCTAAGGATTGCATCAATGATTCCACGAGTATCCTTGATAGAGATACGCTTACCGGTACCATTCCATCCTGTATTAACAAGATATGCCTTAGCACCACTCTTCTCCATCTTCTTAACAAGCTCTTCAGCATACTTTGTAGGATGCAGCTCTAAGAATGCCTGTCCGAAGCAAGCGGAGAATGTAGGAGTTGGCTCTGTGATTCCACGCTCTGTACCTGCAAGCTTAGCTGTAAATCCAGACAAGAAATAGTACTGTGTCTGCTCAGGTGTCAAAATAGATACCGGAGGAAGTACACCGAACGCATCTGCAGAAAGGAAGATAACGTTCTTAGCTGCTGGTGCAGAAGAAACAGGACGAACGATGTTCTGGATATGATCGATCGGATAAGATACACGAGTATTCTCTGTTACGCTCTTATCTGCGAAATCAATCTTACCATTCTCATCCAAAGTAACGTTCTCAAGAAGAGCGTCACGCTTAATTGCATTGTAAATATCCGGCTCGGACTCTTTGTCAAGGTCAATAACCTTAGCATAGCAGCCACCCTCGAAGTTGAATACACCGTTGTCATCCCAACCATGCTCATCGTCACCGATCAAGAGACGCTTAGGATCTGTAGAAAGTGTAGTCTTACCTGTTCCGGACAAACCGAAGAAGATTGCTGTGTTCTTGCCGTCCATGTCTGTATTAGCAGAGCAGTGCATAGAAGCCATACCCTTAAGTGGGAGATAGTAGTTCATCATAGAGAACATACCCTTCTTCATCTCACCGCCGTACCATGTATTAATGATAACCTGCTCACGGCTTGTGATGTTAAATGCTACTGCTGTCTCAGAGTTTAATCCAAGCTCTTTGTAGTTAGATACTTTTGCCTTAGAAGCGTTGTAAACAACGAAATCCGGCTCGAAGTTCTCAAGCTCTTCTGCAGAAGGCTTAATGAACATGTTTGTTACGAAATGAGCCTGCCAAGCAACCTCAACGATGAAACGGATAGCCATGCGAGTGTCTTTGTTAGCACCACAAAATGCATCTACTACATAAAGTTTCTTATTAGAAAGCTCTTTCTTAGCAAGATCTTTCAAAACTGCCCAATTCTCCTCAGAAAGCGGATGATTGTCATTAGCATACTCATCAGAAGTCCACCATACAGTGTCTTTTGAGTTCTCATCCATAACGATGTACTTATCTTTAGGAGAACGACCTGTATATACACCTGTCTTTACGTTAACTGCACCAAGCTCACTCTCCTGACCCTTCTCATAGCCTGTGAGATCTGCCTTAGTCTCCTCCTCGTATAACAACTCATAAGAAGGATTGTGCACAATTTCAGTTGTTCCAGTGATTCCATACTGTGTTAAATTAATTTCTGCCATCTTGAATCTAACTCCTTTTCTTATAATATAGTGTGATAACATTGCGGCTGTCATGCCTCTTTCCCGCATAGATCAAGCATTTGCACGCTGTCCCTGCAGTGGACCCTTTTCAGCCATCGCAACCATTATACATGATTTGTCAAGAAAAAGCACTAAAAAAATAAATTTTATCCAAAAAAAGGCAAATTGACGAGAAACTTTATCGACAATCTGCCTTTTTTATGAATTATTTGGCAACGGTTCGATCTGTTGGATCGTAGTAGCCGCGCTTTGACTTCTTGATCTTCTTTGCCTTTGGTTTCTGAAATGGTCCTTTGGAAAATTTATCTCGAATCGTCGTTGTCGACTGATGTGCATGATCGTAAATCCATTTGGCATCCTCCACCTGCAGACGAATACAACCATGCGATGCCGCCTTGCCAAGCTTGCGGTATTCTGCCGCTTGCAAAGAATAGTGATTGCCCAAACGATCATAGGTTACTGAATGGAACATGTAAGGGCCCGAATATCTGGTCGCATACTGGCCGTTCGAATTGTAACGCAGCACATGCCACCGTCCGGAACGACTCAAAGAATATGTCCCCTTACGCGTTGTGTGTCCGCTCATGCCCACCGAACAAACCATTGCTTTGACCGGAATGATAAACCCCTTTGCACCATCTTTTGCGTAGATCGTAACCATATTATCCCGCAGGCTGACTCTGATCTGATAGCGCGCTTTACTGCCGAGCTTTTTGGTTGGATCAGACCGACGACCTTTCTTATCAAAATACAACTTATATTTTTTGCCTTTGATACGTACATATTTCCAGACATTACATACAGCATAACCGCTCTTTTGGCTAAAGAAATAATAGTCTTTTTTGATCTTGCGGTAGCCCTTCAAACGGTTTCCTGCACTGTTATTATAGTATTTATAAGTTTTGCTGCCTTGCGTCTCCGTATGCCAGCCCGGTGAATTATCAGATTCCTGTTCCTCCTCAAGAATATCCAAATCCTGCTCAGCTGCGGCCGCAAGGCGAGTTAATGGATCGGCCTTCTGACTTTCTGCTGCCACACTGCCGGCACTATCGGAAATCATATAATGATTTGTTCCTATGCAGACACCTGCTGCCAGTAAAACACCGCACAATCCCACTATAATCCGATTATTTTTAAATACTTTTTTCAAATCAGTTCTCCTTATACTTTTCTCTCATTATTGTATCAATAGTGTTTTTATCATATCATCTCTAATCTTTTCATACAACACAAATGTCATATAATTTTATCCGGTCAACCGCCAAACCTGTATTATATATTTACGATGCAGCCAGACGATCTCTTGCCACCACAAAAGGCACCTCCCCCAACGACAGGAAAAATGTGTGAAATCTCTTGTCGCTGTACTGTTTGCCCCATTTCGCCTTCGCTTGTTTCTGCAAATCAATAATCTCCAAATATCCGAGCGTATACTGCATATATCCCGCCGGTTCGGCAACAACTGCATCAAATATCGTCCGGCAGGCCGTCTTGTCATAGCCAAAATCCGTCAGATAATCTCGCACTTCCGCCTCTGTCCAGCCATTATAATTAACCTCCAGATCAACCTTTGCATAAATCGCTAACGTAAGCAGCGTATTTGTTTTCAAAAAACTTGACACATTTTTCGTCAAACCTGCCAGAGAATAACTGTACAATTCCGCATAAGTCCCCCATCCTTCTGTGTAACCGCCGATGTTCACGATGCTCCGCACCGGCAAAGGATTCTGCGACTGGTAAAAACAATTTTGATATAAATGCCCCGGATAGCCTTCATGTGCAATCGTTGTAAACGCTTTCGTAAGGTCATACTTTGCATTCCCGTTCAAATAAATCACATTGTCCTGATATGCATCTAATGGTGTTGTCAAATAAAATGCCGGACTAATATGTTCTTCTAACGATTTGTCAACATACTTCATTTGACAAGACACTTCCGACGGCAGATCTGGAAATGATTTCTTGATCTGTTTCTTTAGATACTGCAACGTTTTGTCCGGCTCCTCTGCCGGGTATTTTACAGATAACGCTTTCTCATAAATAGAACCGTCCTTGACCAACAAATCGGACATTATATTTTTATTATCTTCAATCGTTTGATCCAATAATTTTAAAATATTTTTCATACTTCGATCAGTTCCCACCATTGAACGAACCAGATGCTGATAATATGCTTTTCCCTTCGGCAAATTGCAAAGACCTGCCTGATTTTTGCCGGTATCTGCCAATTCTTCCAAAGCTTTGATCAGCTTTTGATAAGCAGGGATCACGTTCTGCAGCACCGCGGAACGATTGCGTTTTGCATAATCTGCTTTCTGCTCCGCCGTAAGCGTCAGGCCGCTCAGTCTCTCCGGAAAAGTCGTGATCATAAAATTCTTCTCCGGCAGTGCAACAAATTCCTTGCACTGCGTTATAATATCTTGCGCCGTGCGCTTGCTCATAAATAAACCTTCTTTGGATCTTTGTTGCTCAAATGTAATAATTTCATCAAAATAATCCGGAATTTTCTGCAACAGTTGAAGATAGGTATCAACACTCTCTTTGTCCCAAAAATGGTACTCTGTGAGTATGACCGGAAGCTGTGTCTGTGTCCCTGTTGTTGGACTCAACGGTTCCTGATATTCGTCTACATTATCCCCTGACAGATCTTGTTTCCACACCGTATGTAAAACGTCATACGCCAACTGCTGCTCTTCATTTAACTTGTCATAATCATAACGCTCTAAAACTGCCAGTTCGTTTTCTGTCAGCATCCGTGCATTTTGCATTGCCTCCTTCGTATAATGCCCTAACGCAGGTTTCACATTCTTTATCCCATAATCCGTAGGATTTTTTAATGTATAATTTAATGTAATTCCATCACTGGTCACATTTTCCCGAAATACCTCTTGCAAAAACTGTTCATAATCTGCACGAACCTCCTTTTTGCTTCGCGAATCATGAACGCTCGGATGCGACAATACATTGTCATCCTCCATCGAATGAATCGATGTTTTCCATCCCTTTTGCTGCCTGCCATAACACAACAATGCACCACATGCTACAATAACAAGAAAACAGCTTACCATAATCTTTGCCGCTGTTTTTTTTGCATAAAACCGCTGTTTGCTTCTTCCTACATATTTTGCCATCTACTGAATGCCCCCACATTTATATTTCTATTTATAAAATTCTGACACTTTCCATCTCAGGAATACTTTCACAACCACATTTGGGTCTGAGAAGTTATTATTAAGCGCTCCATCTTCACACAGTAAAAACTGCCGTATGGCCACATATTGCTTATTATGACCATAATATGCCATCCATCTTGCAGCCAACAAACTAAATTGTTCTGCCATCAGGGTACTAAGATAATTGCCACAGAACCCAGAGTTTTTACAGTGATTTCTAAATTTTGTTGTCTCTGATGGTTGATTTACATGCCT
>ERZ824598.4047-NODE-4047-length-11606-cov-4.973336_pt1 | contig 11606 bp, 10 predicted proteins | sample MGYA00519934_ERZ824598 | MGnify/ENA primary metagenome ERZ824598 (study PRJEB31778, sample SAMEA3449177) | human gut metagenome | biome: human gut; feature: human-associated habitat; material: faeces | place: United Kingdom | collected 2010/2012 ... | reverse complement strand
CGATTGGATGAGCAAAATCATACATCGGATAAATGCACCACTTATCACCTGTATTGTGATGTGTCATGCGGGCAACACGATAAATGATCGGGTCACGCATATTGATATTCGGTGATGCCATATCAATCTTTGCACGAAGCACTTTCTCTCCGTCTGCATACTTTCCGGCACGCATATTCTCAAAAAGCTCAAGGTTCTCCTCTACAGAACGATTTCTATATGGACTTTCTTTTCCTGGTTCTGTAAGTGTTCCTCTATATTCACGCATCTGTTCTGCTGTAAGATCACAGACGAATGCTTTTCCTTTCTTGATCAGCTTCACAGCGCACTCATACATCTGATCAAAATAATCGGATGCAAAATAAAGATGATCCTTCCAGTCAGCACCCAGCCACTTAATATCCTCTTTGATAGACTCAACAAATTCTGTCTTCTCCTTTGTCGGGTTCGTATCATCAAATCTCATATGGAATTCACCATTATACTTCTCTGCCAGTCCATAGTTCAAAAGGATAGACTTCGCATGACCAATATGAAGGTATCCATTCGGCTCCGGTGGGAAACGGGTGCATACATGATCGTAAACTCCTTCTGCCAGATCCTTATCTATCTCCTGTTCAATAAAATTCTTTGAAACTGTTTCGTTCTCCATATCTTCCTCCTACTAACCATAAGTACCATCCGGATGATCTGTCACATTCCTTCGGAAGTGTGATTTATCCTACAGGTTTTCATGCTCAATATCTTATCACATAAAAAGAACAACCACAAGAGATTCTTTTCGTCTCCTCTTACAGTTGTCCTTTTAAGGTTACTGTTCACTCCCGTGTCAATCACTCTGCTGATTGACACGGAAAATGCATGTTTTGCCCTGAATACAGCCTGCCTTTTAACAATTCATAAGCCTGTGCCAGAATAGCTGCATGATCCACTGCAATGCCTCCACCTTCTTTTACAACATAGTATTTTTCTCTGATCAATCCTGTCCGCTCCTTTTTCAGGATAACCGCATTTCTCTTCTGATCCTGATTTTGAATGGTCAGATGATATTCCGTCTTTTTCCATCCATCTTCTTCATATGCTGTCTCCGGTTCCATCTCTATCTCAAACCATGCTGCATCTGCCGCATCATCTCCGGCCTCTACACTTACATCCGACTCCTTTACGATAGAAAGATACGCACTTGTAATAATCCTTGCTCTCGGATCTCTCTGATAATCTCCATAACAGGCAAACTGTTCCACCGGAAGTCCGCTGACTCCGGTCTCTTCCTGCAGTTCCCGTCTTGCTGTATCCTCCAGATTCTCCCGCAAATTTACAAATCCTCCCGGAAGAGCCCAACAGCCAATACTGGGATGATTTCCTCTCTTAACCAAAAGCACCTTTAATCGTCCTTCTTTCAGTGCCTGTTCATCTTTATAAGAGAAAACAACTGTGTCTGTTGTACAGCACGGATTTTTATATCGATATGGATCATATTCTTCCAGAAATTCTTCCAGTGTCTGTCCTTTCCCATTCCGTTCTCCTGTCCCGTAAAATGGTGTGATGTCTTCTAAAAATGATGCCATATCCATCTCTCCTTTTCACTTCTTTCAAAGCACTCCCAACATACTCATCGGTTCAAAAAAACGACCGATTTCTGTCAAAAGATTCGCAAAATAAACACAAGTTCCTGCTTCTGCCTCCGGATGTGATCCTTGAAAATCATAACACTGTACTCCCACAAGCGGCGCATGTGCTTTCTCCCAATCCCGTTCCAGAATCTCATGAATCTGTTCTTCATCTTCTTCGCCGACCCGAAGAAAAATCTCGATGTTCTGCCTCATCGTATCAAAAAAATGATAAAATTCCGGCAGATATTCTTCCATCTCCCATACAAACTCCGTAAACGTCTGTAACACATCTTTCAGTTCTTTTAATTCACTTGTTTCATAATTCTTTTCGCTCATACGGCTTCCCCTTATGCAGAACCCGTCACCTTGAACCACCACTTCAATCAAATCCAGTATAACATATTTCGTAACAAGTGAAAGAATTCTCAACAAGGAATTGCATTTTTTCTTCAAACCCGTAAACCTATAGGAAAATCTGCAATGAGATTTCTGTTGGAATCTATGAAGATTTGAAGATCTGCATCGCGAATCTGCTGAAACAAGAAAAACCCCGGAAACACCGCATTCACGGGCGTTTCCGGGGAAAAGTTCAAAGCTGTCTAGGGGACTTGAACCCCCGACCTCCGCCTTACCAAGGCGACGCGCTACCGACTGCGCCAAGACAGCTTATTGCGTTCCAGCAGAACGCAAAATTAAATATACACTACTTGAGTTTGATTGTCAAGTTAAAGCTGATCTGAATCCAGCAAAATGGTAAATGGCCCGTCATTGAGCAGCTGAACCTTCATATCAGCTCCAAACTCTCCGGTCTGTACTTCCTCCACTGACTCCCTGCATTTTTCAATGATATATTCATACATCTCATTCGCCATATCCGGTTTTCCTGCTTCAATAAAGCTTGGTCTGTTTCCTCTCTTACAGTTTGCATATAACGTAAACTGTGAAACCAAGAGAAGACCTCCGTCCACATCGGCAAGCGAAAGGTTTGTTTTTCCCTGTTCATCTTCAAAAATACGAAGTCCGATCATTTTTCGTATCATTTTGTCTGCAATCTCTTTTGTGTCTGTATCTGCTACTCCAATCAAAACAAGATACCCTTTTCCAATCTTTCCTGATATCTCACCATCAATCGTAACAGATGCCTCTGTTACTCTTTGTATTACAAATCTCATCTTCTCAAACCTCTGTTTTTTTATTATTTGTTGTCAGACAAATCAACGTCACAGCACTCACTGTCATCGGAATACTGATCAGGATAATCATTCCCATTACTATTGCCGGAAGGAATCTGCTCTCAAGATCTACGATCAGCGTTCCCATCAGATTATAGAACATGTGCATCAGCATGGATGCCGCCAGGGTGTTATAGCGATGCGCCACAAATCCAAGTGCAAACCCCAAAAGTGCCGCATAAATTCCCTGTACGAGATTTTGATGGAACACTCCAAACAGAACCGCCTGTACAACATTCGCCAGGATCCAATGCATTCCGGCACGTTCAAGATATTTCTGAATCAAACCCCGGAAAATCATTTCTTCCACAAGAGGTGGAAGAATCAATGTACTGAAAACCCACATCAGCGAATATTCTGTCAGGCCGGAATTTTCTATCAGATTCTGATAATTATCCATCGCATCCGGAAGTGACCGTGCTACAATTGCCAGTATAATACTGGTCACGTGTATCATGCCAAAAGTAAACAGCCCGATTAAAACGCATCCGTCCAATCCGACTCTTCTGCATTTGCCTGGGATTGCACGGATTCCTCCTTCACGCAGCTGAAAAGCAAGATAATACCATAAAGCAGGAATAGGCAGAACCATAAGGTACAAAATTGCCGATACCAGATTCAAATGACTCATCAGGAACTCATAAACCACCATTGTTCCATTGTTTCCCATAACCAGAGGCCCACCAATTGCGGCCAGATAAGAAATGATGTATCCGAATTTGTTAAAGCAGATCATGATCACCAGAAAGACTGCAAGTGCCAAAAGGTAATTGTATTTTTTCTTCATCCGTATTTCTCCTTTACGGCAGAATCTTTTGTGCTTTTGTCTTGATCCTCTGAAGTGCATTGTCCACTGACTTCGGACTCTTTCCAAGTAATTCCGCAATCGTCCGATAATCCGTTCCCATCAAGTGCAGATAAAGAACATGATTTTCTAATGGACTGAGCAATTCTTTGAGCTGCTCCGCAAAAGCTTCTGTATATTCTTTTCCAAAATAGAGAACTTCCGGATCATTCTCCTTCGATGATTCTATCGTGTCAATCAAAGGAAGACTTCTCCCCTCTCCTACCTGTTCACTGTCTTCATATAACGAAACATAAGAATTCAAAGGCAGATGCTTTTTTCGATTTGATGCCTCAATTGCCGAGTACATCTGTCTGGAGACACAAAGTTCTGCAAAACTTGAAAATGATGTTTTCTGCGTTACATCAAAATCCCGCACTGCTTTGATCAGACCGATCATTCCTTCCTGGATCAGATCCTCGTTCTCTCCACCCAACAGATACATTGCACGCGCTTTCTTCCTTACCATGGATTTATATTTCACCATCAGGTAATCCATAATCTCCTGATTTCCATTTTTGTAATCACATAAAAGCTGCTCATCTGTCATTCTGTCATACTTACTCATCCGATTATCACCTGTTATCACTCTTTTTTCGAGCAATACTCATATTTATTTCTGCGAAATCCTCTGTCTTACGATCTCATAAGCAAGAACACCTGCTGCCACAGATGCATTTAGAGAATTAATCTGACCTTTCATTGGAATTCCTGCAACGAAATCACAGTTTTCTTTCACAAGGCGGCCAACGCCCTCACCTTCATTTCCGATCACAAGACCGATCGGTCCTGTCAGGTTCAGGTCATACATCTGCTCGCCATCCATATCAGCACATACAAACCAGAGTCCTTTTTCCTTGAGTTCTTCCATTGTCTTCACAAGATTCGTCACCTTTGCGACCGGTGTATAATTCAAAGCTCCGGCAGATGTCTTCGCAACTGTCGCTGTCAGACCAACTGCTCTTCTCTTTGGAATAATGACTCCGTGTGCACCTGCAAGGTTCGCTGTACGAATGATCGCGCCAAGATTGTGCGGATCTTCAATATTGTCTAAAAGAATCAGAAACGGAGCTTCGCCTCTCTCTTCTGCCAGCTTAAGCATATCATCGATCGTAGAATATTCATATGCTGCCGCATGCGCGATCACGCCCTGATGCTTCCCTGTCTCTGAGAGCTGGGAAAGTCTTTCTTTTGTCACAAAATTGATCAGAGATCCGTGTTTTTTCGCTTCACGTACAATTGTTCTTACCGGTCCGTCCTGGCATCCGTCAAGAACATAAATCTTGTCAATCGTACGTCCGGAACGAAATGCTTCCAGTACGGCATTTCTTCCTTCAATTACAAATGTCTCTGTTCCCTGTTCTCTATTTTCCTGCATGTTCTGCTCCTTTTTCCTTTATCTCTTTTTCAATGCTTTCAAGTCCGATACTTACAAGCTCTGTCAGTCGTTCATACTGACCTGTCAGATATAAATGTCCGATCAATGCCTCAAAACCTGTCGCTCTTCTGTAATCTGTAATTGACTGATTCTTTGCCGGAGACACAGATCGTGCATTTCTTCCTCTCCGGTAAACTCCATGTTCTTCCTCATTCAGATGCTCCTGCATGGAACGCATCATAAAGGACTGTGCTGATGCCTGCACATACTGGCTTGTCTCTTCATGGAGACGGTGGACCGGCCTGTTTCCACGGCCGACCACCATCGTCTTAATGATCAGATCATAAACACAGTCTCCCACATAAGCAAGAACCAGTGGGGAACACTGCTTTGCATCAATCTCTTTCATACCGGGAATTGTCCGGATATACTCTTCTAAACCTGCTGTTATGCTCTTTTCCATTGTACTCCTTCTCTTGTATCTTTCAGAACGATACCTTTCGCAAGAAGCTCATCTCTGATCTCATCTGCTCTTGCAAAGTTTTTCTCTTTTCTTGCTGCCTGACGCTCAGCGATCAATGCTTCAATGTCAGAATCAAGAATCTCATCTTCTTTATCAACAATAATTCCAAGTACTTCTGTCAGTCTTACCAGACGGTCAAACAGATTCTCAAGATACTCTTTGGAACTGTCTTCGTCTGTCATCGTATTAATGAATTTTACAAAATCAAATACTGCAGCGATCGCATCTGCTGTATTGAAGTCATCATCCATAGCGCTCTCAAAGTTTCCAACATATTCTGCTGACTTTGCAAACTTCTCTGCTTCTGTCTCTGCCATATCTTCTGTCTTCGCGCTTCCCATAAGGAATTTCAGACGATCAGCTGCTGTAATGATTCTCTCAAGTCCGCTCTTTGCTGCTTCCATCAATTCAGCGCTGAAGTTCAGTGGACTTCTGTAATGTGCGCTTAACATGAAGAAACGAAGTACCTGAAGATCATACTTCTCACTGATCTCGCGAACTGTGAAGAAGTTTCCAAGAGACTTGGACATCTTACGGTTATCAATGTTCAGGAACCCGTTATGCATCCAGTATCTGGAGAACTCTTTTCCGTTCGCTGCTTCACTCTGCGCAATTTCATTTTCATGATGTGGAAAGATCAGGTCTTCCCCACCTGCATGAATATCGATCTGCTCACCAAGATATTTCTTGGACATCTCTGAGCACTCAATGTGCCATCCCGGACGTCCCTCACCCCATGGAGAAACCCATGCAGGCTCGCCTTCTTTTTTCGGTTTCCAGAGAACAAAATCCAGAGAATCTTCTTTCTCATCCTCACCGCTTACAAGAAGGGTACGTCCGCCTGACTGAAGATCGTCAAGGTTCTTATGGGATAATTTACCATAATCTTTGAACTTTCTTGTACGGTAATATACCGTTCCGTTCTTCTCGTATGCGTAGCCTTTCTCAATCAGTGTCTCAATCATGCTGATCATACCGTCAATCTCTTCTGTTGCAAGCGGATTCTTTGTTGCCGGCTCAATATTCATACCGTCCATATCTTTCTTGCACTCTGCAATGTAACGCTGTGAGATTTCTTCTGCTGTAACGCCTTCTTCGTTTGCTTTCTTAATGATCTTGTCATCGACATCCGTAAAGTTAGATACATAATTCACATCATAATTCTTGTATTCAAAATATCTGCGGACAGTATCAAACACGATCATTGGTCTTGCATTTCCAATATGGATGTAATTATATACAGTCGGACCGCATACATACATCTTTACTTTTCCTTCCTCTAGAGGAACAAACTCTTCTTTTCTTTTTGACATTGTATTATAAATCTTCATCGTTCTTACTCTCCTTATTTTCTTTCTCCACACATCGCATATATTTTATCATAGATTCCAAACGTTTGTGAAGTTTTATATTCTCTTCCTGCAGTTCTCTGATATCTGTAAGTACCGGGTCCGGTAAATGTACCTGATCCATATCACTTCTTGGGACTTTCTTGTTGTCCATGCGGACGATTCGTCCCGGCACACCGACAACTGTACAGTTCGGTGGAACCTCTTCAAGTACTACAGAACCAGCTCCGATCTTAGAATTTTCTCCGATTGTAAAAGAACCCAGGATCTTTGCGCCGGCGCTCACCATAACATTATCTTTCAACGTTGGATGACGTTTTCCCTGTTCTTTTCCGGTACCGCCAAGCGTAACCCCCTGATACAGCGTTACATTATCTCCGATGATCGTAGTTTCTCCGATGATCACACCTGTTCCATGATCGATAAAAAGTCCCTTTCCAATTGTTGCACCCGGATGGATCTCAATCCCTGTCTTACGCGCTGCTCTCTGAGAAATCCAGCGTGCCCAGAAATAATGCTTTTTCAGGTAAAGCTTATGCGCCACTCTGTAGCTTAAGATTACTTTAAAGCTTGGATACAAAAATACTTCCATGTTTGATTTGATCGCAGGATCTCGCTCTCGGATCACCTCTATCTCCTGTTTGACATAAGATATCATTCCCATATTTATCATTCCTTTCTGATTCAAGAATGCACTTAGTACGCCGCAGTGCGCATCCTGAGCGGAGCGTTTTTTATATATTAAGAAAGGGACTTTCCTAATATACAAAAAACTTCGTCTCAATCTAGAGACGAAGTTCTATCCGCGGTTCCACTCTAATAAAAGAAGTATAACTTCTTTCACTTTCACGCACGTAACGTGTGCCTGACGTACCCTGCTACTCTATTCACAGGATCGACTCCCGGGGGCACTTCACAGTTTCTTCTCTCAAAGGTGCTTTCAGCCGGTGACACCTTCTCTCTATGAGTCCAAATCTCTGTTACTCTTCCCGTTCTTTGTCTTTCTCAATTCTATTACCAATATTTATTGTTTTCAACATCTCTATTATCTTATGCAAAAAATCATTTTTTGTCAACTATTATCTCTGCCGATCAACTGCATTTTAACATTTTATTCAGACAATCTCATTCAAAAATATTGGACAGAAGTTCTGAAGTTTCCTCAGTTCTTCCTCTAGTTCTTCTGTAAGAATTACGCTTTCCTCTGCACGTATTTCTTCAGGAGTTTTGTATCCAAACAATATTTCCGTCAATGCTGCAATGGAAAGTACTCCCTGTGAATCTTCCGTTTCAGACACGCTCAGGCTTTCTTCTCCTTTTGAGCTACTGAGTTTCCAGATCCTGCTGTTCTTATGAAGAATCGGATCGATCACCGCAAAAGAGCAATGGATCTCACATTCTGACGGGATTTTCATTTTAGAAAATAGTTCCTGTAAATGAACAATCCTGATCATAATAAGCGGTTTTTCTTTATATGCAGACGTTTCATCATCTGGCCAGTCAGGTGCTTCCTTAAGCCCATAAACCGAAACCTTTTCTTCCTGTTCTCTAAGACCATCCACCGACGCCCAGAAGAGATCTTCTTTCCCTTCCAGATAAAGTGGTTCCCTGATCTCGAGCCCCTCTTCTTTCGCATATGCATAGATACAGACCAGCTTCTCTTCTTCAAAGACAAGCCGCATCCCGCCAAACTCGCTCTGTTGTTCGAGAATCTGTGTCTGATAATATTGTGCATTTCTTAAAGCAACAACATTCCAGCAATCCGAAAAATTCTCTTCAACAAATGCCGCCATCTTCCCTGCATCCATAAATCTTGCATCACGGTCTACAATCCGCTCTTGTGATATATTTCTATATTCATCATTTTTATATTCTTTTCTTGCAGAAAAAAATGCTTCATCAAGCTCGATTTGTTTCTGTTCATAAACAAATCGGAAATCATAAGGATAATAGATTGCTTCTGCCGCCGGCATCAGGAAAGTAAATGGCATCTTCTGTGAATACTGATCCTGTAATGCATGAATCAGAAGATTTCTCATATATCCTCTGCCTCTATATTCTGCCTGCGTGGCAACTCCCACAATATAATCCGATGGAACGACACTTTCCTGTAACTTTACCTGATAAGGGTTCAGCTGCAGCATCGCACGTATCTCATCGTCTTCCTCTATTACATAAATCGTATTGTCTTTTGTCTTGATATAATAGTAATAATCAACAAATTCCTGACTGTCTTCTGAAAATACCTGTTCCCACAAGCTCCTGGTTTTCCCATGCTCTGATTGGTCCAGCTTTCGAATCTTCATCTTATTTTCCCGCACAGCATCCACCACATCCTGCAGGCTTCTCCATCACATCCACGCTACTGTAATTCGTAAATTTTTCAATCGCACAGATCGCCTGGGATGAGATTCCTTCGCCGCTTCCGGTAAAGCCAAGGCCCTCTTCTGTTGTAGCCTTTACATTGATCTGATCAACGTCAATTTTAAGCGCTTTCGCCATGTTTTCCCGCATCTGATCAATATGCGGACGCATCTTTGGACGCTGTGCTATGATCGTTGCATCAATATTCTCGATCACATAACCATTTTCTTCCAAAAGTCCGCCTACGTGCTCGAGCAGTTTTATACTGGATGCACCCTTATATTTCGGATCTGTGTCCGGAAAATGAAGACCAATGTCTCCAAGTGCTGCTGCTCCAAGCAGTGCATCCATTACGGCATGCAGCATAACATCCGCATCTGAATGTCCTAAGAGACCTTTCTCGTAAGGAATCTCAACTCCACCCAGGATCAGTTTTCTTCCTTCAACTAACTTATGAACATCATATCCCATACCTACACGCATAATTATTTCTCCTCAAAATCATTTTCAGCATCTTCTGAAACAGGTTCTTCATTCAGTTCTGCAAAAATATCTACCACTCTTGTGTCTGTCAGTTCTTCCTGAACTGATGTTTCTTCAGTTGCTGTTTCTTCAGTTGCTGTTTCTTCAGCTTTTATTTCTTCGTCCGGTGTTTCCTCTGATTCTGTTGTAGTCACCGGTTTTTCTACTGATTCTACTTTTTCTTCTGATACTGTTTTTTCCGCTGCTTCGTTTTCTGTTGAATCTGAATCTGCTATTTTTTCTATAGCTTCAGCCTTGCTGTCTTGCATTGTTTTTTCCTCGAAATCCGCCTTAGACACTGCGTCTTCCAGCTTCTTCCTGTCTTCTTCTGAAAGCATCGTCGGCATTGTATTGTCTGATGCTTCTGTCGTTGTGCTCTCTGTTACCTGTGACATTTCCTTCGCCGCTGCCGCTTCTTCTGCTTTTCGTTTCTGCTCCGCTTTTCTCTTTGCTATCATCTTCGCAATCTGCTTTTTGATATCAATTTCAAACGTTTTGCAGATGGCATTCCCTGCATAAGCAACTCCAACCAGGATAAATACAACTGCCAGTACTGACATAAGTGTCATATTGCTAGGACGCTGCTGGATCATCTCACTTAAGATTCTGATACCCAGGTAGGTAAGATAACCTCCAAGTACTATTCTGAGCGCATATCCGCTTTTCTTATTCATCTTATTTCCTCCGTATTTCTGTTATTGGCCACGTTTTAAAATATAAACTAAAGACAACAACTTTTTTCTATATCATTATCTGTTATATTACCACAAGTTGCTCCTTAATACTATTATTTCTTTGCTTGATATAAGCAGTAACCAGTAAATTTGCGTAAAAAAACTGCGTACTAATTTCTTAAGCACGCAGTCTTCGTTATAGTAGCGGGAACTGGATTTGAACCAGCGACACCACGGGTATGAACCGTGTGCTCTAGCCAACTGAGCTATCCCGCCATATTTAATTAGATATGGGACCTACAGGGCTCGAACCTGTGACCCTCTGCTTGTAAGGCAGATGCTCTCCCAGCTGAGCTAAGATCCCATATTCATATGTCGGCTGCGGCTTCCACTTACGCTTTGTCGCAACCGACTTGATTATTATATACTTAACACCTATCAGATGTCAACAACTTTTTATTTTATTTTATATTTTATTGTAACTGTTCAGAGCCAACCTCCAAAATGCTACGCATTTCGTCGGTGTACAGTTACCATTTTATTTAAAGTATTTTACACCTGATTCAAAAATCTTCAGATCCTGCTCTCCATAAATGTTAATAGCAACATGATCTCCACGTCTCTCAGAGTGAGCCATCTTACCAAGGACACGTCCATCCGGGCTTGTGATACCTTCGATTGCACGGTAAGATCCGTTCACGTTCCACTCTTCGTTCATGCTGATATTTCCTTCCGGATCACAGTACTGTGTTGCCACCTGTCCGTTAGCGAACAGCTTATCAAGCCACTCTTCGCTTGCAACAAATCTTCCTTCACCATGAGATGCCGGGTTTGTATAAACTCCGCCAAGCTGTGCTCCCTGAAGCCATGGGGATTTGTTTGTAACAACCTTTGTATAAACCATCTTAGAGATATGACGTCCGATTGTATTGTATGTCAGTGTCGGAGCATCATCTGTCTGTCCAACGATTTTTCCGTATGGTACAAGTCCGAGCTTGATCAGAGCCTGGAATCCGTTACAGATACCAAGTGCAAGTCCGTCTCTCTCATTCAGAAGTTTTTCAACAGCTTCTTTGATCTTCGCATTCTGGAATGCAGTTGCAAAGA
>ERZ824598.4044-NODE-4044-length-11607-cov-5.795447_pt1 | contig 11607 bp, 13 predicted proteins | sample MGYA00519934_ERZ824598 | MGnify/ENA primary metagenome ERZ824598 (study PRJEB31778, sample SAMEA3449177) | human gut metagenome | biome: human gut; feature: human-associated habitat; material: faeces | place: United Kingdom | collected 2010/2012 ... | reverse complement strand
AAGCTCTCTGAGCTGGGCTGCACCGCACAGCTTGTGGGCAAGCTGGACAACCTTGCATGGCTGCTCAACCTCCGCGCCATGGACATCCAGGGCACCCCCTATGCCATGGCCTATTGCTACGTTACCCCGGACAAGGCGACTCTCTTCATCAACACCGCCCGCGTCAGCGCGGAGGCAGCGGCTGAGCTGAAGGAGAACGGCGTCGAGCTGGCAGAGTACGACGATGTGCTCTCCTTCCTCGCCGCCCAGACCGAGACCCAGACCGTGCTGGCCGACCCCGCCTCCGTCAACTATGCTGTCTATCAGACGCTGGAGGCCAACCCGGCCCTCACCGTCAAGAATGAGGCCGACCCCCTGCTGCCCATGAAGGGCGTGAAGAATGAGGTCGAGCTGGCTCACGACCGCGAAGCCCATCTGCGGGATGCGGTTGCCATGGTGCGGTTCCAGAAGGAGCTGGAAGAGCGTCTGGCTGCCGGGGAAGAGCTGACCGAGCTGACTGTGGACGAGATCCTCCACAAGTACCGCTCCGCACAGGACAAATTCATCGTGGAGAGCTTTGGCACCATTGCCGCCTACGGTGGAAACGCTGCCATGATGCACTACCACGCCACCGAGGAGGACCATGCCAAGCTGGAGCGCAAGGGCTTCCTGCTGGTGGACAGTGGTGCCACCTATCTGGACGGCACCACCGATATCACCCGCACCTACCCGCTGGGTGAACTGACCGAGGACGAAAAGCTGTTCTACACCTGGACCCTGCAGTGCCACATCGACATCGCAAAGGCTGTCTGGCTGAACTACTGCGACGGCCACATGCTGGATACCATTGCCCGTGAGCCGCTGTGGCAGCACCTCATCAACTACCGCTGCGGCACTGGCCACAGCGTCAGCTTTGTGGGCAACGTCCACGAGGGTCCACACGCCCTGAACGGCCGCAACACCACGGTGTTCCAGCCGGGCATGATCATCACCGATGAGCCGGGCGTGTACGAGGCCGGTCAGGTGGGCATCCGCATTGAGAACGAGCTGGAGTGCTACCACAAGGCCGACAACCAGTACGGCACCTTCCTGGGCTTTGAGCCGATCATGTTCGTGCCCATCGCCACTTCTCCCATCGTGCCCGGTGTGCTGACCAAGGACGAGCTGGACTGGCTGAACAACTACCACCGTCAGGTGTTCGAGAAGCTGGCACCCCGCCTGAACGACGAGGAGCGCGAGTGGCTGGCCAAGAAGTGCGCCGCCATCGGCTGCTGAGCACCCGGCCGCTGAACATCGCATAAAAAAGCGGGAAGCCGCGCCGGAGCGTGCAAGCTCCTGCGGCTTCCCGTTTGTTGTTTTTGCTTATTCTTTGGGGTCGCTGTCGTGCCGGGCCTTCCACTCGGCACTGCGTTCCTGCGCCGTTTCCCGCAGCTCCTCCCGCATGCCGTTCCAGCGCTCGCGCGCTTCGGCGGTGCGGGTCTGCACGTCCTCGCGGGCATCCTTCCAGTAGGCCTTGGCCTCGTCGATGACCTCCTTGAAGGGGCCGGAAGGATAGGTGCTCTCCGCAATATCCACCAGGAACTTGTACAGCTGCGGGCGCACCTGCTCGTACATGCCCAGACGGGTGTACAGGTCCTTGTAGTAGCGGAACACCTGGATCTTGTTCTGCACGATGGTGGCGGGGTTGATCTGGGTGTGGCAGATACTCTGGGGGTTCTGGACATAGTAGTACCCTGCCTCCGGGATGGACACCAGCACGTTGGCGTACTCCAGGTACTGCATATTGAACACCAGGTCCTCGGCCCACCGCACCTCACTGGTAAACTGGATCTGGTGGTCCACCAGCAGGTCCCGGCGGTACAGCTTGTTCCACAGCACCCCGTAAAAATAAGAGGCAGGCTTGTCCATCAGATGCCGGGCAAACTCGTCCTGGGTGTAGACCCCGGCAGGCAGAAAGCCGTACTCCCGTACCTCCGGGGGCCGGGCCACGGTCATGACCCCCAGCTCGTCCTGGAGCTTGTCCAGCACCTGTTCCGGCTTGGTGGCCCCGGCGGGGATCACCATCTTGTAAGGTGCGATGACCAGGTCGGCGTTGTTCTGTTCGGCAGCGGTGACCAGATGCTCGGTGAAGTCCGGGTCGATATAGTCGTCGCTGTCCACGAACTGCACATACTTGCCGCTGGCCAGCTTCAGGCCCAGGTTGCGGGTGTCGGACACGCCGGAGTTTTCCTTGTCCACCAGCACGATGCGGCTGTCCCTGGCGCGGAACTCCTCACACACGGGCAGGCTGTGATCCTTGGAGCCATCGTTCAGGATGATGAGTTCAATGTTTTTATAGGTCTGGTTCAGGATGCTGCCGATGCAGCGGGCCAGATGATTCTGAGCGTTGTATACGGGCAGGATGATGCTGACGAGCGGCTGATCCATGGCGGTGTCCCCCATTTCTTTTTTCGTCCATGATACTCCCTCACGGCGCAAAAATCAAGCGCTGTGCAGAGGGAAAGGAGGAGCGGATATGATCTTTCACATTGCGGTGTGCAGCCCGGACCCTGTGCTGCGGGGCCGGGTGCAGCGCCACTGCATGGAATATTATGCCCGCCGGGCCGATGCCTGCATCGTGGAGCAGCTGGAAAGCACAGCGGCCCTGCTGCAGCAGGAGGAAGCGGGCTCACGGTACGAGCTCTACCTCATCGAGCTGCCTGCCGCCAACCCGTGCAGCGGCCTGCAGGCGGCTGCAGAGCTGCGCCGCCGAGGTGTGCGGGCCCCGCTGGCCTTTCTGGCCCACACCACGGCCTATGCCTACGAAGCGTTCCGGGTGGACGCGATGCAGTACCTGCATATCCCGTTCCGTCCGGAGCAGCTGACAGCCCTGCTGGACCGGGCCACCGAGCCGGAATACGGCCCGGTCATCCCGGTTGCCACGGCCATGGGCCTGCGGGCTCTGCCCTTTGCGGACATCGAGTATCTGGAGTGTACCCACCATGTGGTGCACTACCACCTTGCCAGCGGCGAGGACGTGGCCTCCCTCTCCCTGCGGGTGCCCTTTTCCGAGGTGGCAAAGCCCCTGCTGGCCGATGCCCGTTTTCTGCAGCCCCACCGCTCCTATGTGGTCAACCTTGCCGCCGCCGCCCAGCTCTCTTCCGGGGAGCTCTGGATGCGCAGCGGGGCACGGGTGCCCATCCCCCGGGGGCGTGAGCCCGCTGTAAGGGCGGCGTTCCGGGCGTTTCTGGAAGGGTAAGGTGTCTTACAGGAGCAGCTCGTTTTCTTTGCGGCCGGAACAGCGGGCTCTCAGAAAATCGGTCACCTGTGCGACAATGGCGGCATCCACAGACCGGGCGTGAACCGGACAGCGGGAAACACAACGCATACAGGTAATGCACTTGGACGGATCGGTAACGGTGAAGTTATCGTAGGAGATGGCTCCCACGGGGCATTCCCGTGCACAGAGTCCGCAGGAAGTGCAATTGGCATTGACAGTGGGAATCAGCCCGGCCCGCTTCGCTTTGCAGTTGTGCTCTCCGGGAATTGGCGGGCAGGTATCGGAGCCGGAAGTGAATTTTTCGAGGATCTGCTTGCCGAAAGCGGCCAGCTGCTGGCAATCGGCATCGTCCGGACGGCCGGCGGCAAATTCAGGCAGCAGACTGTGTGCCGCAACGGCAGAAACTGTGGCAATGGGCTGGAACCCGGCGTTCCGGGCATAGTCTTCCATCTGGGCAAGGGTGTTATCAACGGCACGGTTGCCGTAGACCGCTGCCAGGGCGCAGCGGGCACCATTGCCCTGTAAGAGCGCCAGACGGTCCAGAGCGGGCTGAGGTGCCATGGCTTCAAAAGCTGGCATCGCAATCAGAACGAGGTCAGCTGCGCTGAATGGAATGGCAGGTGCTGTAAAGTTCTGTGCGGACAAGTCGATGGTCTGCACCTCCGGCCAGGTCTGAGTGATCGCTTTTGCAACACGTTCCGTGCCGCCGGTGGGGCTGAAAATGAGTTGGAAGCAGTTCATAAGAAAATCCTCCTTGATGTAAAAAATAAAACTACATCTTAAAATGGAGTATACCACTGAAAAGATGTAGTGTCAATATTTACACCAAAAGGAAAATGCGATAAAATAAGAGAGGGAGGGCTGCGCCTATGCACATCAGCAATAAATGTTCCATTGCGGTTCACTGTCTGATTTTTCTTTCAGAGTACGGTGAAAGGGAAAAAGTGACCAGTGAACTGCTTTCATGCTCGACAGGGTGCAACCCAGTCACCATTCGGAATATCCTCAGTGCCCTGAAAAAAGACGAGATCATCACGGTAAAGCCCGGCACGGGTGGTGCGGCGCTTGCTCTGCCGCCGGAGAAGATCGATCTGTATCGGATCTGTTCCGTCGTAGACCCGGAGGCAATTGATAAAATGATCGGGATCCATGGTTCTCCTTCGCCCTTTTGTCCGGTGGGCCGGAACATCGGCAATGTGCTGGGCAAAACCTACGATACGTTGAAAAATAATTTGATCGCCAGTATGAAAACCATCACGCTGGAACAGATCCTTGCCGATTATCACGAGGTTCTGAAAAGAGAGAAAAACTAAAAAGAACTGAAAATATAAAACCCCGCCTTTAAGAGCGTTGACATAGGAAAACAAGCAGAAACCCAGTAAAATCAACGCTTTTAAGGGCAGAGGGCAAACAGGTTAGCTCAAAAATTGAATAACCAAGCGACAAAAGGGATGTTACCGCAAGGCAGCATCCCTTTTCGCATACGCCCACGCCGTAGATTTTGAGAAAAGTCTACGGCGTTTTTTTCTGCCCAAATCTGAAAGGAGGCGCAGCCACAATGTACTTTACGAACGGCAGCAGCCGTGCGTTTGAAATGCTCATGCGGGGAAAGCCCGGCTTTGACCGCTATGAAAACGGCGGCTGTGCCGACTGTGAGGATTGCAATACCTGTCACTTTTACCGTCCGCATTGGAAGTACCAGTTCTGTGTGTACGCGGAATGTCCGTATGAGCCGGGCAAGCTGACCGCCCTCCGGCGCGACACGGCGAAGTGAGCGAAAGGAGCTGATAACCTATGGCAGTATTTCGGGTGGAGCGCAACAGCGGGTACACCGTCATGTCAAACCACCATCTGCGAAACAAGGAGCTGACCTTGAAAGCCAAGGGGCTGTTATCGCAAATGCTGTCCCTGCCGGAGGATTGGGACTATACCCTTGCAGGGCTGTCCCATATCAACCGTGAGAGCATCGACGCGATCCGCACCGCCGTATGGGAGCTTGAAAAAGCCGGATATATCCTGCGGCGGCAGGGACGCGATGAAAAAGGCAAAATGACTGCTATCGAATACACCATCTATGAGCAGCCGCAGCCGATGTTGGAAAATCCAATACCGGGTAAACCGATGTTGGAAAATCCGACAACGGATAATCCGACGTCGGAAAATCCAACGCAATTAAATAAAGATATATCAAGAACTAACTTACCAAAAAAAGAAAAATCAAATACGGATTTATCAATTACCCATTCCATTCCTATCCATTCCCTAAATCCCTTGCCTTATGACGGGGACGAAGCGGCAGAGCCGCCGGAACGGAAAAGAACGGAAAGGAACGACGCTTACCGAGTGTATGAGGAAATTATCAAAGACAATATCGCCTATGACATTCTCTTGCAGGACAGAAGCCTTGACCGCGACCGTCTGAATGAGATTGTTGACCTTATGCTTGAAACCGTCTGTACGGCACGAAAGAAAATCCGTATTGCCGGGGACGATTACCCCGCCGAGCTTGTGAAGTCAAAGTTTATGAAGCTGAACAGCGAACATATCCGCTTTGTGCTTGACTGTATGCAGGAGAATACAACAAAGATCCGCAACATCAAGCAGTACCTAAAGGCGGTGCTTTTCAATGCCCCGTCTACCATTGACAGCTACTATACTTCCCTTGTCGCTCACGATATGGCAAGCGGCGCACTTGCACCGAGGAAGCCGAAGTACGGCGACCCGGACTACTACACCTACAACGAGGGCGAAAGCCTGTAAACGAAAAAAGGAGGATTTACCACATGGCACAGAAAACAGGAGCTTTGATTTTTGACGAAACCGCTGACCGCTACGATATTCGCTTTGATATTGCCGACTATTACGGCGGCTTGCATTGCGGCGAGTGCATGGACGTATTCACAGGCGGCAAATGGAAGCCGACCCGGATTGAGTACGGGGACAACTGGTATCTTGTAGGTATCCGCGCCGAGGACTTGAACGGGCTGCGGGTACGGATTTAACGGGGCGGCGTGAAGAACGGACGCCCCTTTTTCACGCCCAAAAGCGGCGTGCCACCCTAACACTATCACTACCGGGAAAGGAGGACGGTAAACATTGCAGGACGAAATCAACGAAAAAGTGGTTGCGCTCTCTGTCAAGGGAGCAAAGCTGACCGCTGAAATGCTGCAAAAGGCAATCAAAGCCATGCTTGCACAGGCAAAAAAGCAGCAGGAAAAACAGCCCCACGGGAAGCAGACCCTAAAGCAGCTTGCGAAACAGAACGCGGGGCTATCCAACATTGAGATAACCGAGGGCAATATCAAAGCTTTTGAGCAGACGGCAAAAAAATACGGTATCGACTTTGCCCTAAAGAAAGACAGCACCGAAACGCCGCCCCGTTATCTCGTCTTTTTCAAGGGGCGGGACGCGGACGCTCTGACCGCAGCCTTTAAGGAGTTTTCCGCAAAGAAGCTGACACAGGAGCAAAAGCCCTCTATCCGAAAGGCACTTGCCACATTCCGGGAAGCAGCAAAGCAGCTTAACGCGAACCGTCAAAAGACAAAACACAAGGACAGGGAGGTATCGCTATGAAGCCGAATATCAAGAAGCTGCTTATCCTAAACGCCCCCTATCTGCTCTTTGTGTATCTCTTTGATAAAGTCGGACAGGCGGTGCGGCTCTCGCCGGGGGCTGACCTCTCCGGCAAGCTGCTTTCCATTGGCAGTGGCTTTTCTGCCGCCTTTTCAAATGCCCTGCCGAGTTTTGCCCCTATGGATTTGCTTATCGGCATTGTCGGGGCTGTCGTTATCCGGCTTGCGGTCTATGTGAAAGGCAAGAACGCAAAGAAATACCGTAAGGGCATGGAGTACGGCTCTGCACGTTGGGGCAATGCCGAGGATATAAAGCCATATATCGACCCCATGTTTGAAAATAACGTGCTGCTGACGCAGACCGAAAGGCTGATGATGAGTAGCCGCCCGAAGCACCCGAAATATGCACGAAACAAAAACGTACTTGTAATCGGCGGCTCCGGCAGCGGCAAGACGAGGTTTTTTGTAAAGCCCAACTTAATGCAAATGCACAGCAGCTATGTTGTAACCGACCCGAAAGGAACGGTTTTAATCGAGTGCGGGAAGCTCTTGCAGCGGGGCGGGTACAAAATCAAGGTGCTGAACACCATCAATTTCAAGAAATCCATGCGGTACAATCCCTTTGCCTATCTGCGCAGCGAAAAGGATATTTTGAAACTGGTAAATACCATTATCGCCAACACCAAAGGCGACGGGGAAAAATCCGGCGAGGATTTTTGGGTGAAATCGGAACGGCTTTTTTACTGCGCCCTTATCGGCTACATCTGGTACGAAGCCCCGGAGAATGAGAAAAACTTTACGACGCTGCTTGAAATGATAAATGCGTCGGAAGCCCGCGAGGACGACCCGGAATTTCAATCCCCCGTTGACCTCATGTTTGAACGCTTGGAGGAAAAAGACCCGGAACATTTTGCGGTGCGCCAGTACAAGAAGTTTTTGCTGTCTGCCGGAAAAACAAGAAGCTCTATCCTCATTTCCTGCGGTGCGCGTCTTGCCCCCTTTGACATTCGGGAACTGCGCGAGCTGATGGAAACCGACGAAATGGAGCTTGACACCTTAGGCGACCGAAAGACCGCGCTTTTTGTTATTATCTCCGACACCGACGACACCTTTAACTTTGTTGTATCAATCCTTTACACACAGCTTTTCAATCTGCTTTGTGACAAGGCAGATGATGTGTACGGCGGGCGGCTGCCTGTTCATGTGCGCTGTCTGCTTGACGAGTTTGCAAATATCGGGCAGATACCGAAGTTTGAAAAACTCATTGCCACGATAAGGAGCCGCGAAATCTCCGCGTCCATCATCTTGCAGAGCCAGTCGCAGCTAAAGGCTATCTACAAGGACAACGCCGATACCATTGTCGGCAACTGCGATACGACCCTGTTCTTGGGCGGAAAGGAGAAAACGACCCTTAAAGAAATGTCGGAAATCTTGGGGAAAGAAACGATTGACAGCTTCAATACTTCCGAAACAAGAGGACGGGAGCTTTCCCACGGGCTGAACTATCAGAAGTTAGGCAAGCAGCTTATGAGCGAAGATGAAATTGCGGTCATGGACGGCGGGAAATGTATCTTGCAGCTACGCGGGGTGCGCCCGTTCTTCTCCGAAAAATACGATATTACCAAACACCCGAAGTACAAGTACCTTTCCGACTTTGACAAGAAAAATGCCTTTGACATGGAAAAGCACTTGCGCCGCCGTCCTGCAATCGTAAAGCCGGACGAGGTATTTGACTATTACGAAGTTGACGAAGCAGATTTGCAGGAGGATACAGAATGAATAAGCGTATCAGAAAGAAAAAGGCAAAACAGCAGCTAATCCGAGCTATCAGCGGGCTTGTGGAAGCAGCCGAGGAAATGCAGCGGGAACAGGAACGCAGGACAAGACAGGCAGGTATTTCCTATATCAAGTATATCGAAGCTGTCCGGGAACGGCAGTACGGCATTATGCCTGTCTACACACCACTTTTTGAAAAGGAGGGAGCTTAAAGTAAAAACAATAAACACGGGCTACATGGTACGCGCCCCTACTCCTTGCGCGTATCGCGGCAGGAAGCCGCACCCTTACAACTGAATACCGCCGCGCCGCAGAAATTACGCAGCGCGGGGACTTATGACCGCGGCAGTTATCGAAAACTGACCGCCGTTTTTTATGCCCTTTTTCGGGCAGCCGCACAGCGGCAGAAAGGAGTTATATTATGGCATTTTTCAACAGCGCAGTAGGCGTTTTGCAGACACTCGTTATCGCTCTCGGAGCAGGTCTTGGCATTTGGGGCGTTATCAACCTCTTGGAGGGCTACGGAAACGACAATCCGGGCGCGAAAAGCCAGGGCATGAAACAGCTCATGGCGGGCGGCGGCGTTGCCCTTATCGGCGGCACCCTTGTACCTCTGCTTGCCGGCCTGTTCGGTTAAGCGGCGGGGTTAGCCTATGGAGAGCATACTTGACGCGATTAACGAATGGATAAAGGAAATCCTCATTGGAGCCATTAACGGTAATCTGTCAACTATGTTCGGGGACGTAAACGAAAAAGTCGGAACTATCGCCGCAGAGGTAGGACAAACCCCGCAGGGGTGGAACGCAGGCATATTTTCCATGATACAGAGCTTGTCGGAAAATGTGATTGTACCCATTGCGGGGCTTGTCATTACCTACGTTCTATGCGTGGAGCTTATCAGCATGGTAACGGAAAAGAACAATATGCACGATATTGACACGTTCATGTTCTTTAAGTGGTTTTTCAAGGCGTGGGTAGCGGTGTATCTCGTTACCCACACCTTTACTATCACTATGGCGGTGTTCGATATGGCGCAGCACGTTGTTTCCGGCGCGGCGGGCGTGATCGGCGGCAATACGAATATCGACGTTGACGCCGCCCTCTCGTCCATGCAAGCCGGACTTGACGCTATGGAAATCCCCGAACTGTTACTGCTCGTTATGGAAACAAGCCTTGTGAGCCTTTGCATGAAAATCATGTCGGTGCTTATCACGGTTATCCTGTACGGCAGAATGATAGAAATTTACCTTTACTGTTCGGTATCGCCTATCCCGTTTGCAACTATGACTAACAGAGAGTGGGGACAGATAGGCAACAACTACTTAAAAGCCCTGTTCGCCCTCGGTTTTCAAGGCTTCCTCATAATGATATGCGTCGGCATTTATGCGGTTTTGGTTGGCAGCATGATTGTAGCGGACAACCTGCACAGCGCGATTTTCTCCCTTGCAGCCTACACCGTGATTTTGTGCTTCTCCCTATTCAAAACAGGCGCACTTGCGAAGTCAATCTTTAACGCCCATTAAGACCGAAAGGAGGTTTTCACTTGGCGTATGTACCCGTACCCAAAGACTTATCAAAAATCAAAACGAAAGTCGCTTTTAATCTGACAAAGCGGCAGATTATATGTTTTGCGGCAGCCCTCGCTATGGGACTACCGCTTTTCTTTTTGCTCAAAGACAGCGCGGGAACAAGCATGGCGGCATTTGCAATGATTGTCGTTATGCTTCCCTGCTTTCTCTTGGCAATGTATGAAAAACACGGGCAGCCCCTTGAAGTCGTGATAAAGAACGTCATTCAGACAAAGTTTATCCGACCAAAGGAACGCCCCTATCAGACGGAAAATTTTTATGCCGTCATAGAAAAACAACGAAAACTGGAAAAGGAGGTATCGGCTATTGTCAATGGCAGAACGAAAAACCATGACCCGCGCGGTAAAAAATCCCGTGAAGCGTAAGCTGACCCGCGCAGAAAAGAAAGAAATCGCCGCCGTGATACAGGCGGCAAAGGGCGACGGGAAGCCCCACACCGCACAACAGACCATTCCCTACTTGCAGATGTACCCGGACGGGATTTGCAGGGTAACGGAAAAGAAATACTCGAAAAGCCTTGTCTTTGAGGACATCAACTATCAGCTTGCACAGGCAGATGATAAGACCGCCATTTTTGAAAACTGGTGCGATTTTCTCAACTACTTTGACGCTTCCGTATCGGTGCAGCTCTCTTTCATCAATCAGGGCGCAAGAAAGGAAAAGGCACAGGCGGCTATCGAAATTCCGGCGCAGGACGACGCTTTTAACTCTATCCGCAGGGAGTACGCGGATATGCTGAAAAATCAGCTTGAAAAAGGCAACAACGGACTGGAAAAGTGCAAGTACATTACCTTTTCCATTGAAGCGGACAATCTCGCAGCCGCAAAAGCCCGCCTTTCCCGTATCGAAACCGACGTACTCAATAATTTTAAGGTGCTTGGCGTAACCGCCCGCCCCATGAACGGACAGGAACGCTTGAACGTACTGCATGGGATTTTCCACCCGGAGGGCGAGCCGTTCCGCTTCTCTTGGGACTGGCTTGTACCGTCGGGGCTTTCTACAAAGGACTTTATCGCTCCGTCCTCGTTCCGTTTTGGCGACGGCAGGACGTTTCGCATGGGGCGTAAGCTCGGCGCGGTTAGCTTCCTTGAAATCCTTGCGCCGGAGCTGAATGACCGTATGCTTTCGGACATTCTCGACCTTGAAAACGGGATAATCGTCAATCTGCATATCCGCAGTATCGACCAGAGCGAAGCAATCAAGACTATCAAGCGCAAGATAACCGATCTCGACAAGATGAAGATTGAGGAACAGAAAAAAGCGGTACGCAGCGGGTATGACATGGATATAATTCCGTCCGACCTTGCTACTTTCGGCAGCGAAGCAAAAAATCTGTTGCAGGATTTACAGAGCCGCAACGAGCGAATGTTTCTGCTGACGTTCCTTGTGGTAAACATGGCAGACACGAAGCGGAAACTGGAAAATGACATTT
>ERZ824598.4032-NODE-4032-length-11631-cov-5.243521_pt1 | contig 11631 bp, 10 predicted proteins | sample MGYA00519934_ERZ824598 | MGnify/ENA primary metagenome ERZ824598 (study PRJEB31778, sample SAMEA3449177) | human gut metagenome | biome: human gut; feature: human-associated habitat; material: faeces | place: United Kingdom | collected 2010/2012 ... | reverse complement strand
AGTATTTCCATCTATCTTTATTATATGCAAATGTCCGCACAATAGCAATACTAATCATCACTTAAAAGCATTATGATGAAAGAACCTGTGCCGGAATACAGCAATTAGTACGATGATGCCTATTAAGATTCCTGCTGCAATGACATAAAGGAGAGTATAGGATTTTCGGTAGGGAAGGGCTATACCCCAAACGGCATTAGAATCAGAATTTTTGACACTGCTTTCATCAAACATTGTGTTCATGATCTTTATAAATTTATCAACTCGGTAGCACTTACCGGTTTCTATTTTATATTTACCAGCATCAGCATTTAGTGCCTCGGGATTTTCTGGATACGGAATGATGTAGCTGGTATTATTGCATTTGATATATACCATGTCTAAAGCATATAAAATATTATTCAAAAATGTTATATCTTTAATTTTTGTGTTTTTGTTCAAATTTTTAGTTAGAATCGAGATGATTTCATCTTCTTTTGGCGGCCAAATTGCTTTTCCCTGATCGTTATCTGTTTCTGATACCCATTCAAAAGAGTTTGCTTTTGGTGCCAAAGATGCTACACCATGTTCGCCATTAGCGGTTTTATAGGGGACTTGCCATCCATAGGAACTCAAAATTATTTTATCAAAATTTTTATTTTGTTTATAGTATTCGGATATTAAAAAATATTCTGTAGATGACAGCGTATATGCTTTGCTATATTGATATTCTTCTCGTCCGAGGCAAGTTTCTGCGTCTGAAATGGTCTCTGTTTTGGAACTTCCTTCTTGATTGGCCTTTTTTTCTTTTTCTAGTACAATTTTAATTTTATTCAAATCGTTTCTTTGCACCTTTTTCTTGTTTGCAAAAATATTCTTTACTTGTTGCCGGATGGATTCGCTGGCAGTAACAGGTACGCTATTATTTAATACAAATAGTGATATCACTAATATAAAACATAATCTTTTCATGACTTGTACATTCCTTTCCTAATAACTTTTCACGCATTATATTGTGGCAGCAAAGTTACTTTAGAACAAATTTCTTCAAATTCCTCTTAAATTATATTACCACTTTTTCGGAAAAAACCGCCATGGAAGTTTGAACGGTGTATGTATTTTTCGTGTGCTCTTCGCATAAGATGAAACAGACTTATCCAGTGGGAGGACGACGAGATGGATGACAAGATAGAGGAGATACTCGCGCAGTATCCGGTACAGATTGAGAGCAGAAAAAGAATTCGTGGGGCAATTCTGCTGGAGACCAGAGAAGGGCAGTATTTGTTGCGAGAATATAATGGCTCTGCCAGCCGCCTTGAGCGAGAAGAACGCATCAAGGAGAGTTTGATGAGTCATGGTTATCGTAAAGTGGACAAAGCGCTGGCCAATAAGCAAGGGGAACTGCTGACACGTGATGGTTCAGGAAATATTTGGCTTATGAAGCGTTGGTTTGCCGGGAGGGAGTGCGATCTAAAGGATGCTAAACAGGTGTGCAGAGCGATGTCCCATTTGGCGATGCTGCATTTATGGATGAGTGAGCAGCAGGAGGATATTCGCACACAGCAAACCGAAAATGCGGAGGGATTAGCACCTAGCGACAGGAAAGTGATTTTCGATAGTGAGGAATTGACATCTAGCGGCAGGAAAACGGATTTTGGCGGGGAGGAATTGCAGGCGGCGGAAGTGACAGCGTTTACGCCGATCGATTTTTTTGGACGACGCAACCGGGAATTAAAACGTGTACATACATATATTCGCAAAAAAAGAAGAAAGAATGAAATGGAACTTGCGCTTTTAGATGCATTTGCCCATTACTATGAGCAGGGCTGCGAGGCAGAGCAGTTGGAGACTGCAGAGCATAACTATGATTATTTGCAGCGGGAAGCAGCAGAACAAGGCAAGCTGATGCATGGAAGCTATAATTATCACAATATTGTATTTCAAGGACGGGAAGTGGTCACCTCCAACTTTGAGAACGCCAAAGTGGGTATACAGATTATGGATTTATATGGTTTCCTGCGCAAAACCATGGAGAAGAATGGATGGAAACAGGATTTGGGACGCCGCATGATCGCCTCTTATGAGGAAAAACGTTCGCTGTCGGAGGAGGAGAGGCATTTGTTGTATACACTTCTTCTATATCCGGAGAAGTATTGGAAACAGTGTAACTTCTATTATAATGGGAAGAAATCATGGATGTCGTCAAAGAGTTATGAGAAACTGTTGCGCATACGCGGGCAGGAAGAGGGGCGGATTCAGTTTCTGGAAATGATAAAAGACGTTTTATTTTAATGCTCATTTTGTCTGTGCTCTTTGAGGAGATTTTTTCTGTGATGCGACAGAATAAGGAATATTATAGATATAAACACGAGCAATATTCCAACGGCTGCAAAGAAGAGTTGCAGAGATTTACTAACGTTATGTTGTGGTTTCTGTTTCAACGAGGATTGCATTTTTGTCGGAGCGTATGTCTTAGTTGCGGGTGTTGCCGTGGAGAATGACAACGCTCCGAAATTTTTTAAGTGATCTGCAATGTACTGTATCTTTGCATCGTAGGTCTTCTTGGCAAAGCTTTTTTCTTCGTTTGTGTAAGAGATGTCACCTTGCCCATCTATATAGGCGAGTGTGTTTTTGGCATTCTCAATCATAACAACGTCACCACATTCACCGACGCCAAGTACGTAAAATATAGCAGGGGTATCCGCTTTTGACATCTTATTTAAGGCGTCAGTTTGTTCGCTTTGTCCTTCTATGGACATCTGCCAGTCTCCATTTTCTTGAGATAAGGAAAAGATACCGATGATATTATGTTTATAATAAAGTGGGTAATTTACGGCAGCGTCTTGGGTGCTTTTCTTTACATCAAAATAAAAGAACGGATCACCGATCGTTATGGATGCTGCAGAAATACGGGAATTTTTATAATCGTCTTCTAATAATAGAGGGATCCAGTCATTGATTTCCTGTTTCATCTTGTTTTTGGCATAGTGATTTAGCGTGTGACGGATTGTTTGGTACGCTGAGCGGCAGGAAGAGCCGGAGTCTGTTGCTTGGGCAGCAGCAGATTTTGGTAAATAAAATAAGCTTCCGGCCAGCAATATAATACTAATCTGTAATAATAGCTTCTTTGTCATCATGATCGTATACCCCCTTCTTAAGTCATGAATTTTATGGTTTCTAATATCATACATCCATTAGTCTTTTGATCAAACTCGCAAATCCGCTCTTGCAGAGCTTATTCGCTTGTTTCAAAAGTTTATTTGCTTGTTATATTTATATTACCATTTGTGCTGCAAAAACCGCCGCATTATGTGAGAGCTCTGTCGGAGTTTGCAGATTTGCATTTTTTGGCGGTTCAAAGTTCAAATGGTGTATGTTAATTGCGCGTAAGGTCTTTTATTTTGGGTATCTCTGTGGTAATATAAACAATGCGGGTAAAATTGGATGGAGTGATTATCATGCTTAACGGTCTATACATCACAGGCCGTGAGTGCATGGAAGATTGCGTAAAAAGAAACACAGATGGAGGAGCAATTGAAGAACAGTAAGAAAATATTGCTTTTGATGATGTGTTTGCTGTGTGTATGCATGCTGACAGCGTGTACCGTGAAACATCGTCGACAGCGTAACAGTGTTTCTGCGACAGGATCGCCGGTGAACACGAAGACGTTGACCGGAGTGGTGACCGGACAGGATGTAGAGAAACAGAATATTACCGTGCGAGAGCTTGATAGCAATCTGGAATCGGTACTGTATTACGACTCTACCGCAGCGGTTACGAACAAATTTGGAGAGACGATCTCGGCAGAGCAAATAACAACGGGCGAGATTTTGGAGTTGGCATATCGTACTTCAGATACACTGCTGGTGTCGGCGGCGGTACCGGAGGATGTATGGGAGTATGACGAAGTGGATTCCTTTTCTTTTCGGGCAGAAGAGAATATGATGCGTTTTGCCGATAAAAAATATCAATACTCAGCCAATACGTATATTTCATCGTCCGGGCAGCAGATTGCACTTGCAGAGCTTAATCAAGAAGATACGTTGACGGTGCGGGGCGTAGGCATCCATGTCTATTCTATTACACGAACAGCGGGGCATGGTTATGTTCGGCTGACCGGATATGAGGACTTTACAGGCGGCATGGTTGAGGTTGGTAACCGTATTATTCTGCCGATCGCAGATAATATGTTGATCACGGCACCGGCAGGCATTTACCGTGTAACTTTGTGCAAGGGAGTGTCGATTGCCAGCAAGACAGCGACGGTGCAGCAGGATCAGACGGTAACCGTTGATTTTTCGGATTATGTGTCTACGGCGAAAGATATTGGAACGGTTACGTTTGATATCGAGCCGGAAGGGGCAGACTTGACGATCAACGGGACAACGGTTGACTATTCACAGCCGGTTGCATTAAACTATGGAGAGTATAAGATCACAGTTGCCATGACAGGGTACGAAACCTATAGTGGTACGCTGGATGTTGAAGATGCATCGGTACCGGTGCATATTGATCTGATCGAGGAGCAGGCGACGGTAAATAACAGTGCGACAGCGACACCTGCGGCAAGTGCGGCGGGAGATAACAACAGCCCTTCAGGCTCGACAACGAGCGATTCGTCAAGCAGTTCATCGACAGACAGCAGTGCGGCGTCCAAGAAAGTGGACAGTTCGCATACGATCACGGTAACGGCACCGCGAGGTGTTGAAGTATATTTAGATAATGTGTATAAAGGGTTGGCACCATGCAAATTCAAGAAGGTGATAGGCTCGCAGACAGTAACTTTGAGCCAGACCGGGTATGTGACGAAAAGTTATTCGATTGATATTTTGGATGATGATGAGGATGTCACATTGAAGTTTGCAGACTTGGTGAAAGAAACCGGTAGTCGATAAGGGTAGGGAAAGGAACAGGTAAGAACAAGGCACAAGCAGGAGGATGTAAGCAATGGATTACAAGAAGATTTATGAAGCATGGTTGGCAAATCCTTATTTTGATGAGGAGACAAAGGCTGAGCTAAAAGCAATCGCAAACGATGATGGAGAGATCAAGGAGCGTTTTTACAAGGATCTTGAGTTTGGTACTGCCGGACTTCGTGGAGTGATCGGTGCAGGCACGAATCGCATGAATATTTATACGGTGCGTAAAGCAACGCAGGGGCTTGCAAACTATATCAACAAAGCAGGTAAGGCAGCACAGGGTGTTGCAATTGCTTTTGATTCTCGTCATATGTCACCGGAATTTGCAGATGAGGCGGCACTTTGCCTGGCAGCAAATGGAATTAAGGCATATGTGTTTGAATCTCTTCGTCCAACACCAGAGCTTTCCTATGCAGTGCGTGAATTGAAGTGTGTTGCCGGTATCAACATCACAGCAAGTCATAATCCGCCAGAGTATAATGGTTACAAGGTATATTGGGAAGATGGTGCACAGATCACACCACCTCATGATACAGGAATTATGGATGAAGTTAAGGCTGTTACAGATTATGCGACAGTAAAGACGATGGACAAGTCCGATGCAGTGGCAAAGGGATTGTACGAGCAGATCGGTGCTGCTATCGACGACAAATATATTGAAGAGTTAAAGAAACAGGTTATTCATTGGGATAGCATCAAAGAGGTCGGTAAAGATCTTAAGATCGTATATACACCACTTCATGGAACCGGTAATATCCCGGCAAGACGTGTATTGAAAGAGATCGGTTTTGAGAATGTATATGTTGTTCCGGAGCAGGAACTTCCGGATGGAGATTTCCCAACGGTAAGTTATCCAAATCCAGAGGCAGCAGAAGCATTTGAGCTTGCACTGAAACTGGCGAAAGAGAAAGATGCAGATCTTGTATTGGCAACTGATCCGGATGCAGACCGTTTGGGCGTTTATGTCAAGGATACCAAGAGCGGAGAGTACATTACTCTGACCGGTAATATGTCAGGCTGCCTGCTTGCAGATTATGAGATCTCTCAGAAGAAGGAGACAAAGGGTCTTCCTGCAGATGGCAAATTGATCAAAACGATCGTTACTTCGAATCTTGCGGATGCGATCGCAGAATACTATGGCGTTGATTTGATCGAAGTATTGACCGGATTTAAATATATCGGACAGCAGATCCTCGGTTTTGAGACAACCGGTAAAGGTGAGTATCTGTTTGGTTTTGAGGAAAGCTATGGCTGCCTGATCGGAACACATGCGCGTGACAAAGATGCGATCGTTGCTACGATGGCTCTTTGCGAGGCTGCAGCATATTATAAGACCAAAAATATGACTTTGTGGGATGCTATGCTTGCCATGTATGAGCGTTACGGATACTACAAAGACGGTGTGAAGGCCGTGACAATGAAGGGAATCGAAGGACTGGAGAAGATTCAGGAGATCATGAATGAGCTTCGCACGAATCCACCAAAAGAGTTCTGTGGATACAAGGTAGAGTCTTTCCGTGATTATCAGGCAGATACGATCACAGACATTGCGAGCGGAGAGGTTAAGCCTACCGGCCTGCCAAAGTCGAATGTACTGTATTTTGATATGAGCGACAAGGTATGGATGTGTGTACGTCCATCCGGTACAGAGCCAAAGATCAAGTTCTACTTTGGTGTAGTTGGAGAGTCTCTGGAAGATGCAGACAAGAAGTCGGAAGAGATGGCAAAAGCAGTAGATGCATTAGTGGCTTCTCTGTAAAAATGTAAGAAATAAGGAATACAAATGCCTCCTGACGCATATAATCACAAGGGTATGTATTACGTGATGATATGCAAAGGAGGTATTTTTTGTGTCGGGAATTGTCAGTATTCACAACCGTTTGTATACATATTATGACTTAGAGCGTGATCTGCATGAGCTTGCCATCTGCTATCCGGATTCCACGGAATTGACTTCGCTTGGTCAAACATTAGATCATCGGCAGATATATTGCTTGCGGATACATGGAACAAAAGGTTTCACAAAGCATGCCGTGGTAATTCAGGCGGCAATGCATGCAAGGGAGTGGAAAAATGCGCAGCTCTTGATGATGATGGCAGAACGTTTTCTTCGCTGTTATGGGGAGGATATTCTTTGGGAGGGGATTCCATATCGGCAATTGCTGCGGCATTATGATGTCTATATATTGCCGATGGTCAATCCGGATGGCGTTCAGATCAGCCAATTTGGCTCCGAAGGCATTATCGATCCGGTGCTTCGGCAGGAATTACAGGAAAAGATCGCGACACAGAGAGAGGCAAGACGATGGAAAGGAAATGCGAAGGGAGTTGATCTCAACCGTATTTTTACGGAAGAAGCGTTAGATCAGCCGGAAAGTATCGTGCTGCGTGATCTCGTCAACGCAGTATCGCCGCAGTTAACAATAAATTATCATTCTACCGGACAGGTTATTTTTTACCGACAGTTTTTTACGGCATTAGAATACATGAGCAGACGCACCGGATATCCCCTTGTGTTAGAGACCGGAAAGCCCGTTGGATCATTTGGAGATTATCTGACAGAGCAGGGTAAAAAGTGGTGTACGATCGAGACGGGAGCGTGGGAAGCACCGGTGGGACATATGCAGATCTATGCTTGGTGGATGCGTCAGAAAAGCCTGCTTCCGCTTGTTCTTGCATCGCTTTTATGCTAAAATGAAAATACTAAAATTGCCTTTGAATGACCGATGGTCATTTCCGGGAAAATACAAATTATGGGGGAAGACGTATGCAGGAAAAAATGGATCAGTGGATCAACTGGGTGGAGTATGATGAGCTGCTAGCCGGTCATCATAATGCACCGCATAATTTATTGGGTTTACATGAATTTGGCAAAGGACAGGTGTTTACGGTATATCGTCCGGAAGCGCAGAAGATTACTGTGACGGACAAGAATGGCAAGCACGCATTAGAACTGGAAGAGATACAGGAAGGCAGTGGATTTTTTGGAAAATACGTGCCGGATCATAAGTACAAAAAACCGTATCTTTTACATATTCAATATGGAGAAAATGATATTGTAACGACAGCGGATCCATATTCATTCGATCCGCAGCTTTCGAATGATGATCTGTATTTATTTGCGGAGGGAAATCACTATAATATTTATGAAAAATTAGGCGCACATCCTCGGACGATCGATGGCGTAAAGGGTGTGTATTTTGCCGTTTGGGCACCACATGCAAGAGCGGTCAGTGTTGTGGGCGATTTTAATATGTGGGATGGCAGACTGCATTTGATGCGTACGTTAAATGTGTCCGGTATTTATGAGATTTTTATTCCGGGTGTAAAGACCGGGGCTGTGTATAAATACCAGATCTTAACTCGTACCGGAGAGATCTTGATGAAGTCAGATCCGTATGCTAACTGTGCTGAGTTGCGTCCAAATAACGCATCTGTTGTGGCAGATCTGAATGTATATCATTGGAATGATCACCGCTGGATGCATGACCGTGCCAAGGAGACGAGACAGTCTCTGGGGCAGAAGCCGATGGCGATCTATGAGATGCATTTGGGTTCTTGGAGAAAACGTGTGGAAGATGATGATAATGGATTCTTCTCCTATCGAGAGCTTGCGCCAATGATCGCGAAGTATGTCCATGAAATGGGATATACACATGTTGAATTGATGGGAATTGCGGAGCATCCGTTTGACGGCTCTTGGGGATATCAGGTAACGGGTTATTATGCTCCGACCAGACGATATGGCAATCCGGATGATTTTATGTATTTTGTAGATTATATGCATGACAAGGGGATTGGCGTGATCTTGGACTGGGTACCGGCACATTTCCCGAAAGATGCGTACGGACTTGGTATGTTTGACGGACAGCCATTGTATGAGCATCCGGATCCAAGACGTGGAGAACATCCGCATTGGGGTACATATATCTTTAATTACAATAAGCGTGAGGTCAGCAATTTCCTGCTTGCCAATGGTTTGTTTTGGATGAAAAAGTTCCATGTAGATGGACTGCGAGTAGATGCTGTAGCGTCTATGCTGTATTTGGATTACGGTAAAGATGATGGCGAGTGGCTGCCAAACGAAGATGGCGGTAATGAAAATTACGATGCGATCAACTTATTCCGTCATATGAACAGCGAATTTGAGAAGCAGGTACCGGGCTGCATGATCATTGCCGAAGAGTCTACAGCTTGGCCAAAAGTCAGTACAAGTGTGCGCGATGGAGGTCTTGGATTTACATTCAAATGGAATATGGGCTGGATGAATGATTTCTTGGAATATATGCATATGGATCCATTGTTCCGTTCCGGTAATCATGGTAAGCTGACATTTAGTATGGATTATGCGTATAGTGAGAATTTTATTCAGGTATTGTCGCATGATGAGGTTGTTCATGGCAAGGGATCCATGATCAACAAAATGCCGGGAGAATTGGATGATCAGTTTGCTAACTTGAGAGCAGCATATGGCTTCATGTATGGACATCCCGGCAAGAAGTTATTGTTTATGGGACAAGAATTTGCACAATATCGTGAGTGGAGCGAAAGCCGCAGTTTGGATTGGTATTTGCTTGGTGAAGAGCGCAACAAACAGATGCAGGCTTATGTGAAAGCATTGAATGCACTGTATCGCAAAAATGAAGCGCTGTATGTGAATGATTATGACATTATGGGCTTTGAGTGGATGAGCTGTCTGAATGCAGATCAGAGTACGGTATCTTTCGTGCGCCGAGGTAAAACGACGAAGAAACAGCTTCTCTTTGTATGTAACTTTACTCCGGTGAAAAGAGAAGATTTCCGGGTGGGTGTTCCATGCAGCGGAGAGTATTCGTTGATCCTGACGTCGGATGATAAAGCATATGGTGGAACCGGAGTGCGCAATGCGAAGAAGGTGACAGCGGACAAGATTACTTTTGATGGAAGAGACTATTCGATCAAAATGACACTGCCTCCATTATCTGTTACAGTATATCAATTTGATTATAAGTAAGAAGTGTGCTATGATAACACAGTATGCGTAGCTGTCAATGGCTGGTATATAGAATGAACAGATGGAGGAATTAAGATGGATTACACATGGAATGTAATGCCGGTATACGGTGTATCAACATGGGTCATAGTAATGCTCGTTGTTATTGTGTTGTTGATTGCGGCGTTGGTTGCGTTAAGTATTTATGGTAAGAAACTGCAGGACAGACAGGAAGATTCACAGAGACAGTTGCAGGAGGCTGCACAAAGTGCCAAGCTTCTGGTCATTGATAAGAAAAAGATGAAGTTCAAAGATTCGGGACTGCCGCCAATGGTGCTTGAACAGGTGCCGAAGTATATGCGCGGACGCAAGGTGCCGATCGTCAAAGCAAAGATTGGTCCGAGAATCATGTCTCTTATCTGCGAGGACAAGATCTTTGATCTGATTCCGGTTAAGAAAGAGATTCGTGCGACGATCAGCGGAATTTACATTATGGATGTAAAGGGACTTCACAACAATTTAGAGCATGCACCTAAGGGCAAGAAAAAGCTTGGTGAGCGTATGCGTGAACGTGCTGAGAAGAAGTCAAAAGAACTGAATCAGAAACGTGCAGAACTTGAAAAAGACACCAAAAAGAAACATAAATAAGATTTCAAACATGGAACCTGCAAGGTATGTAATGTACTTTGCAGGTTTTTTTGTTTTATAAGCGCTGGCTTTGCTTTTTTACAGTATAGAAAAATGCTCGTAACGTAGAGGGAAAGAAAAGCAAAGGCGGCAGAAGGCAGATTTGCAGAATGTTCAGACAATGTCAAGGAACTGCAGGTATGCATTTCGAATTATATTTCGAAGATGTTTGCAAGCGGTAATTTGACAGAGTTACAGTCAGAGCAGACGGCGGGGTTATTATGCGTATCTAATAATATTGAGAGAATCGCTGACCGTTGTGATGAGATTGAGCAGTCCTATCTGCTGATGAAGAAACATGGAAATAAATTGTCGGAAAAGGCTGTCGAAGAGCTGCGAGAGTGTATGCAGCTTTCCACCAAGCTCTTTGATGATGCGATTGCAATCGTGCTGCAAAAGAACAATCCAATCACAGACTTATCGACCAAACAAATCCGAGATATTTACAATGGAAAATATCCAAAATGGTCTGATATCAATTAAGCGATCGGCTTGTTATTGATCAATATTTCCATAGCGTATTTGCCGAGACTATTTCCGCCCATCTGAAGTTCATACTCAATGGCAGTATAGAGATCCGGTTCACCTTCCAGTTCTAGTTCCTTTATGGTGTCCGGATCGTTTGTCATCTGTACCAGACCGGTGTTGAGCACCATTTGCAAAGCTCCGTAAGGTGTGTCATAAAAACCGCGGAAAACATCATCATTGCGAAATTCCATGGTAGAATTGATGGTACCTTTCTTGATCAAGATTACTTCTTCGTCTCTTATCTTAAGAAGGTTTTTGGTGCGGTCTCCAGGGTCTGAGGAGACGGTCTCTTCGTAGGAAAATACATGCCAGTCACCGACTTTACGGTATTTTGCCGGATATGTATTTATAATTCCATCACCATCTTCGCTGTCTAATTGTTCCATTCGTAATGTCAATACTACGTTATTATCCAAAAAAGTATCCTCCTTGTTGTTCTCTGAGGCTTATTAATATCCATCAATTAGCCTTTTTATTAAACTCGCAAATACGCTCTTTCAGAGCTTATTCGCTTGTTTCACAAGCTTATTTGCTCGTTAATGAGC
>ERZ824598.4030-NODE-4030-length-11637-cov-2.469004_pt1 | contig 11637 bp, 10 predicted proteins | sample MGYA00519934_ERZ824598 | MGnify/ENA primary metagenome ERZ824598 (study PRJEB31778, sample SAMEA3449177) | human gut metagenome | biome: human gut; feature: human-associated habitat; material: faeces | place: United Kingdom | collected 2010/2012 ... | reverse complement strand
TTAGAATTTAGGATGAAAGAACTACCCCCTCTGGCTCCCCCTTACACAGGGGGAGAAACAAACGCAAGAAGACGCCACAATGCAACAATGCAGCGTATCTCCCCCTGTGTAAGGGGGAGTTAGAGGGGGTAGTTAAAGCGTAGCCCCGCACAGCTGGAATCTAAAATCTAAAATTTAAAAAGCGCTTTGGCAATTTAAAATTTAAAATCATAAAATCTAAAATAAATAAACTGAGATGGCTGAAAGCAGACGAAAAGAATTTTTTCCGGAAGTAACAGATGAACAATGGAACGACTGGAAATGGCAAGTGAAAAACAGAATTGAGACTGTGGATCAATTAAAAAAATATCTTGATCTGGATCCCAGCGAAGAAGAGGGTATTCGTAAAGCATTACAAATGCTGAGAATGGCGATCACCCCATATTATTTAAGTTTAATCGACAAGAACGACCCGCATTGTCCGATACGTAAACAAGCCGTTCCTTCTGCATTGGAGTTACACAAAGCCAGCGCAGACTTGGAAGACCCGTTACACGAAGACAGCGATTCTCCCGTACCGGGATTGACTCACCGTTATCCGGACCGAGTGTTGTTCTTGATCACGGACCAATGTTCCATGTACTGCCGTCACTGTACCCGCAGACGTTTTGCAGGACAAAAAGACAGTGCCTCCCCGACCGAACGTATTGACAGATGTATCGAGTACATCGCCAAGACTCCGCAAGTAAGAGACGTGCTGTTGTCCGGTGGTGACGCATTGTTGGTAAGCGACGATCGTTTGGAATACATTATCAGCCGTTTGAGAGCTATTCCTCACGTGGAAATCATCCGTATCGGTAGCCGTACCCCGGTAGTATGCCCGCAAAGAATTACCCCGGAGTTGGTGAATATGCTGAAAAAATATCACCCGATCTGGTTAAATACCCACTTCAACCACCCAAGCGAAATCACGGAAGAATCAGCTGCCGCTTGCGCTCGCTTAGCTGATGCAGGTATTCCGTTAGGAAACCAGACCGTGTTACTGAGAGGTATCAACGATTGTACCTACGTGATGAAGAAATTGATGCACGGATTGGTAAAAATGCGTGTTCGTCCGTACTACATCTATCAATGTGACCTTTCCATGGGTATCGAACACTTCCGTACTCCGGTTTCCAAAGGTATCGAGATCATCGAGAACTTACGCGGCCACACTTCCGGATACGCAGTTCCCACGTTCGTAGTTGACGCACCCGGTGGTGGTGGTAAGACTCCGGTAATGCCGAACTACGTGATCTCTCAATCTCCGAACCGGGTTGTATTGAGAAACTACGAAGGTGTTATCACAACCTACACGGAACCGACAGATTACAAGGAAGAGTGTCACTGCCCAGAATGTGAGCAAGCTCGCAAAGAAGGTGTTGCCGCTCTGTTAAATGGCGATATGCTCTCCATCGAACCGAAACATTTGGCTCGTAACGAGAGAAATCATCACGAATAAAATAATTAAGTGATTCCGTGATTTCCGATTAAGTGATTTAGTCTCTTCTCAGGAAATCACAGAATCACTTAACCAACAAATCATCAATAACCAATGTTTATCGAGGAGATTCTAAAATACAATAGTATAGCAATCGTGGGTCTGGCAAAAAATGCCGGAAAAACGGAATGCTTAAACTATATTCTTCGGAAAGTGAAGAATACGGGAAAGCGTTTCGCCCTTACCTCAATAGGCATCGACGGGGAAAACAGGGATCAGGTTTGCCAAACGCCCAAACCGGAAATTGAAATCTTTGAAGACATGATATTCATCACGTCAGAGATGCATTACCGGTCGAAACGTCTGGTGGCAGAGATCATGGATGTCAGCACACAACAAACCTCGTTAGGACGTCTGGTAACCGCCAGAGCTGTCAGTTCGGGGAAAGCCTTGTTATCAGGGCCTGCCGACACGGGATCATTGAAAACCCTCATCCAAGGGATGAAACGTTTTGACGTGGATACCACCATCGTCGACGGGGCTCTCTCCCGACTCAGTCTCAGCTCTCCGGCTGTGACGGAAGCCATGGTGTTAGCCACGGGAGCCGCGGTATCCTGTAATATTCCTCAACTGGTTAGAAAAACAAAATACGTGTATGACCTCATTTGCTTGGAGAAAGCAGAGCCGGAAATTATCCGGCAACTGATTGACATCGAGCAAGGGATGTGGTCCATTGACGAAAACGGGAAAGTTCACGATCTGAACATACCTTCCGTGTTTATGCTTGAAAATAACAAAGACGAAGTTTTCAAGTACGGGAACACGTTATACGTGGCGGGCGCCATCAGTGACAAATTATTGCAATTCCTACGGCAGCAGAAGCAAATCAAGGAGATCACACTGATCATCCGTGATTTCACCAAAATGTTCGCCTCCATGGAAACATACTACGCCTTCCTTAAAAAAGGCGGCACCATGAAGGTATTGCAAAAAAGTAAACTACTGGCCGTTTGCATCAATCCCCAATCTCCGGAAGGATATTGTCTGGATTCCGACGAACTGAGAGTAGCCATGCAAGAGAGCTTGGGAATTCCTGTTTATGACGTCAAAAGAATTGAAAATTGAAAGTTGAAAATTGAAAATGAATTTAGAAGCGATGGCCCGTGCGGCTGGAATCTAAAATCATAAATCATTAAATCTAAAATTAGTAGCGGTGTTTTTAAGAAGTGCCATAGAAGAAATTAACGGGTTCAGATTCATGATCGACAAACTGGAAATTCAATCCGGTCTGGCGAAACGGATCTTGAACACATTACCTTATTTGCGTACCCCGGAAGCAATTGCCCAAGAATTGGACAAAACCGAGGTCATGCGCAACATTCTACAAACCTCCGAACTAACAGACACCATTACCAAGATCAAAGTCAAACTGATGCAAGTGAAGGACATCCGGGGAACAGCGAACCGGGTGACGGAATCACAGATACTGGATGACATTGAACTATTTGAATTAAAAGCTTTTTCTTTGCTGGTCGTGGAGATGCGGGAATTGCTCCTATCAGCAAATATCACGGTTGTTTCACTCCCGGACTTGGAACCGGTAGTAAACATTCTAGATCCCGAAAAGATGCGTATTCCTCATTTTTACGTGTATGATGCCTATTCCCCGGAACTGGCAGCCCTGCGGGCAAAAATGAAGACGCTCAAAATGGATGAAAAAACAGAAGAACGAGTACTGGATCAACTTCAATTCGAGCATACGGAATTAGAAGACCAAATCCGGGAAAAGCTATCCGAACAGATTCATCCCTATAAAAAAGAAATTAACGAAGCCTTGGCAAACACGGCAACTTTAGATATCCTGTTGGCAAAAGCCCAACAGACCATTGATATGCAGTTGTGCAAACCGGAAATTTCCTCTAGCACAACTCGCTATATAAAAATATTCAACCCACAAGTAAAAGAGGTACTTTGGCAAGAAGGCAAGAAATTCCAAGCCATTGACATTGACATCGAGCAAGGCGCCTGTTTGATTACCGGAGCCAATATGGCTGGGAAAAGCGTTATCCTGAAAACCGTGGCACTGGCACAAACACTATTCCAATTCGGTTTTTACGTTCCGGCAGAACAAGCCGAGATTACCTTGGTTGACGAAGTTCTCCTTTGCATCGGGGACGAGCAATCTGAATTAAGTGGACTGTCCTCGTATGCCTCGGAAATGCTACGGGTAAATGCCATCGTTCAAGACGTGAAAGCAGGTAAAAACGCCTTGATCTTAATTGATGAACTGGCAAGAACCACCAACCCCACGGAAGGAAAGGCGATCGTGAATGCCATGCTCGACTTCCTAACGGATAAAGGGGCCCGTTCCTTGATTACTAGCCATTACAGCGGGATCAAAGCCCGTTGTAAAAAAATGCGGGTAAAAGGATTTGTAAAAGAACACGTGAAAGGTCTATTGACCATCAACAATATAAACGAGTTCATCGATTACTCGCTAATCGAAGATACTCACGACTCCGTTCCGCAAGAAGCCATGCGCATCGCCCGTATTCTGGGCGTTGACGAAGAATTGTTGGACAAAGCAGAGGAGTTTTTGGATGACGAAGAGAAGAACAGAAATTAATAACAGAACAAAGATATGCAGAACAGTAAACTAGGGCTTGATTTCACCAAAGTGGCACACGCAAAGGACGTGGCCCGGAAGATAGCCGACGATGTACAAAAATTCGTGGAACAATACTCTACCGTTGCCGTTGAGCGTACGTTATGCCGTTTGCTCGGTATTGACGGGGTTGACGCTAACACCGTGCCCCTACCCAACGTGCTGGTAGACGAGATCAAAGACAAAGGCGTGTTAGGTGAAGGAATTCTATTCTTCCTCGGAAACGCAATCGTGGAAACCGGTATGAACCCGCAACAAATAGCAGAGAAAGTTGCAGAGGGGACACTGGACATCACCACGCTACCCGTTCACCCGACAGACAAGATTAAAGCCGCACTGAAACCACACGTTGACGCAAGTATCAAACGGATCAGTGATCGCCGTGCCAAGAAAGAAAACTACTTGAACACGATCGGAGAAGGCCCGAAACCTTATCTCTACGTGATCGTGGCTACCGGAAACATCTACGAAGACGTGGTACAGGCACAGGCTGCCGCACGTCAGGGGGCTGACATCATTGCCGTAATCCGTACTACAGGGCAGAGTTTGTTGGATTACGTGCCTTATGGAGCTACCACGGAAGGATTCGGGGGAACCTTCGCTACACAAGAAAACTTCCGCATCATGCGTAAGGCTTTGGATGAAGTAAGCGAAGAAGTAGGCCGTTACATCCGCTTATGTAACTATTGTTCAGGTTTATGTATGCCGGAAATTGCGGCTATGGGAGCGCTGGAAGGCTTGGATGTGATGTTGAACGACGCTCTTTACGGGATCCTATTCCGGGATATCAATATGCAGCGTACACTGGTTGACCAGTTCATGTCAAGGGTAATCAACGGATTCGCCGGGGTGATCATCAATACCGGAGAGGACAACTACCTGACAACCGCTGATGCCGTGGAACAGGCACACACCGTACTGGCATCCGACTTGATCAACGAGCAATTAGCCTTGATCGCCGGATTGAAAGAAGAACAAATGGGATTAGGACACGCTTTCGAAATGGACCCGTCTCTTGAAAACGGATTCTTACTGGAATTGTCTCAGGCTCAAATGACCCGTGAGATTTTCCCGAAAGCCACTTTAAAATATATGCCTCCGACCAAATTCATGACGGGAAATATTTTCCGCGGACACATTCAGGATGCACTTTTCAACATGATCGGAATCTGGACTTCACAAGGAATCCAATTATTGGGTATGCCAACGGAAGCTATCCACACGCCGTTCATGTCCGACCGTTACCTTTCTATCGAGAACGCCAAGTATATCTTCGGTAACATGAAGAATATCGGTGACGAGGTAGAGTTCAAAAAGGACGGTATCATCCAAAATCGTGCCAAGGAAGTATTGAACAACGCTATCGCATTACTTGAAAACATTGAACGTGAAGGTCTTTTCACCGCTTTGGAAAAAGGAATCTTCGGTGACGTGAAACGTCCGAAGAATGGTGGTAAAGGACTTGACGGAGTTGCAGCCAAAGGCGCCAACTACTATAACCCGTTTATCGAGTTAATGCTGAAAGGCAATTGAAAATTGAAAATTGAGAATTGAAAATGACGACTTGTCATTTTTAGTTCCAAGTTTCAAGAGAGTGAATAAAATAAAATTTAAACCAATGCGATTGATAATTTTCAATTTTGCATTTTCAATTTTCAATTCATTATGAGTGGAGGATTATATTCTACCGAAAAAAATGATTTCGACCAGACGCTGGATCTGAAAAAAATAAAACCCTACGGGGACACGATGAACGACGGGAAAACTCAGTTGAGTTTCACGTTGCCCGTGCCTGCCGGGGATGAGGCTATCGAAGCAGCAAAACAATTGTTGAAAAAAATGGGTTTCGAGAACCCGCAAGTAGTATTCCACAAAGAGTTGACCGAGGGCTACACCTTCTTCAACTGTTACGGTAGCTGCACGCACACCGTGGACTTCACGAGTATTCATGTTCCGAAAGTAGAAGGAACGAAATGGGATATGCACGAAACTGACGAGTTCATCCGTGAAAATATCGGGCGTCCTTTAGTTGTTGTGGGAGCAAGTACCGGAACCGACGCTCACACCGTGGGAATCGACGCCATCATGAACATGAAAGGCTTTGCCGGACACTACGGACTGGAACGTTACGACATGATCGAGGCTCACAACTTGGGAAGTCAAGTACCCAATGACGAGTTTATCGCCAAAGCTATCGAGCTGAAAGCCGACGCTCTTCTGGTATCCCAGACCGTCACCCAGAAAGATGTTCACATCAAGAACTTGATCGAACTCGTGGAAATGCTGGAGGCAGAAGGCTTGCGAGATAAAGTAATCTTGGCTTGCGGTGGTCCTCGTATCTCCCACGAATTGGCAAAAGAGCTGGGTTACGATGCAGGTTTCGGCATGAACACCTATGCGGATGACGTGGCGTCATTTGTTGCACAAGAATTTGTTAGAAGAAAAAATAAATAGCATTTTAAATTGAAAACGGTATGGATAAAGATCAAGTAAGAGAAGTTATCGCAAAACGGGTAGCTCTCGAATTAAAAGACGGCGACGTGGTAAACTTGGGAATCGGACTGCCAACGATGGTACCGAACTACTTGCCCAAAAACGTACACGTGATCCTACAATCCGAAAACGGATTATTAGGTATGGGTCCGAAACCGGAAGAAGGTAAAGAAAATCCGGAATTGACGGATGCCGGTGGTGGCTACATCACGGCGATCGAAGGCGCCTGCAGCTTTGACAGCGCAACCTCTTTCGGACTTATCCGCGGTGGACACGTGGATGTCACCATTCTTGGTGCTTTACAGGTAGACGAGAAAGGAAACTTGGCAAACTGGATCATCCCCGGTAAAAAAGCCCCGGGCATGGGTGGAGCCATGGACCTTTTGGTAGGTGCTAAAAAAGTGATCCTTGCCATGGAACACACGGCAAAAGGGAATCACAAGATTTTGAAAGAATGCACACTGCCGTTAACCGCTGCCGGGGAAGTTGACATGATTATCACCGAAATGGGTGTTATGAACATTACCCCTGCCGGAATCGAACTGGTAGAATTAAACCCTGAATTTACTTTAGATGACATCAAAGCAGCTACAGGCTGTGAATTAATAATTTCCAAAAACTTAAAAGCAATGCCTCAATGACAAAAACCTATATCGTAGCAGCAAAAAGAACAGCGATCGGCAAATTTTTAGGAACAACTCTTTCAATGACAGCAGCAGACTTGGGTGCCGCCGTAATAAAAAACATTATCGCGGAAACCGGAGTCAATCCCGCCAATATTGATGAAGTGATCGTCGGCAACGTACTATCCGCCGGACAGGGTCAAGGTGTAGCCCGTCAGGCATCCATCAAAGGGGGGATCCCACAAGAAGTTCCGGCTTACGGAATCAACATGATATGCGGGAGCGGTATGAAAGCCGTGCTCAATGGTGTAACCGCTATCAAATCGGGGCTGGCGAACCTGATCATTGCAGGAGGAACCGAATCCATGTCCAATGCGGGCTATATCCTCCCGGCACGTGTACGTGACGGGCACAAGATGGGCGACGTGACAGTAGTGGACCACATGGTGTATGATGGTCTGACGGACGCCTTCGAAGGATACCACATGGGCATAACGGCTGAAAACATCGCGGAAAAATACGCGATCAGCCGGGAAGAACAGGATGAATTTGCAATCGAATCGCAACAACGTGCTATTGCGGCTATCGATAATGGTAAATTCAAGTCAGAAATCGTGCCTATAGAGTACAAGGTGAAGAAAGAGACTCACGTGTTCGACACGGATGAATTCCCGAACCGGACGACCTCCCTAGAGAAATTATCGACCTTACGTCCCGCTTTCAAAAAAGAGGGTTCCGTCACGGCCGGTAATGCTTCGGGAATCAACGACGGGGCATCATTCGTACTAATCGCATCGAAAGAAGCTGTAAAACAATACAACTTAACCCCTTTATGCGAGATCATTGGTGTCGGACAAGGCGGTGTGGACCCGGCCATCATGGGTATGGGCCCCGTGCCAGCCATTGCCAACGCACTCAAGAACGCCGGAATCAAACTATCCGACATCGACGTGATCGAGTTAAACGAGGCTTTTGCGGCACAATCACTGGGAGTCATTCACGAACTCATGGCACAACACGGCGTTACGAGAGAATGGATAAATGAACGTACGAACATCAACGGTGGTGCAATTGCACTGGGACATCCCATCGGGGCATCAGGAAACCGCATCGTTGTATCATTAGTACATGAAATGATAAACAATGAAGCAAAATTAGGTCTTGCATCCCTCTGTATCGGAGGGGGCATGGGGACGGCCTTAATTCTGAAGAAATGTTGATTTAGAATTAAAAACTAGCTTCGATCAATTAAAAACATTTATAATAATGGATTTCAGTCTATCAAAACAAGAGCAACTCTTCTTACAAATGATAAGAGAGTTTGCAGAGAAAGAGGTAAAACCTCTGGCGGCGGAAGTGGACGAATCAGAAAGATTCCCGATGGAAACCGTTCAAAAAATGGCAAAACTTGGTATTATGGGTATCCCATTCCCGGTTGAATACGGCGGTGCCGGTGGTAACAACATCCTTTACACGATGGCGGTAGAGGAGTTATCCCGTGTATGTGCCACGACCGGAGTAATCGTGTCGGCACACACCTCTTTGTGTTGCGCACCGATCATGGAACACGGAACTCCCGAACAAAAAGCCAAGTATCTTCCCAAGTTGACTTCCGGTGAATGGATCGGAGCATTCGGTCTGACAGAACCGAACGCCGGAACAGACACATCCGCACAACAGACTTTCGCGGTGAAAGAGGGAGATCATTACGTGCTTAACGGATCTAAAATCTTCATCACCAATGCCGGCTATGCACACGTGTATATCATCATGGCGATGACCGATAAATCCAAAGGGACCAAAGGAATTTCCGCCTTTATCGTGGAAAAAGATTTCCCGGGATTCTCTATCGGTAAAAAAGAGAAGAAAATGGGTATCCGCGGTTCGGCTACTTGCGAGCTGATCATGGAAAACTGTATCGTTCCTGCCGAGAACTTACTCGGACAAGAAGGTAAAGGTTTTGGTATTGCCATGAAAACACTTGACGGCGGACGTATCGGAATCGCTTCTCAAGCATTGGGTATCGCCCAAGGAGCCATGGACGAAACCGTGAAATACGTGAAAGAGCGTAAACAATTCGGTAAATCCCTTGGTCAATTCCAAAACACTCAATTCCAATTGGCTGACCTGCAAACCAAAGTGGAAGCATCCCGCTTATTAGTAAGACAAGCTGCCTACAAAAAAGACCAGAAAGTGCCTTATTCCGCAGATGCAGCTATGGCTAAACTATTCGCGGCAGAGACGGCCATGGAAGTAACGACCAAAGCCGTACAGTTCCACGGAGGATATGGATATACCCGTGAATATCCCGTTGAAAGAATGATGAGAGATGCTAAGATTACTGAAATCTACGAGGGTACGTCAGAAGTTCAGAGAATGGTGATTGCAGCAAATTTATTAAAGTAAAAGACAGTTGACATGAAGATCGTTGTTTGTATTAAACAAGTTCCGGATACCACGGAAATCAAACTGGACCCCGTTACAGGAACCCTTATCAGAGACGGTGTACCCAGTATTATGAATCCCGATGACAAGGGAGGACTTGAATTTGCCCTTCAATTAAAAGATCAATATGGAGCACACGTGACCGTGATCACCATGGGACCGCCTCAGGCAGAAGCTATCCTGAGAGAGGCATACGCCATGGGAGTGGATCGTGCCATCCTGTTAAGCGACCGCAAATTCGGTGGAGCCGATACATTGGCCACTTCTAATACTATTGCCGCAGCCTTGAGATCTCTGGAATTCGACTTAGTGATCACCGGACGTCAGGCTATCGACGGGGATACCGCACAGGTTGGCCCGCAGATCGCCGAACATCTGGATTTACCGCAAGTGACTTACGTGGAAAGCTTGACTTTCGACGGGAACAAGACTTTCACGGTGAAGAAATCCATGGAAGACGGTTACCAGATGGTACAAGTAGACACTCCTTGCGTGTTCACCGCATTGGCATCCGGAGTAAAACCCCGTTACATGTCTGTAAGAGGAATCGTTGAGGCTTACAACCACCCCATCGAAACATGGACCTACAACGACATCACCGTGGATGATCAGAAGATCGGATTGAACGGATCACCGACCCGTGTATTCAAATCATTCACCAAGGGTGTAAAAGCTGCCGGACAAATCTACGAAGTAGACCCTGCAGAAGCTGTAGACATTATTATCAGCAAATTGAAAGAAAAATTTATTATCTAATGAAGAGGATAGATTAGGATTATTTTAATCTTAAATCTAAAATCATTAAATCTAAAATTAGAAATGGATAAGGCACAATATAAAAACGTTTACGTCTTCGTTGAACAAAGAGAAGGCGTTATCCAAAACGTGGGTCTGGAATTGTTAGGTAAAGCCAGAGAATTAGCTGATGCTTTAAATGAGAAAGTATATGCCATGTTATTGGGACATGACCTGACGACGCAAGCTCAGGAATGTATTGCTTACGGGGCTGACACCGTGTTACGTGTGGATGCTCCGGAATTGGCAACCTACGTTACCGAACCTTACGCACAGGCTATTTACCAGATCATCCGAGACAACAAACCAAGCATCGTGCTGATCGGGGCAACTACCATCGGTCGTGACCTCGGCCCGCGCTTGTCTGCCCGTGTAGAAACCGGATTGACTGCAGACTGTACCGGATTGGAAATTTCCGAAGAACGGGATTTGTTAATGACCCGTCCGGCATTCGGTGGAAACTTGATGGCAACCATCATCTGCAAGGAACACCGTCCTCAAATGTCAACCGTTCGTCCGGGCGTAATGCGCATGGGACAACGTGACGAGAATCGGCAAGGAACGATCGAAGATGTAAAAATCAACTTCGATAAATCTAAATTCCGTGTACGTGTTCTTGAAACAGTCAAACAAACCAAGAACTTGGTTGACATCACCGAAGCTCATGTATTGATCTCCGGAGGTCGTGGAGTGGGTAATGCAGAAGGATTCGATATGTTGCGTGCAATGGCAAACACCATCGGTGCTGAAGTATCCGCATCTCGTGCCATGGTTGATGCCGGAGTATTGGGACACGAACGTCAGGTAGGGCAAACCGGTAAAACCGTACGTCCCGACTTGTACTTCGCCATGGGTATCTCCGGAGCAATCCAGCACTTGGCCGGTATGGAAGAATCCGAATACATCATCGCAATCAACAAAGACAAATTTGCCCCGATCTTCAACGTGGCAGACTTGGGTATCGTCGGCGATGTCCGCAAGATCGTTCCGCTTTTAACTGAAAAGTTGAAAAGATAATACGAAAAAAGAGACTGATTATTCAGTCTCTTTTTTTACCTAACATTCATTAAAAAATCACGAATCCCCAAATATTGTATTCCCTCATAAGTATTTCCATGAAATAAATCTTGTGAGACGACAAACTTGGGATAATTATC
>ERZ824598.4025-NODE-4025-length-11646-cov-4.048227_pt1 | contig 11646 bp, 12 predicted proteins | sample MGYA00519934_ERZ824598 | MGnify/ENA primary metagenome ERZ824598 (study PRJEB31778, sample SAMEA3449177) | human gut metagenome | biome: human gut; feature: human-associated habitat; material: faeces | place: United Kingdom | collected 2010/2012 ... | reverse complement strand
GTAAACAAGATATTTACTCTTTTCTGCATTTTCTCTTACCTACAAATACCGAACCCCGCGGGGTTCGCCTTTTGGTTCGGGGAGCATTCGCCCCGGCTGTTCGGAAACGCTCTTTTTCAGGGGCGCGGAAGGGGCGGCTGCCGTCGCCGGGGAGGGGCTAATTGCCGCCTTTCAGGCGGTCGGCGTCGAGCTGCGCCCGGGATTTCGACTTGGTTACCAGCCATACCCCCGCGAAGACGCACAGCGCGGCTCCGGCCTTGGTGAATCCGAAGGTGTCGAGTCTGATCGCCACGGTGAACAGCACCGCCACGACGGGCTGCACGTAGTTGTACATCGACACGACCGTGGGCCGCAGGTGGTGCTGGCCGATGGGAACCATCAGGTAGGAGAGGAACGTGGAGCAGACCACGACGTAACCGATTCCGGCCCAGGTCCGGGGCGCCAGCCCGGCGTAGTCGACCGCGGTCAGCGGACGGTAGTAGATCACCACGGCGACTATGGCGGCAAAGAGGAACATCCACTTCATCGTCGTCACGGGCGAGTAGCGGACGATCACGTTGCGGAAGGCCGTGAGGTAGGTGGCGTAGCTGACGGCGCTGACGATGCACAGCACGTCGCCCATGACGCTCGACGAGTGTCCTGTGCCGTGCTGGCTCACGAGAATCAGGATCAGCGCCCCGGCGCATCCCAGAAAGACGCCCCCGGCCTTCAGCCACGTGATCGGCTCGCGCAGGAACAGCGTCGCCAGCACCATCGTCAGCACGGGGACCACCGTGGCGATGATCGACGTGTCGATGGGCGAGGTGAGCGACAGCCCCCACAGGAACAGCATCTGGTTGAGCTGGATGCCGAAGACGGAGGCCAGGAGCAGCAGCGCGATGTCGCGCCGGGCGACCCGTTCGCGGGGCAGCAGCAGCGAGACCGTCCAGAACAGCAGCGCCGCGCCCACCATGCGGTAGACGCTCAGCGCGAAGGGGTTGACCCCTCCGGGGTTGGCCTCGGACCAGAGCACGCTTTTGCCGATCGGGGCGTTGAGTCCCCAGACGATGTTGGCGACCCACAGGGCCGCATGTCCTTTCAGTTTTCCTTTGTCCATCTTTCGTAGCCCGTTCGAGAAGCGGGGGTCTGAAGCGGGGCGGGCGCCGATCCGTTTCCGAATCTCGATTTCGGCCGCCGCCCTTGAATCCCGGCTTTTGGCCGGGGCAAATATAAGGTAAAATTCGGTGCGATAATTGCCCGGTTTTCTTTTTGTGAGTAAAACGCGCTATAATCTCGACCTGGTTTTCGCCAATGTGTTTTTCGGAGCGAATTTTTCGTTCTACGTCTCCCTCACGCGCAATTACCTCGATTTCCAGCAGATATTCATGTTGCAGGTGCTTTCGGCGGCGGTTTTCTTCATCCCCTTCGCCCTTTTCTCCCGCTACTCCTACCGCATTACGTGGCGCGATGCGGGCAACATTCTGATTGTCACGTTGCTGATCGTCTACGGCTGGATGTACATGCTGCTCTGGGGGTCGTCTTACACCACGCCCATCGACGCCTCGGTCATCGCCACGCTCGGCCCGGCCTTCACGCTGATCATGGATCACCTGATGCACCCGCGCAAGTATATCGGGACGCGTGTCGTGGGGGTGGTCTGCGCACTCGTCGGCGCCGGAATCCTGATTCTCGGCGACGGCTTCTCGCTTACCCACGGCAGCCGCGCCCAGGGCAACCTGTTCGTGCTGGCGGCCGTGGTGGCCATCGCCGTCAATACGGTGATTATCAAGCCGCAGCTGGAGAAGCTGGGCACGCTGGTCGTGATGGGGTGGTACTACATCATCGGGCTGGCCATAACGGCGCCCTTCTTCTGGAAATACATCGACCACGTACCGTTTCTGCGGCTTCCGCTGTTTGCGCAGGCCGAACTGGGCTATATCCTCATTCTGGGAACCGTCCTGCCCATGTACCTGCTCTACCGCGGCACGGAGAAGCTGACCTCGGTGCACACGGCGCTTTACCGCTACATCCAGCCCGTGATCGCGGGCATCCTGGCCATTACGCGCGGACAGGCGCATTTCGACGCTGCGAACATCACCGCCTCGGTCTTCATCTTCGCGGGCGTCATCCTCGTGGTGGTAGGCTATAAGTATTATGTCCGCCACGGCCTGCCGAAACTGCGCAGCGACGGACGGCTGGAACACTAATCGGCCAGCAGCCGTTCGCGCCAGGCGTCGGGAACCGGTTCGCTCCGCTGGCGTGCGAAGTCGAAGACGACCATCACCGAGCGGCTTTCGCTGCGCACCTCGCCGCCGGCGAGCAGCTGCTGGAAGAGCGTCAGGCTCTTCGTTCCCACCCGTTCGCAGGTGGTCGTCACCCGCACGGGGTCGTGCATCCTGACCTGCCCCAGGTAGGAGGTCGAGGTCGAGACGGTGAGAATCCGCAGGTCTGCGAGCAGCACCTCCGCGCCCAGCACCTTTTCGTAGAACTCCATCTTGCCCACGTCGAAATACATCTGCTGCGAGACGTTGTTCACGTGCTGAAAGGGGTCCACGTCGGAGAACCGTTTCTGAATCGGGGTTTCGAGCGTGCGCGCCATCTTATTCGCGGATGATTTTCACCTCGCCGCCTTCGCCGAACGCGATGATCGACGACGCCTTGCGGGTCGGTTTGCCTTCGAAACGGGGGTTGACGACGAAATCCACGCCGTCGATGATCTCGCGGGCCACGTCCTGCAATCCCACGGGCGTCGCTTCGCCCGAGATGTTGGCCGAGGTCGAGACGATGGGCCGTCCCAGGGCGCGGAGCATCCGGCGGCAGAATTCGTGGTCGGGGATGCGCACGCCGAGCGTCCCTTCGTCGGGGATGAGGTTTTCGGCAAGCCCCGCGGCGCCCGGCAGGATGGCCGTCAGGGGCGAGGTGGCCAGCTCCATCACCTCGAAGGCGATTCCCGGGGCCTTGTTGACGTAGCGGACGATCATGTCGGCCGAGGCGCACAGCACGAGCATTGATTTCTTGTTCCCGCTCCGCTTGAGACGGTATATCCGCTCCACGGCGGCGGAGGAGGTGGCGTCGCAGCCCAGTCCCCAGACCGTGTCGGTGGGGTAGAGGATGATGCCGCCCGCGCGCATCGTGCGCACGGCCTCGTCGACCTCCCTCTGCATTTCGGTTTGCGTCTGCATGGCGGTTATTTCAGGGGTAATATTTCGATCCAGTAGTCGTCGGGGTCGTTGATGAAGTAAAGCCCCATGTCGTGGTTTTCGTAACAGACGCAGCCCATGGCGCGGTGGTGCTCGCGCACGGCGTCGTAGTCGTCCGCCACGCGCATGCAGAGGTGGCTCTCGTTCTCGCCCAGCTCGTAGGGCGCGGCGGCGTGGTCGCGCAGCCAGGTAAGCTCCAGGCGGAAGGGGCTTTGTCCGTCGCCCAGATAGACCAGCGTGAATCCTCCGTCGGAGGCCTCTTTGCGGCCCGTTTCCCGCAGCCCGAGGGCCTTGTCGTAGAAGGCGATGCTGCGGTCGAGGTCCGTTACGTTGATGTTGAAATGGTCGAAACGACTTTTGATCTCCATAGATTCAGGTGTTTTTATACGGTACAAAAGTAATTTTTAATTTTTAATCTTTAATTTTTAACTCCGAATTTTATACCTTTGCACCACGAACGAAAAAATCCGAAAAAAAACGATAATCTTATGGGAAGAGCCTTTGAGTATCGCAAAGCGCGAAAAATGAAACGCTGGGGTCACATGGCCCGCACCTTCACCAAGTTGGGCAAAGAGATCGAGATCGCCGTCAAGGCCGGAGGTTCCGACCCGTCGGGCAACACCCGCCTGCGCATTCTGATTCAGAACGCCAAGGCCGAGAACATGCCCAAGGAGAACATCGAACGGGCCATCAAGCGCGCCACCGAGAAGGATGCCGCCGACTACAAGGAGGTGATCTACGAGGGATACGGCCCTCACGGCATTGCGTTCCTCGTCGAAACGGCCACCGACAACACCAACCGCACCGTGGCCAACGTGCGCATGTATTTCAACAAATGCGGCGGCACGCTGGGCAACAGCGGCTCGGTGGGCTTCCTGTTCGACCACAAGTGCGTCTTCAAGTTCCGCGCCGCCGAGGGTGTCGATCCCGAGGAGCTGGAGCTGGAGATGATCGACCTGGGGGTCGACGAGTTCTACTCCGAGGAGGACGGAATCACGGTTTACGCCCCCTACGAATCGTTCGGCGCCATCCAGAAGTGGCTCGACGACAAGGGCTTCGAGATCGTCTCGGGCGAGTCGGTGCGTATCCCCTCCGACGTGAAGGAGCTTGACGCCGAAGGCCGCGAATCGGTCGAGAAGCTGGTCGAGAAACTCGAAGAGGACGACGACGTGGTGAACGTATACCACACCATGAAGGACGCCGACGAGGAGTAGTCGCTGATTTCACGGGGCGTTTTTGCCCTTGTACCTGCGAGGCACGGACGGGATTACCGGTTCGTGCCTCGCTTCGTTCCCCCCCCCTATGTAGCATGGCTCACTCGAAGAGGACGAACCTTTTTCCCTCCGTCAGGCAGGCGGGGCAGTACCAGTCGGCGTATTCCGACGGATAGAGGTTGCCGCAGTTCGGGCAGACTGCGAACCGGCCCGTGTCCGGGGCGTTGCGTCCTTCCTGCCGGCAGCGTTCCAGCAGGGCGATGTTCCGCATGTCTCCCGCCGAGGCCCAGGTCAGTATGCGCGCCGCATAGCGGTTGCCGCGCTCCATCGCCCGGCGGATGTCGGCTCCGGAGCGTCCGGCGTGGGCCTGTCGTTCGTAGGCGACGCTCCGTTCGAGGTTGCCGTCGGTCGTGCCGCCGAAAATGATGATCTTCCCCGGGGGCGTGTAATGACCTCCGAGATGGAGGATCGCCGTCGCGCAGTTGTTCTCCTGCAACCGCTCGGAGAAGGCCATGGCCCGGAACAGCCGTTCGGCCGTGTGGCGCTTTTCGTCGGCCGCGATGCCTGCGAAATGGTCGTATTGCACCGATTTGACGTGTTTGCGGCGGCAGCAGGCGTCCAGGTCGGCGAGCGTTTCGGCCCACGGCGAACCCTTCGGCGACCGGGGTTCGCGCGTCGCAGCGTAGTACATCCAGGCAAGAATGCCTGCCGATGCCGCGAATAACAGAAGTATCAGACCGAGACGCAGTTTCATAATGTGTTGCCGGGGGAAAGCCGCAGTCCGGAACGTGCATTTTTTGTGCCAACGGGCGCCTGTTTCATCTGCCGCCGGGGATTTTTGCAGCTCTGCTTTGGATTTCGGGTTCCAATCCCTATATTTGTAATCCGTCTTTGCGGAAACCAGGAGCGGGACGGCCTTGGGTATGAAAATCGGATTGAGCCTTTTTGCCGTGGCGGCCGCGGCTCTGCTGGCTGTCGGCTGCGGCGGAGACAAGGGCGGCGGTGAGGACGAGGCGAACTACGACGGCTGGATGCTGACCCGCTGGAAGGACGGTACGGCCTTGACCGGAACGGTTTACCTGCAACTCGGCGAAGACGGGACATTCACCCTTTACCAGAGTATCGGGACGTTCGGGTACGCCCGGTTCACCGGGACCTACGCCCTTGTCGGCGATCCGGCGACCGGGCAGGTGCTTTCGGGGACCTATGCCGACGGTACGCCGTGGGACAGCAGCTATGCGGTTGAAAAAATGACGAAGCGGGAACTGCGGCTCCGCGCGCTGAAGGACGGCGTCGTCTCGGTCTATTCCGGGGTGGCGATCCCTGCTGCGGTGAAGGACGGCGTCACGGCCGGGCGGCTGCGCAGCGCCGCGCAGGGGGAGTCGTTCCTGTAAGGGCCCTTTGCGTTTCAGAATACCGCGCAGACCTCCATGCTGAAGGTGAGCTTGTGAAGCCGTTCGCGCGACGAACGCACCACGGGAGGTGCGACGTCGTAATCGGTCGAGAAGCGCACGCCGAGGTTTTGCGTGGCGAGGTAAGTGGTCGAAAGCCCGGTTCCGAAGGAGAATCCGGCGCGTCTTTCCAGCCTGCGGAAATCCGTGCGGCACGGTTTGTAGATCTCGCACCCTCCGAGCAGTTTGGCGCCCACGAGCCACCGCATCGAAAAGGGGTGGGAAAAATAGGGTCCCGCGTACATCGACGCACACTCCAGATTGTCGTTCTGCGCCACGCCGTTGACTTTCACGCGCAGGTTGGTGCACGACATGCGGCCGCCGAAACCCCAGTAGGGCGTTGCGAACCAGGCGCCCTGCACCGAGACGGCCGGCCCCGAGAGGAACTGCATGTGCATCCCGGGGTAGGGCGTGTAGCTTCCGGGGACGGTCGAGAATCCGAGGCTGAACCCGAGGAACGACGGCCGGCGGCAGCGGTCGTAGACCGAGTAGGTTTCCGTGACGTTCAGCCCCTTCTCCTTGAAAATCAGGTCTGCGAGGAAATATCCCAGCTCCGTGGCGAGGATGCCGATACCGGCTCCGACCATGATGTCGCTCATCCAGTGCCGGTTGTTGAGCTGACGGGTGACGCCCGTGACCGTCGCCACGGTGTAGCCCCCGATGCTGTACCACGGGCTGCGGTGGCCGTACTCCTTGTGGAGCATCGTGGCGGCCATGAAGGCCGTCGCCGTATGCCCCGAGGGGAAGGAGTTGCGCGACGATCCGTCGGGGCGCATCACACGGCAGGAGTATTTGAGCGAGTTGACCCCGATGGCCATGAGTCCCGCCGAAAAGGCGTCGGAGACCAGCATGCGGCCCCATGAACTGCGTCCCCTGACGCCGCAGGCTTTCAGGGCCACCATCGCCCCGGCGGGAGCGTACTGGAGCCAGTCGTCGTAGTCGTGGCGGAACGAACGGCTGTACCCGTTGCGCAGACGCCGGAAGTCGGAATCGTAGGCTGCATCACGACGCCGCCCACGATCAGCGGCGTGCCGACGAAGAGCATGCGGTAGGCTTTTGTCGAGGTGTGGCGGTCGATGCGCCGTCGGAACTCCCCTCCGGCGCTCATGTCTGCGCTGTCCGGTAATTGCGCCGCTGCTCCCAGGCCCGCGAATGAGAGCAGGCAGGCGGCGGTCAGGCGTTTGAGCATCGTATTTTATCGCAACTGTTTTCTTTTTCTGTGGATTGCACGGATGATTTCGCCGCCGACAGCCAGCAGCGAGGTGAATCCGATCACCTCGGCCCATTGCATCCACGAGAGCGGTTCGGTGCGGAACACCTCGCCTCCGAATTCCACGATCAGCACCTGTCCCACGCCGATCGCCGCGAGGATCAGGAAGAATTCGCGGCAGCCGCCGAGACATGTGAAGACCGAATGGCGCGTCTCGAATCCCTTGGCGTTGAACATGTTCCAGAACTGGAGGAAGACGAACGTCGAGAAGAACACGGTCAGTTGCTCCACCGTGAGTCCGCCTTGCAGGATCGTCCACCGGAAGAGCATTCCCAGCAGTACGACCACCATCGCCGCGCCGCACGTGAAGAGGGTGCGGGCCATGGCGGGGGTGATGATGAATTCGTCCCTCGGGCGCGGTTTGTCGCGCATCACTTCGGGGTTGGGCGGCAGCGAGGCCATGGCCATCGCCGCGAAGGTGTCCATGATGATGTTCACCCAGAGAATCTGCACCACCGTGAGCGGCATGTCGGTTCCGAACAACGCGCCGATGAAGCAGATGGTGATGGCCGCGAAGTTGATCGTCAGCTGGAACAGCACGAAACGCTGGATATTGCGGTAGAGCGAACGCCCCCACATGACGGCCGTGGCGATGCTGCGGAACGAGTCGTCGAGCAGGGTGATGTCGCTCGCCTCCTTGGCCACCGAAGTACCCGTGCCCATCGAAAGGCCCACCTGGGCGTGGTTAAGTGCCGGGGCGTCATTCGTACCGTCGCCCGTAACGGCTACCACCGCTCCCTTTTGCTGGAGCAGTTGAACGAGCCGCTGTTTGTCCATGGGGCGTGCACGGCTCATCACTTTCAGGTCGAGTACCCGGTCAAGCGCCTCCTCGTCGCTCAGCGCGGCGAATTCGGCTCCCGTGATGCGGTTGCGGTCGGTGTCCTCCGGTGTCCAGAGCCCTATTTGGCGGGCTATTTCGGTTGCCGTGCCGGGTGTGTCGCCGGTCACTATCTTGACCGCTATCCCGGCCGATTGGCACTGCCGGACGGCATCGGGGACATCGGGACGTATCGGGTCGCTGATAGCGAAGATGCCCAGGAAGGTGAGCCCTCCTGCGGCGACGAGCTCCGCACAGTCGGTTGGAGCATCGGCTGGAATGACCTTGTAGGCCAGTCCGAGGGTACGCATGGCCTTGTTCTGGTAGGCGAGCAGTGCCTCTTCGTACTCTCTTTTCCGGGCTTCGTCCAGCGTACACCTGCTCATCACGATTTCGGGCGCCCCCTTGACGTAGAGTACGCGGCTCCCCGCAACAGGCGACTCCACGAGCGTCGCCATGTATTTGCGTTCGGTGGAGAAGGTGAGCTGGTCGAGCACCCGGGCCTGCGAACGGAGCGCCATGTAGTCCCTTCCGCGGCCTTGCAGCCACAGCAGCAGCGCCACCTCCGTCGGGTTTCCGACCCCCGCGGGTCGTTCCCCTTCGCCTTTCTCCTCCAGGAAGGCCGTCGAGTTGGCCGCGATGCCTTCGGCGACGATGTCGGGGCATGTCTCGTCGAGCTGCGTTTCATAGACCTGCATCAGATTCTGTGTCAAGGTGCCCGTCTTGTCGGTGCAGATGACCGTAATCGCTCCCATCGTTTCGCAGGCGTGCATCTTGCGCACGAGGTTGTTTGTCCGGAGCATGCGCCGCATGTTGAGCGCAAGGCTGAGAGTAACGCTCATGGGCAGCCCTTCCGGAACGGCCACGACGATGAGCGTCACGGCCATCATGAAGTATTTCAGGACGATGTTGGCGATGTCGAGCCACTGCTCCCAGCCCGTCACCGTGTGGACGGAGAGATAGGCGTAGAGGTCCTTGCCCGTAAAGATGAGGAAGGTGAGTATCGCAATGGTGAAACCCGCCCGCCCAATCAGCTTCGCCAGCCGCGAAAGCTGGATGTTCAGCGGTGTCCGTTCGGTTCCCTGTTCAGTCGCCTGCCGGGCTACTTTCCCGATTTCGGTCGCATCTCCGACGCGCTCCACCCGCATGACGCCGTGGCCGTCGGTGACCGTCGTGCCGCGCATGACGGCGTTGGAGGGATAGGTCGCTTCGGCGTCGAAGGCCGTCTCCTCGACCGTCTTGTTTACCATGAGTTCCCCTGTCAGGTTCGATTCGTTTATCTGCAGCGAGACGGCTTCGAGCAGCGTGCCGTCCGCGGGAACCTCTTCGCCGGTGTTGAGGATGACGATGTCGCCCACTACGATATCCTTGCGGGGAATTTCCCGGATTTTCCCGTTGCGGACGACCGATACGGGCGTCTCTTCGCCCACGGTGTTTAGCAGGTCGAATTTCCGGTTGGCGTCGTACTCGAACCAGAAGCCGATGCCCGTCGCCAGAAAGATGGCGAAGAAGATGCCTATCGTTTCGGCGTATTCGCCCTCGATGACGGAGATGACCAGCGAGAAGCAGGCCGCTACGAGCAGTACCTTGATGACGGGGTCTTTGAACTTTTCGAGATAGAGCCTCCACATGGAGGGGCGTTTAGGCGGGGTGAGCAGGTTTTGGCCGTGCTGTCGCCGGCTCTCCTCCACCTCGCGGTCGGTCAGGCCGGTCAGGTGCGGCCCGTTCGCGTTTTGTGTCATGTCGTTTCTGTGCGTTTGGTTCGTTTTGCAGTTTTCGGGCCCGGGAGACTGCGGAGTCGGGATAGCTTGTCGTACCGCTCCGCAGGTGCATTGCCGTCGGGTAGGGATTTTGCCTTTCGGCATCGGCCCCTGTCGTTTTGGGAACGCTGTTCCGTTCGGCCGGAATCTGCTTGTCGGCTGCAAAAATGGTGTACATATGGAAAAATATCGTTATGTTTACGGGAGAAAAAATGTGTAAAAGGTCGGATTGAACGGATATGGAGCCTGATGGAGATTTGCACGGAATGGCGGCGGGCGAGCCGTCGCAGGAAAAGGAGGTTTCGGTCGGGGCAGGTGTCCGCTTCTCCCTGCACGACAGAGCGGAGCATTTTTACCACGGCGAGACACCGTTTATTCTCGACGGCTTTATTCTGGGGCTCTGTCTGCGGGGCAGCGAGGAAATCCGTGTGAACGGGAAGACTTATTCCGTCGTTCCCGGCACGGTCGTCCTGCTGTCGCCGAATCAGTTGGTGGAGCACGGCGGGGCTTCGGAGGATTTGGAACGGCACACGGTAGCGATGTCGCTGGAACTGGTATTGGAGTTTCCTTCGCCGGTCGATATCGAAATACTGAGTATGGCCCGCACCATGCCTGTGGTGCGGGCTTCTGCGGAGGAGATGGATGGATTGACGGTATATTACCGTTTCCTTGAGAAGCAGTATGCCTCCGAAACGGGCGTCTACCGCGAGGAGATAGCCAAGGCGCTGCTCTATGCGCTGATGTTGAAACTCTGTGAAGTGTACCGTCGGGAAGCGGGGACGGCCTCGCATGTCGCCAAGCCTCGGAACGAACAGCTGACCGACGATTTTTTCGTCCTCCTGTCGCGTCACTACCGCAGGGAACGGAGCGTGAAGTTTTATGCTTCCCGAATGAACCGCACACCGAAATACCTTTCCGGGGCGGTGAAGCGTATTACAGGCCGTTCGATATCCGACTGGATTGACGAGGTGGTGGTGATTGAAATCAAAAGGCAGTTGAAGACGACCGACCGGACCGTTCTTCAGATATCCGAAGAGCTCAATTTTTCGAGTCCCTCGGTGTTCGTGCAGTATTTCAGGCATCATACGGGGATGACGCCGCGGCAATACCGGAAAGAGGGGCTTTGACGGATACCTTACTTGTTTTGGCAGGGTCGTTTCGTATTCCTGTGTCCTGCTTCATCGCCCCGATTACGGCCCTATTTGCACAAGTGGCGGAAAAGCATTACTTTTGTGGACCTTTGCGGACCTTGAGGCCGCAGGGGTTCTATCGATAAGGTTCCGTAGCTCAGTTGGATAGAGCAACAGCCTTCTAAGCTGTGGGTCTTGGGTTCGAATCCCAACGGAATCACGCAGCGGGTATTCCGGAGAAGTCCCGGTACCCGGCTTTCCGCTACCGGAGGGTAATCGCATTTACATACATGACGCGGCGGCCGATGGTTATTCCGGTCTGTGTCGGCTCGGAAAGCGTCTGCTTCGCAGTGGGCGGTCGCTCCTCTCTTTTTGCATCCTTTTTTCGTTTTGGAAATCGGTTCATTCCGCAGGAGTGCGGTACGTTATGCCCCGTTCGAACACGGACATCCGGCAGGCCATTGCGCGCTCATGCGGGACGCTGGCGGTTTTCAGGTGCGGATTCCATGCTGTGTGCAGGTATGTTGTTTTCAATCATGTGTTTACGTTGTATGTTTCTGTTTCTTAAATGTGTATTTTCTATGCGTTTAAAAAAACGATAAGCAAAAAGAATAGCGCAAAGGGGCGGCAGACGTGAAAAACGCTGTAAATCCGGCCGAAACAGGTGAAAAAAGTTGTCGCTTCATATACCGTTTCGGAAATTTTGCCTATATTTGCACTCCGTTTTGATTGCGGAATTACGAGAAAACAACAGTTAAGTTACTCAAACTAAAGGACAAAAGTTTTAAAGATGCCAACTATTCAACAGTTAGTTCGGAAAGGACG
>ERZ824598.4022-NODE-4022-length-11650-cov-5.342648_pt1 | contig 11650 bp, 9 predicted proteins | sample MGYA00519934_ERZ824598 | MGnify/ENA primary metagenome ERZ824598 (study PRJEB31778, sample SAMEA3449177) | human gut metagenome | biome: human gut; feature: human-associated habitat; material: faeces | place: United Kingdom | collected 2010/2012 ... | reverse complement strand
CGTGGTGGACAAGCCCTATACGAAGGAGGAACAGCCATGAGCGCGAAGAAACAGACGTTCGAACAGGAGATCGCCCGGCTGGAGGAGATCGTGGCGGCACTGGAGAAGGGGGATGCCCCCCTGGAGCAGGCCATGGCCCAGCTGGAAGCTGCCGTCAAGGCGCTGTGACCGCCCATTCCCCCATTTTTATCAACAAACGCCCCGTTCCCTTCTCGGGAACGGGGCGTTTTTACCGGGAGCAGCCAGAAAGCCGGGCGGCAGCCGCCGGATCTTTCCACAGGTTCCACCGGCAGCTGTGCAAAAAAAACAGGGGCGGGAAATTCCCGCCCCTGTTTTTAATAAAGGGACTTGCGTCATAGACGCATGCCGTGATTTACGGCTCAGTTGTCCTCCGCCATCTTGCGGTACTTCGCGTAACGCGCCTTGACGTCGGCAACGGTCTTGGCATACAGGGCGTCGGCCTTCTCGGGGAAGTTGTTCTTCAGAGAAGCGAACCGGTTCTCGCCCATCAGGTAATCCATGAGCTTGCTGGTATCGGGCTCGGGAGAATCCAGCTGGAAGGGATTCTTGCCCTCGGCGATCCGGCGGGGATCATAGCGGTACAGGTGCCAGTAGCCGCACTCCACAGCCTTCTTCATCTCGTCCTGAGAGGTGCCCATACCGGCCTTGATGTGCTGCTCCAGGCAGGGGCAGTAGCAGATCACGATGGAGGGGCCGTCATAGGACTCAGCCTCACGCAGAGCCTTCAGAGTCTGGGCCTGGTCAGCGCCCATGGCCACCTGGGCGACGTACACATAGCCATACTGCATCAGCATGGCACCCAGATCCTTCTTGGCTACCCGCTTGCCGCCGGCGGCAAACTTGGCGGTAGCGGAGGTGGGGGTGGACTTGGAGGACTGACCGCCGGTGTTGGAATACACCTCGGTATCCAGCACCATCAGGTTCACGTCACGGTTCTGGGCCATCACATGATCGATGCCGCCGTAGCCGATATCGTAGGCCCAGCCGTCACCGCCCACAGCCCACACGGACTTCTTAGCCAGATATTCCTTGTTCTCCAGGATGTACTTCACGTCCTCGGTCTGCTCTGCCTGTTCCAAAGCGGTGATCAGAGCGTCCGTGACGGTACGGGAGGTCTCCGTCTTCTTCCAGCCGTTCTCATAGGCCTCCACAGCCTCCACGGCGATACCGGCGGCCTTGATGGCCTCCAGACGGATCAGCAGCTCTTTGCGGATGGAGTCCTGTGCGTGGAAGAAGCCGTAGGCAAACTCAGCGTTGTCCTCAAACAGAGAGTGCTCCCAAGCGGGGCCGTGACCCTGACAGTCCTTGCAGTAGGGCAGGATGGGGGCGCCGCCGGAGATGGCGGAGGAGCAGCCGGCAGCGTTGCCGATGTACATCCGATCGCCGAACAGCTGGCTCAGCAGCTTGATATAGGTAGTCTCAGCGCAGCCAGCGCAGGCGGCGGAGAACTGGAAGTAGGGCTTTGCGAACTGGACGTTCTTCACGCTCTTGTCATTGATAGCGTCCTTCTTCAGGTAGCTTTCGTTCATGGCCACCTCGTCGAAGAGGGTCTGCTCGGGTTTCATGTCCTCGAAGGAGGTCATGGTGAGAGCACCCTCGGCGGGGCAGGCGGTCAGGCACACGCCGCAGCCCAGGCAGTCATAGGGAGAGACCTGCATCCGGAAGGAGTAGGGAGAATCCTTGCCCAGACCCTTGGCGGGGACGGTCTCGAACCCGGCGGGAACGGACTTCTTCTCCTCCTCGGTCAGCAGCACAGGACGGATGGCGGCATGGGGGCAGCACATGGAGCAGCGGTTGCACTGGATGCACTTGCTGCCATCCCACTTGGGGACCTTGGTGGCGACACCGCGCTTGGAGAACACGGAGGTGCCGTTTTCCCAAGTGCCGTCCAGAACGCCGTACTTCTGGAACACGGAAACGGGGAGCTGATCGCCCTTTTGACGGTCCATGGGCATGACGATATCCCGGACGAAGGGAGTGAGGCCCTTGGGCTCCGCGACGGGAGCGTCCTGCGCATCGGCCCAGGAGGCGGGGATCTCCACCTTCACAGCGGCGCTGACGCCCAGATCCACGGCCTGATCGTTCAGGTCCACGATCTTCTGACCGGCCTTCTTGAAGTAGGAGTTGTAGTTGTTCTTCTTCATATCCTCAATGGCCAGATCCATGGGGATGACCTTGGTCAGGGCGAAGAAGGCGCCCTGGAGGATGTTATTGGTACGCTTGCCCAGGCCGATCTCCTGTGCCAGCTTGGCAGCGTCGATGATGTAGAAGTTGGCGTGCTTCCGGGCCAGATCGCGCTTCATCTTGGCAGGCAGGTGCGCGTCCAGCTCCTCCACCGTCCACGGGCAGTTCAGCAGGAAGGTGCCGCCCTCCTTCAGATCCTCGGTGGTGTCGTACTTTTTGACGTAGGTGGGGGCATGGACCGCCACGAAGTCAGCAGAGGACACCAGATAGGTGCTGCGGATGGGCTCATCGCCGAAGCGCAGGTGGCTCTGGGTCAGGCCGCCGGACTTCATGGTGTCATAGGAGAAGTAAGCCTGAGCGTACTTGCCGCCCACGAAGCCGATGGTGGAGATGGCGTTCTTGTTGGCGCCCACGGTGCCGTCGCCGCCCAGACCCCACAGCTTGCAGCTGATCTGACCGGGATGGGCCAGCTCGATCTCCTTGTAGTCCAGAGAGGTATAGGTCACATCGTCATTGATGCCGATGGTGAAGTTGTTCTTGGGGGTCTCCTGCTTCAGGTTGTCATACACGGCAATGATCTGACCGGGGGTGGTGTCCTTGGAGGAGAGGCCGTACCGGCCACCCACCACGCGGATATCGCCGCGGCCAGCCTGATTCAGAGCGGTGACAACATCCAGATACACAGGCTCGCCCACGGAGCCGGTCTCCTTGTTGCGGTCCAGCACAGCGATCCGCTTGCAGGTGGCGGGGATGGCGGCGGCGAAGTGCTTCACGGAGAAGGGACGGAACAGATGAATCTGCACCATGCCCACCTTGCGGCCCTGAGCGTTCAGATAGTCCACAGTCTCCTTCACGGTCTCGCTGGCGGAGCACATCACCACGATGACTTCCTCCGCGTCGGGCGCACCGTAGTAATTGAACAGCTTGTAATCACGGCCGGTGAGCTTGTTGATCTCGTCCATGTAGTGCTGGACGGTGTCGGGCAGGGCATTGGCCTTGACATTGGCGCCTTCCTTGCACTGGAAGTAGACGTCGGGGTTCACGTTGTTGCCCCGGTTGGTGGGATGCTCAGGGTTCAGGGACTGATGGCGGAAGGCCTGCAGTGCCTCCTGATCCACCAGACCACGGAGATCCTCATAGTCCAGAGCCTCGATCCGCTGCATCTCGTGGGAGGTACGGAAGCCGTCAAAGCAGTGCATGAAGGCATACCGGCCGCTGATGGCGGACAGATGAGCCACGGCGGCCAGATCCATGGCCTCCTGAGGGCAGGAGGACATCAGCATGGCGTAGCCGGTCATACGGCAGGTCATGAAGTCTGTATGGTCACCGAAGATAGAGTGATGGTTGGAGGTCACCACGCGGGACGCAATGTGCATGACGCTGGGCAGGAACTGGCCGCCCATGGCGTACATGGCGGGGATCATCAGCATCAGGCCCTGAGAGGAGGTGAAGGTGGTGGTCAGGGCGCCAGCCTGCAAGGAACCGTGGCAGGTGCCGGCAGCACCGGCCTCAGACTGCATCTGGATCACGTCCACCGTGGAACCAAACAGGTTCTTCTTGCCCTTGGCGGACCACTCGTCCACCTTTTCCGCCATGGGGGAGGACGGGGTGATGGGGTAGATGGCCGCCACCTCGGTAAAGGCGTACGCACTGTACGCGGCTGCCGTATTGCCGTCCATGACTACGTAATTTTTCTTCATACGCAAGATCCTTCCTATCTTTCTTATCTGAATATGCTGTTTTTACATATATAGGCACCATCCGCAGATGGTAACACATGAGGGTCAGAAAACCAGTCTGCAATTCTGAATGCGGCAGCTCTCTTCGATCAACTGCCGTTTTTTCAGAAGCAGCTGGGTGATCTGCTGCTTTTTTTCATCGGTGTACCGGAACTTGGGAGTGGTTACACTGATGGCCGCCTTGACCTGACCGTTTTCAGCCAGCGGGACTGCCACGCAGCAGATCTCAGCGGTGGATTCCTCGCTTTCATAGGCAATCCCGGCGCTGCGGATGTCCTGAAGCGCCGCGATGAGGGTATCAAGATCCATAATGGAGTTTGGCGTGTAGGGGAAGAAGCGGTATCCCGCGTAAAGCTGCCGGACCTCATCGTCCGTCAGGCCGGAGAGAAGCGCTTTGCCCAGGCCGGTGACATGAGCAGGGAGGTGGTGGCCCACATCGCTGATGATGGAGATGATGGCGTGGCCCTCCTCTTTTAAGAGGTAGTGCACGTCCTGCCCTACCAGCACACCCATCTGGCAGACTTCGTCTACTTGGGAGACGATGCTGCGCATTTCACTGCGGATAATGGACAGAGCATTCTGGCCGCTGGCGTAGGACAGCCCCAATTCAAAGGTATGGGGACCGATCTTGTAGAGACTGCCGTCCGTCACAACGTAATTGGTGGCGGCCAGTGTTTTCAGAATGGGGGAGATGGTGCCCTTTGGCAGGTCCAGAAGATTGGCGATCTCCGACAGGCTCAGACCGCCGGAATTGGCGTCGATCAGCTCCAGAATCCGGAGGACCCGCAGGGTTGGATTGTGATATTCCATGAAGGAGGACTCCAATCTTTCAGAGCTGTGTTCCGTGAGGCGGTAGAGTGTGGCTGAAAAATTTTTGTTGTTCGGATATGCAAATGCATAACGAATATCCGAAACTCTACTGGTAAAATAGCACAGATACCAGCCGTTGTCAAGGGGTTAACTATGGAATTTGAGATCAAAAATGCTGAATTTCAGCAAAAAACCGCGCAAGAGGTAAGAATTCGTTCCGACAGCGGAAACGGGGTGGATCAGCCGCAGGCGGTGACCGTTTCAGTGAAGGCAGAGGCCCTTCTGTATGCGGCTTTTGCCGTTCTGGTGGCGCTTATATATTTAGTGGTGCAGCGCAGGCCAGCAATCAGGTAATTTGGAGTTTTTCAAGACGCATAACAAAAAACGATGCAGCCCCGAAAGGGACCGCATCGGCTTTGAGGATCGATATGTGCGGATCAGTTTACTTGTGCAGCAGGGGAGAGAGGGGCTTGTAGATCAAGAAGCAGAGGACCACATCCAGCATTCCCTTGAAGAAGGTGAAGGGCATATTGAAGATGGTCAGGCACTTGATGAGGCTGTCGGAGGAGGGGAGAATGGCCTGATACATGCCGATGATGGCGTCCAGAGGCAGACCGTAGCACACCACATAGGCGGGATACACCAGGAGGTAGTTGAAGGGTACAGACAGGACGGCCATCAGCGCGGCGCCGACAACAGCGCCGATCAGAGCGCCCTTGCGGGACTTATTCCGGGCATAGATGTAACCGGCGGAGAAGGAAAAGACACTGCCCATCACGAAGTTAAACAGCTCACCTACATAGGCGGAGGAGGTGCCGTGGAGCACGGAGAACAGCAGGTTCTTCAGGAAGGTGACCACGATGCCGTAGACAGGGCCGAGAGAGAAGGCGGCCAACAGCTCCGGCAGATCGGACACGTCCAGCTTTACGAAGGAGGGGATCAGAGCCGGGATGGGGAATTCGATGAACATCAGCAGGAAAGCCACACCGGAGAGCATTGCGGAAATAGTCAGCTTGTGGGTGCGGCTCCGATTGGCCGCACGGGTGGAGGGGATCGCGTTGGCATTGGGTTCAGACATAAAAAAATACACTCCTTTTTTCGTTTGAAAACACCCTGGATGCTTTGACTTCTCCAAGGTGAACAAACGAAAAAGGAGCGCACATAAAGCGCACGGCTTTCCCGTACTCATCTTCTTCCATCCAGACTGTAACTGTTGGTCCCGGAGTTTCACCGAGTCAGCGAATACCGAAGTATCCGGTCGCGGACTTTACCGCCAGTGGGGAATCACACCCCGCCCTGAAGACAAAGATTCAGTTGTTTTCTTCGGGTGATAGTATACGACAGAAGAAACAAAAATGCAACCCCTAATTTTTGACTTTACAAAAAAGAACAGATGTTCTATAATGGGAGCGATACACTTGAGGAGGTGAGGAGATGCCTGCCAGACAGGAATCCTGCTGCTTTACCGGGCACAGACCCGCAAAACTGCCGTGGGGCTACAATGAGAGCGACCCTCGCTGTGTCAGACTGAAGGAGCGGATCGCCGATGCGGTGCTGCTGGCCTATCAGGAGGGGTACCGGCATTTTCTCTGCGGCATGGCCCAGGGCTGCGACCTCTATTTCTGTGAGGCGGTGCTGGCTCTGCGGGAGCGTTATCCGGAGGTCACTGTGGAGGCCGCCATCCCCTGCCCCACCCAGGCGGATGCCTGGCCGGAGGCGGAGCGGCGGCGCTACCGGGAATTGGTGGCGAAATGCGACATGGAGACCATGGTCTCCGACACCTATTCCTCCGCCTGTATGCAGCGGCGGGACCGCTATATGGTGGATCACGCCATGCTGCTTATCGCCGCCTTTGACGGCACTGCCGGCGGGACCCGCTACACGGTGGAATACGCCCTGCGGCGGGGAATCGAGATCTTTGATGTGTCGATCCCTGTGAAATAGGTATAAAGGAAAACTACTTTACCGCATAGATCCCAGAAGGGGTAGCAGCTCCGAAAGAGCGCGGATGGTATAGCCGGGACGAATGTCCGCACGAGGCTCCTTGCCATGGGGGTTGAACCAGACAGTGCGCAGCCCGGCGTTCGATCCGCCCCGGATGTCGGAGGTCAGACTGTCCCCTACCATGACGGTTTCCTCCAACCGGAAGCCGGGAATGGCGGCGAAGCAGGCATCGAAGAACGCCTTAGAGGGCTTGTCGGCGCCCATTTCCTCCGAAATGAAAATGCCTTTGAAATAGGGGCGCAGTCCGGCGTCATCCAACCGGGGATTCTGGACGGCGGCAGCCCCGTTGGAGGCGAGGTACAGGTCATACCGGGAGGAGAGATCCTTCAAAAGCTGCTCCGCACCGGGCATGAAGTCATGCTGGCAGGAGAGCAGTACCTCATACCGCTCGCTGATGGCCTTGCCGCTGTGGTTAACGCCCAGTTCCCGGAATAACTGCTCAAAGCGCTGCACCAGAACCTCGTCACGGGTGAGACGGCCTTCCTCCAGCAACTCCCAGTGGGCGGTATTGATGATGTGGTAGCGGTCCAGAATGGCCTCCGTCGGCTCGATGCCCGCCTCCCGCAGCGTTTGGGAAAGGGCCTTGGCCTCCCCGGCGGTAAAATTCAAAATGGTGTCATCCAGATCCAGAAAGATATTCTTCAGCATGGCGGCTTCCCCTCCAACAGGTGAATTTCTGAGGCCAGTTTACCGGATTTCAACGGTTTTCGCAAGATTTTTTTCAAATGTTGCATTTGGTTGCGGCCCTGAAACCCTGCCGTGGTGGACTTGCCTGGCGCTTTTTGGTAAAATTGGGGCAGAAGCAAGGGAGGAATTGCCTATGAATTTTTCGGAAAAGCTGATTCGCCTGCGGAAGCGGGAGGGCATTAGTCAGGAGGAGCTGGCGTCGTATTTGGAGGTTTCCCGGCAGGCGGTGTCCCGCTGGGAGCAGGGTACGGCTCTGCCCGATGCGGGGAACCTCTTAAAGCTGCGGCAGCGCTTCGGCGTCAGCGTGGACTGGCTGCTGGAGGATGCCCAAGGCTGGGAAAACCTGACCGACGGCGCTCCGACCGGCAGCGAAGGTGGCGGAACCGCACCATCGCCAAAGCTGCGGAAGAGCGTCCTGCCATGGGCCATCCCGCTGGGAGTGTCCGGGCTCGGCTTGCTGCTGCTTGGAATTTTCTCGTCGGTATTCCCGGCGGAATATATGGTCGCGTCCACAGTGATCGCGGGAAATCAGGAGCCGGCGGACCGGATCTATCGCGGCCTAGCAGGCTTTTTGAAGTGCAACAACTTGGAGTGGCTGTTCCGGCTGTGTTTGGTCATCGCCATCGGTTCGCTGTTGGCGGGACTGTGGCAAAAGGGCGTGATGAAGCGGTTTGAAGACGCCGTGGATCACAAGCTGGATGAACTGGGGGAGAAGAACCGGGACGCATCCGCATAAGCATTGACTTCCGTCCCGTTTCCGCGTATCATAAAAAGGCTATGAACGAAAACGGAAGGGTTTGAAGAACGATGCTGTATATCATGCGCCACGGCAGGACCGTGTGGAATATGGAACACAAGCTGCAGGGGAAAACGGATGTGCCTCTCAGCGAGGCGGGACGGCCCGTGGTGGAGCAGGCCGCAGCTGCCTGCCGGGATACGCATATTGATGTTTGTTACTGTTCGCCGCTGATCCGGGCCGTGGAGACGGCGGAGATTGTGCTGCGGGGACGGGAGATCCCCATCATCACGGACGTCCGGCTGGAGGAGATGGGCTTCGGCATCTGCGAGGGCACAACGGACTTTCAGGATAACCCGGACAACCCCATCTACCCGCTGTTCGCTGCCCCGGAGACCTATCGAATCCCGGTGGAGGGCGGCGAGAGCCTAGAGGACCTGTATGCCCGGACGGGGGCATTTTTGAAAGAAGTGATCGAGCCGCAGCTGCGGCAGGGAAAGGACATCCTGATCGTGGGCCACGGTGCCATGAACGCGAGCATTGTGTGCCAGATCAAGGACATCCCCGTGAAGGACTTCTGGAGCGTGAAGATGAAAAACGCGGAGCTGGTGCGGCTGCTTTGAGCGCCTCCCTGTGACCGCAGTTTGCCAGTACATGATGAAAAAGCCCGCCGCATGAATCATGCGGCGGGCTTTTTTTGCGTATCGGTCGGTTAAGGGGTTGATAATCCGGCGTTTAGCTGTAAAGTGTATCTGCTTGCAAACGATTTATTTGCAAAGAAACAAACTGCTTGGCCGGGAGAATTACAGCAGATAGGCGTAGTCCTTCAGAACCGTCAGGATAAAGGTTTCTACGTCAGCGGGAAGCTGATTCTGTCCCTCCAGATCGGCCTCAAAGACCTTGCCGTCCAGCCGCACCAGGACCTTGCGGCCCTCCAGCGGCAGGAAGCCCTGATTCTCTGTGCTCTCGTCAAAGCCATCGCGGGTCAGGAACAGGGTGAACTTGTTCCGGTAGGGAGCGGAATCATAGGGGCAGAACACGGCGCAGTTGCCGCACTCATTGCACATCCGGTCCACATGGAGGATCTCATGTCGTCCGTCCGGCAGCGTGATGACCACATTGGCCCGGTTGGGGCAGACGTCGGCGCAGACCTGACAGACGGTGTTGCAGTGCAGGCAGCGCTCGCCCTCGCACCCGGCCTTGGGCGGGCAGAGGACACCCTTCCGGGCGATGGCCTCGTCCCGGGTGACGTGGGCGTCATCGGGGATGGCGACGCTGTGGACGCTGCCGATGACGGCATTGGCGAAATACTGCGCGTCGGCAATGCCCTCCACCACGGTGGCGGGGCCGCGCATGGCGTCGCCGCCCACAAAGACGTTTTCCAGATTCGTGCGGAATTCGGGGATGCCCTTGGCGTTGACCTCGATGCCGTTGGCGGTGAACAGGTCGCTGTCCACCCGCTCGCCCACGGCGGCGATCACCGTATCGCAGTTGATCTCAGTGAATTCCCCGGTGGGGACGGGGCTGCGGCGGCCCTTTTCATCGGGATCGCCCAGCTTCATGACCTCACATTTCAACTTGCCGTTGACCTGCTCTACGGGTGCCACCAGCTCCAGGAACCGGACGCCGTCCTCTACGGCCAGCTCCAGCTCCTCCGCGTCGGCGGGCATATACTTCTTCGTCCGGCGGTATACCAGCGTGGAGGTCTTGGCCCCGGCACGGAGAGCAGCGCGGGCCGCGTCCATGGCGGTGTTGCCGCCACCCACCACGGCCACATGGCCCAGAGGGACGTCCTTTCCGGCTTTCAGGTCACGGAGCCACTGGATCACCGGTACAACATTGCCGGGAATGTCCAGCTGACCGGCCTTGCCCGCGCCCACGGCGAAGAAGATGTGGGTGTAGCCCATGGCCTTCAGTTCGCTGACGGAGGGGGCGGGGGTGTTCAGCTTTACCGCAGCGCCGTAGAACCTCATGAGGGCGATGTCCTTCTCGATGGCCTCCTCACTGATACGGAAGCCGGGGATCACCAGCCGGGGCACGCCGCCCAGCTTGTGGCTCTGCTCGAAAACAGTGACAGGGATACCGGCCCGGCCCAGAAAGTAGGCCGCGGCGATGCCGGTGGGACCGCCGCCGATGATGGCGGCCTTGCGGCCATCGGTGACAGGCTCCGGCTTTTTCAGAGAGGCCATCAGGTCATCATAGCCCTTCTCCGCCGCGATCAGCTTGGTAGCCCGGATCTGAACGGGATCGTCATAGTAGTTCCGGGTGCACTTGGTCTGGCAGCGGTGGGCGCAGATGGTGCCGGTGGTGAAGGGGAGGGCGTTCTTCTCCGTGATGAGGGCCAGCGCCTCGGTGTACTTTTCCTTGCGGCACAGCTCAATATACTCGGGAATATCCTGCCGGATAGGGCAGCCGCCCTCGCAGGGAGTGGTAAAGCAGTCCATCAGAGGCACCTTTTCCAGCAGCTTCCGCCGGGGCAGGGGCTTGATGTCCTTCAGATGGTACTTATCCCGCCGGGCAGAAAGGGCCAGGGCGTCGATGCCCAGTACATCCACGCCGCCGAAGGGGGCGAAGTCCAGCTTGTCCAGAATTTCGCCGATTTGGGTGAAGCGCTGGTAGCCGCCGGGCTTCAGCTCCGTGGTGGCCATGGTGATGGGCCAGATGCCGCAGGTGAACAGCTTGTCGATGTTGAAGGCGTCGGCGCCGCCGGCGTAGGACAGCCGCAGCTTGCCGTCAAATTCCCGGCTCAGCCGCGCGGCCATGGTAGTGGTCAGAGGGAACAGGCTTTTGCCAGCCATGTACATTTCCTCGCTGGGCAGCTCTCCGGCCTTTACGTCCACGGGGAAGGTGTTGCTCAGCTTGAGACCAAATTCCAGACCCCGGTCCGTGGCCCGTTTTTCCAGACGGTGGAACATGGGGACGGCGTCCTTGTATTGCAGATCTTCCTTGAAGTGGTGGTCATCAAAGGCGATATAGTCATAGCCCATTTCATCCAGAATGGAGCGGGCGGTCTCATAGCCCAGCAGAGTGGGGTTGCACTTGACGAAGGTGTGCAGCCCCTTTTCCTCGATGAGATAGGTGGCGATGCGCTCGATCTCCTCCGGCGGGCAGCCGTGGAGGGTGGAGAGGGTGACAGAGCGGGAAATCCGGGGGGAGATGGCGTCGATGGCGTCCTTTTCAGCCGGGAACAGCTCATGGAGAACGGAGATGCACTCCTGAAAGATAGGTGTTTCGGCGGCGTTCATCATGCCGTTCAGGAAGGTGTCCACCTTCTCACCCTTAACGCCCTCCAGATCGTAGCCCACGGACATATTGAACACAAAGCCGTTGGGATCGCCCAGACCGTACAGCTTGGACATGATCTTGCAGGCGCACCACGCCTTCACGTATTCCTCAAAGGCCTGAGGGACGGTCAGCTCCGTGGACCACTCGCAGTTGTAGCACTCGTCCTCTGCCAGAATGCAGGGGC
>ERZ824598.4018-NODE-4018-length-11664-cov-3.474201_pt1 | contig 11664 bp, 10 predicted proteins | sample MGYA00519934_ERZ824598 | MGnify/ENA primary metagenome ERZ824598 (study PRJEB31778, sample SAMEA3449177) | human gut metagenome | biome: human gut; feature: human-associated habitat; material: faeces | place: United Kingdom | collected 2010/2012 ... | reverse complement strand
GAGCGTCCGCAGAAGTACCTGCCGATGGGCACCTCGGGCGTTATGTCCATCGACATCAAGGGCGGCCGCGCTCCGGCAATGAAATTCATGGACAGCCTGAAGCTCGCGTGCAACGAGGTTCACGTTGCCGACATCCGCACCTGCGTGCTGCATCCGGCTTCCGAGACCCATCGCCAGCTGACCGACGAGCAGCTTGTTGCCGCAGGCATCGAGCCGGGCATGGTCCGCATTTCGGTCGGTCTGGAGAACGTCGAGGACATCATTGCCGACCTGACCCAGGCCATGCAGGCGGCAGGGATGCTGTAAGTCTGACATATATTATAAAACCCCTCGGGATCTCAAAGAGTCCCGAGGGGTTTCTGCGCGCAGTCAGGGGGTGGACTGCGGCACGGTGTAGATGTTGATGTGGTTGCCGGCGGGGTCCTTCATGCGGAACATGTGCCAGCCGTAGGGGCGGAAAAAGGGTTCCTGCGTCACGGCGCCGGCGGCCCGGGCGCGGCGGAAGATGTCCTCCAGCGACGGCACCTCCAGCTGGAAATGCACGGCGCCGTAGGTGGGGAAGGGGTCCTCCTGAGTCAGCAGGACCAGCTTTGCACCGGCCAGATCGTACTTGACGCCGCAGTCCTCCGGCCCCTCATCCCAGCCGTAAAACGGCTGAACGGCAAATACCTGCTCGTAAAAGGCGCGGCAGGCTTCGTAGCGCTCCTGGGGCACGTAGAGAAGCAGCTGAAAATCCAAATAGTTCACGGTGGTTCCTCCTTACTGATGACGGCGATAGGGGGCGAATGCGCCGCAGGTGTCCCGCAGCACGCGGTCGCAGACATCCTCGCCCTCGCGCAGCAGCTTTTCCTCGTCCACGCCGGTGAGGCGGTCATTCTGATAGACAACGCGGCCATTGATCATGGTGAGCCAGACAGGACCGGTGACGCCCAGCTTGGCCAGCATGGAGGCGGGGTCGTGGAGCGCGCCGGCGTACTCCAGACGGCGGACATCCACCATAAAGAGGTCCGCGGCCTTTCCGACAGCCAGACGGCCCAGCTCCGGACGGCCGATCATGTCGGCGCCGCCGGCGGTGGCCAGCTTCAGCATGTCGTAGGGCGAGGGGCAGCCGCCCCGCTGCTTGCTGAGGAACGTCTGCATCAGGTACGCCAGACGCAGGGTGTCCAGCATATTGGAGCCGTCGTTGGTGGCGCAGCCGTCCACGCCCAGGCCCAGGGGAATGCCCGCCTTCCGCATGCCGGGGATGTCCAGTATCTCGCTGCCGCCCAGCATGGTGGGGGCGGGGCAGTGGGAGATGCCCATGCCGCTTTCCGCCAGCAGGGGGTACTCCTCCGGCAGAGTCTCCCGCCCGTGGGCCAGCCAGATGTCGCTGCCGGTGAAGCCGATGCGGCGGCACCACTCCAGAGAGCGGACGCCGAAGCGGCGTACCATACTGCTGTTCTCCCCCTCGCAGAGGTGGGTGTGCATGTGGACGCCGGCGCTGCGGGCCAGGCGGATGGTCTCCGTAAAGGTGTCCTCGGTGCAGTTGATGGGCTGGCAGGGGGCCAGCACGATCTGCCGCATGGAGAAGGGTGCGGGGTCGTGGTAGAGGGCCAGCAGGCGCTGGCAGTCGTCCAGATAGGCCGCCGTGGTCTCGCACATCTCATCGGGGATAGTGCTGCCCTGCCAGCGGGGCAGCGTGTTGGTGCCCCGGGCCGCCACGAAGCGGAAGCCCATCATATTGGCGGCCTCCATCTGGCGGTCCACTGCGGTGATGCCGGTGGCGGGGGTGTAGCAGTACTGGTGATCCACGGAGCAGGTGCAGCCGTGCTTGATGAGGTCGGCCATGCAGGCGGCGCTGGCGTAGAAGATCACGTCGCCGTTGATGCGGACAAAGACCTTGTAGATGTCGTCCAGCCACTGCATCAGGGTCAGGCCCGGGCGGTCGATGGTCATCAGGTTGCGCACGAAAGCCTGAAAGAAGTGGTGGTGGGTGTTGACCAGCCCGGGGTAGACGTACTTGCCCGCAGCGTCGATGACCTGTGCGCCGCCGGCGCTGAGGTCACGGCCTACGGCTTCGATGCGGCCGCCGGAGAGGAGGATGTCGCTGTGGCAGAGGACGCGGTCCGCGTCGTCGCAGGTGACGATGGCGTCGGCGTTCCGGATCAGTATTTTCTCACTCATGGCGCTCCCCTTGCGGCGGGGTGTTCCGCTCCTTCATGTTGCGGCGGTAGGCCAGCACCTCCACCACGTTCTTCTCGGCATCGCAGATCTGGAAGATGCGGTCGCCGTACCAGGTATCGGTAAGGCCCAGCAGCACCTCCACGTCGGGGCGGCTTTCCAGCCAGGTGAAGCAGGCGTTGACATCCTCGGCTTCGATGGTGGTCAGGGCAGGGCCCTGGGGGGTGTTCTCCGTCTTTTGGCGGATGTCGGTAAAGCCGCCGGCGGAGCGAAGGCGGCAGCCCCGATCCTCGGGGCCGCGGTCCCACTGAGCCACCACGGGCATCTGCATGGAGTCGCGGTAGAAGGCGGTGATCTTTTCCAGATCCTCCGCAAAGAGGATGGCAGTATACTCGTCGGTGAAATAGCAGCCGCCGTCATCCGGCCCTGCCGGATGGTACTGCTCGGCCCGCTGGTAGACCTCCACCCAGTTGCCCACGGGGTCCTTGATGCAGAAGCTGTACTCGCCCCAGGGGCGGAGCGCCAGTGGGCTGATGACGGTGACACGGGGTTCTTTTTTCAGATTGGCATAGCACAGCTCGATGTCCCTGGCCTCCAGCCGCATGCCGGCAGGGCCCTGGGGCAGCGTGGGATGGCGGCAGAGCCAACGGCCAGTACATCAAAGAGCAGAATCTCATCCAAATCGCCGCTGACAGCTACAAGCCGCTTTTGAACGTGACCGCACATGAGATCACCCACCGGATGCAGGACTTGTCCCCCGCTGAATACCGGAAGTTCCGGCAGTCGGCGGTGGAGTACAAGATGCGCGAAAACGGCGCGGACACAGAGGCGGAGATTGTGGAGCGGTACATGGAGACGGCGGAGCAGGAGGGCGTGACGCTGACGCGTGACGAGGTGATGGACGAGCTTGCGGCGGACTTCGCCGGTGATATGCTGGACGACGCAGACCTGTTTGCCAAGTTCTCCAAGGAAAACCGGACGGCGGCGCAGAAGCTGCTGGACAGCCTGAAGGAGTTTCTTGCCAAGGTCAAAACTGCGTTCACCGGCAAATACCGCGACATGGCGGCGCAGGAGGCATACGGCAAGGACTTTGCCGAGCTGGAAAACATTGCCAAGCAATGGCAGGTGGCCTTTGACGCGGCGGAGCGGCAGGCGGGAATCAGTTCTTCCGTGCGCCCCGGCGACACGGTGCAGTATGACGATGCAGTTTACTCCCTCCGTGTAACGGACAAGGACACGCTGGACTTTTTGGATAAGCAGAAAACCATCACAACGTACAAGACCATGCAGCTTGTAGACGGCAAACTGTATCCTCCGATGGCGGCGCGTGTAGACGGTCGTTACGAGGACGCCAGTGAGCTTGGCAAGTGGGAGATGGCTGTTGAGCGACCTGATCTGGTAAAGGACGGCAAGTTCAAACTGGACAAGGGTAAGGGACAAGGCAGTCTTATGGCGGCGTATAACCCGTATATGCATTCGTCCAACCTTGTACTGAACGACCAGTTCAGCGGTGCGTACACGCGGGATAATCTGGTAACTGTCGAGTGTGAGGTGCCGGCAAGCGAAATGACTTCCGGGTACCACGCAGACGGCGCGAAAGACAGCGTCGGCTGGCATTCATGGCACACAGGTACGGTGGCAGGTCAGGTACGAAAGGCGACCGGTATGGAGCGCCAAGTGTTTCTTTCCCGCTGGATCAAGCCTGTGCGCATCCTTTCAAACGCAGAGGTCGCCGGAATGTACAAGGAGCTGTTGGGCAACACTGGGATCGCCGTGCCTGATAACGTTGTCACACCCGGACTTTTGGCGGAGCTGAAAAAAGCAGGCGTTCCTATCAAGGAAAGCGGGCGCGTAAAAACCTCCGCCGGTGAGGGCGACGGCGTGCGGTTCTCTTTGAAAAGTTTCAGCGAACAGGCGGTTTCTACAGCGCTGTATGATGCGTTAAACGAAAAAGCTACCCGGCAGAATCAGCTGATTCCTGTCAGCATTATGCCCCGATATATCAGTGAAAAGCTGGGGATCAACGGAGACATTTACATTCAGCGTGACCATGCTTACGAAAACATGGTCAGCAAGGCGCAAGCTATTCAGGACGGACGCCCAACGCAGCACAAAGGGGCGGAGGTTCATTTCCACGATCTGGGTGTGGAGAAAATGACGCGAGCCATTATGAGCATCAACGAGCCGATCATGACTATATCTACCAAAACAAAGGATGGAAACCCGGCGGTTATTATGATGCTACCGGAATATGGAAACAACGATGCGCCGCTGTACGCTGTTCTAAGTTTTTATTCGCGGAAAGCAATCTCTCCAGAAAACAGAGAAATGCGACCACACGTTGTCCTGACTATTGCGGAACGTAATTTCTTTGAAAATGGTGGGCGTGTTGGATGGGATAAACTAATTCGTAATGCCATTAAAGATGGACGCGTGCTTGATTACAACAAAAAAGAGAGAGGCAACCTGTCAGAGGTAGCCCAGCCAGCAGGGCTGGGGGACATAACAGATGCATCCCTCAAGGAAAATTTAGCACAGTTTCAGAAAGAAGTCAAGAGGTTTAAAGAAAGTAACAATATCCGCTATCAGCTGCGAAGCGCGGCGGAGGTGGAGCGCGAGGCGCGGGAACTCAAAAAGGAGCGAAACGCGCTGGCCAAGCAGAACGAGGCGCTGAAGCAGCGGGTACAGGAGCTGAAAGGCGAGATGCGCATCAGCAAGGAACCGTCCGTGGTGCTGCGGGACGTGAAAAAGCTGGGGCAGAATCTCATCCGCGAGTACGGCAGCGATGTGAAATACGCGGACGTGCAGAGCGAGATGGACGCGCTTGCCAAAGCTGTGATGAAGCGGGACGTGACGATGGTGGATCTGATGCCACACGCCAAGGCCGTGGCGGAGGCCATTGTGGACAACACCTCTGAGCTGACGGAGTACGGCGCGGAGCTGCTGGAAATTCGGGACTATTTGAAGCGGCAGACCATCCAGTTCGGCGGGGACATGGCAAACTACGGCGATTTTCGAAAGAGCCACATGGGAACGCTGAAACTGAACAAGTCCAATGGCACGTCTGTGGATACCGTGTATGGCGAGCTGACGGAGATGTTCGGCGAGGGCTATTTCCCCAGCGACGTGTATACGGAGGCGGACAAGCTGCTGCAAATCGGTGATGTGCTGGATGGACTCGACAGCGTTTACCACAATCCCTTTGAGGGATACAGGGACGCGGCGGTGCAGGAGATCGCCAATCAGCTGGTAGACGGCATGATCTCCGATCAGGTGCGGCAGAAGAAAACGTATGCAGACAGGCATGCGCTGGAGAAGCAGGAGGCTGTCGGTCGTGTGCGTGAGATGCTGTCCCGTGAGCGGCAGAAGCGCTGGGACGACGTAAACGCGCTGCGGAAGACGTACAACGAGAAGACCAAGAAGGGCAGCGAAAAACGGAAGGCAACGGCGATGCGGGCGCGGATCGCACGGCACACCGGCGCAATCTCCCGCAAACTGGTGAATCCCACGGACAAGCAGCACATTCCGGAGGAGCTGCGCGTAGTGGTGGCGGCCCTGCTGCGGAATATTAACCTGGAGAGCGCGAACAGCTACGACGAAAATGGGCGGCTGCGGAAAAACGCGGACGGCGACCCCACCAGAAGGACGCTGGAGGCAGACCGGCTCAAGCAGATCTATGATGATATTCTGGACAACGAGGGGAATATGGTGGTAGACCCGGCGCTGACGGAAAGCGGCGGTCTGCTGGATTCTCTGTCCGCGCTGGGCGGCAAGCGCATTGCTGACATGAATGTGACGGAGCTGGAGACCGTGTGGAACACGGTGCGTGCTATCGAGACCACGCTGACCAGCTACGACCGGACGCTTGCCAATCAGAAGTACGCACGGACCAGCGAGTGGGCGGAAAGCCTTATGATGGGCAGCATGAGCCGGAAGCGGAGAAACCGGAAAATTTCGCTGGACATGGCAGATCCGTATACGTTCTTCTCCGCCTACGGCGACGGCGGCATGCAGGTATACCGAACGCTGCGGAACGCGCAGGACCGAGAGCACGTGATGCTGATGGATCTGCGGAATGCGGCGAAAAAATTTCTGGATGCGGACGTGTATAAAAACCGGTTTGAACGACACACCTTCACCACCGGCAGGGGCGTGGAGCTGACGCTGACCAGCGACCAGATCATGAACCTGTACAATTTGGCGCGGCGCGGCGAACAGGCTATGCACCATCTGACGGTGGGCGGCATTGTGCAGCCGGAAATCCAGCGGAACGGTAAGCTGAAGGCGATCCCGCGCGGGAACGACAACATTCTGCTGACGGAGGAGGACATCAAGGCCATCACCTCCGTGCTGACGCCTGAGCAGATCAAAGTGGCAAACGGTCTGCAAAAACTGGCAAGCACAAAACTGGCGGAGTGGGGCAACGAGGCCAGTATGCAGGTCTACGGCTACCGTAAGTTCAAGGAGGAGAATTACTGGCCCATCAAGGCTGCAAAGGATGCGGTGGCCTCCAGCGTGGAGAAGGACGCGGACAACGCACGGTCGATCAAGAACATGGGCAGCGCAAAGGCCCTGACCCCCAATGCCAGCAATGCGCTGGACATCGGCGGCGCGTATGACGTGTTTGCGCAGAACGCCAGCGATATGATCAAGTATGCCACACTGTTGGCTCCAATGGAGGACATCAACCGTCTGTACAACTACCGGTACAGGGACAGCATGGGCAACCTGACCGGGAAGAATGTGCGGCAGGTCCTGTCCGGCGTGTACGGCGACGCGGCCCAGAGCTATTGGCGGAACCTGATGCGGGATGTGCAGAACGGCATGGTAAAAAGCGCCAGCTCTACCACAAGGACCGTGGAACGCATCGTGGGCAATACGAAAGGCGCAGCGGTTGGCGCGAACCTGCGTGTGATCATCCAGCAGCCTACGGCATACTGTCGTGCGGCTGTGGTGCTGGAGCCGGAGAACATGACAAAGGGCCTTACGAAAGGCGCAACGGCTGGGAACGGATGGGACAAGGCCAGAAAGTGGGCGGCTATTGCGGGGATCAAGGATACATCCGGCTTTGACCAGGGCAGCCGGTACACCATTTCGCGTGAGGTATACGGTTCAGACGGAAACGTGCGGGAATGGCTGAACGACAAGAGCATGGCACTGGCCGGAAAGGCCGACGCGGTGACGTGGGGCAAAATCTGGAACGCCTGCGAATGGCAGGTGGCAGCAAACACAAACACGGAAGTAGGCAGCGATGCGTATTACCGGCAGGTGGCGGAGCTGTTCACGGATGTGATCGACCAGACGCAGGTGGTGGACGGCGTTATGCAGCGCACGCAGATCATGCGGGACAGCGACGCATTGACGCGGCAGGCCACGTCTTTCATGGGTGAGCCGCTGAAAAGCCTGAACGTCCTAATGCGGGCCTACGACGCATGGGTGTATGAAACGAATCCGCATAAGCGCAGCAAGGCGCTGAAGCAGCTGAAGCGGTCTGTAGGCGCATTGCTGGTGACGGACGTGGTGAACGCACTGGCGCAGTCCATTGTGGACGGCCTGCGGGACGATGACAAGGATAAGAACTGGGCGGAACGTATTCTGGAAGCATTTACCGGCTATTCCGGTGATGAAAAAAATGCGGGCGAAGCCGTGAAAAATGTTGTGCTGGGGGGAAACCTTATCAGCAACATAAACCCGGTAGGCCGTATTCCGTACCTGAAGGACATTTTGTCTATCTTGCAGGGCTACACCGTTGACCGTATGGATGCAGCGGCGGCAGACGATATTATCAGAACGTCCAAAACCTTTATCAAGGGCTTGGGCGGGGATTCAAAAACCACCACGGCCTACAACCTGAAACAGGTCATGCTCATGTGCAGCAAGGTTTTTGGAATCAGCGTTGGGAACATGGGGCGCGACATGTGGTCTATCGCTCGCAGCATCGCAAACGACACAGGGAATGTGCGGGTAATGTTTGAGATGGAAAAAGCGATCTATCGCATGGACAGGAGCGCCGGGAACCGAAAACGGTGGTGCGAGCTGCTGTACCGGGCGCAGAAGGACAAAGACACCGAGACGGCGCGGCTGATCTATAAGGAGATGCTGGAGCACGGCTATGAGGAGTCAGACGTGCGACAGGGCGTGGAGGCCATCATGAAAAATGAGCAGGGCGTCGAGTCCGTGAAGGAATTGAAAAACCGGTGGCGAGCACCGTAAATCAAGGAAAGGAGCAACGGGCGATAGGGCAACCATCCTATGGCACCATCCCGCCGCAAGCCTGCGTAAAGCAGGATGAACCAGGAGCACCGTGAAATACGGGCTATGCTGCATAGCATGGCACCCAAGAGAGCTATCGCGTGGATCCAATCTTTTGACTTGCCGCAGGAGGAGGCACAGTGTATCGCGGAATGCGACGTGCGGGGACGAAGCTGCGTGGAGCAGGCGTTCCGTATGAACGTATCGGTTGACGGCGTAAAGCGCCGCCGCCGTACCGCATACAAAAAAATGGCCGACGGCCTGAGAGCAGAAAAAAGACACACCGGTAGGTGTGTCTTTTTTTCTTATGTTCACGCACTTTTTCGCCCTTTTCTTGACGCTTTCTCCGGCGATATCTGCCGTATGCTGGCGGTAAAGAGAGGTGGTCGTGATGTTCGTATGGTATAACCCGAATCCCTCCGGCAAGAACGTGGGAGACTGTCCTGTTCGCGCGATCTGCCGCGCCACGGGGCAGGGCTGGCATGAGACGTATGTGCAGCTTTGTATGCAGGGTCTGGCACTTGCGGATATGCCCAGCGCCAACACCGTGTGGGGCGCGTATCTCAAGAAGCTGGGCTTTACACGGCATATTATCCCGGATGACTGTTCGGACAGCTATTCCGTGAGTGATTTTGCAATGGATCACCCGCGTGGTACATATCTGCTGGCGCTGGTGTCCCATGTGGTGTGCGTGATAGACGGAGACTGGCACGACACATGGGATTCCGGAGCCGAAACACCCTTGTATTACTGGGAAAGGACGGATGAAGCATGAACTATCCATACTACGGAAACCCCTATATGCCGCCGATGCAGGACAACCTCGCCCAGCTGAGGCAGCAGCAGATGCAGGCCATTCCGCCGATGCCGCAAAATCCTCTGCCGCAGAGCGGCGTGCAGTGGGTATCCGGCGAACAGGAGGCAAGAAGCTGGATGGTCGCGCCCAATGCGGCGGTGGCACTGTGGGATTCGACGGCTCCCACGGTGTATCTGAAACAGGCCGATGCAAGCGGCAAGCCGACGCTCAAGGTCTATGACCTCGTGGAGCGGCTTGCAAGCGCTCCTGACACGCAGAAAGCGCCCGCTGCGGAATATGTGACCCGTAAGGAGTTCGACGCGCTGGCAGCGCTTGTGAGCGAAATGAAGGGCAAGAAGCGCAAGGAGGAAAAGAGCGATGAATAATCCGTTTTTCGGGGCAATGGGCGGCGGCAACGGCTTTATGCAGATGGTGCAGCAGTTCAAACAGTTCAAGGCGAATTTCCAGGGCGACCCCAAGGCAGAGGTGGAGAAACTGCTGCAAAGCGGCAAGCTCACGCAGCAGCAGTTGAACCAGCTCCAGCAGATGGCGAAGCAATTTCAAAGTCTGATGGAATAAGCAAAGTCTAAGCAAAAACACAAGACGAAACATAACTTGTTTCTTGATCGTGGCCGCGATTCAGATAAATTACATCAATAAAAAGGAGTGATACTATGTCTCTTTCCGAAGGTATGCCCACCATGACCATGCCTGTGGCCCCTGCCAATGGCAGCGGTAACGGCTTTGGCTTTGGCGGTGACGGCGCGTGGTTCCTCATCATCCTGTTCCTGTTTGCGTTCTGCGGCTGGGGCGGCAACGGCTGGGGCAACAACGCTGGCAATTCCGGCGGCGTGGTGGACGGCTATGTGCTGGCCTCCGACTTCTCCAACATCGAGCGCAAGATGGATCTCATCAACGGCGGGCTGTGCGACGGCTTCTATGCCGTGAACAACACGCTGTTGACCGGCTTCGGCAATGCCGAGCTGTCCCGCGCCAACCAGCAGGCGGCGCTGATGCAGCAGCTCAGCGCTATGCAGATGCAGGCGGCAAACTGCTGCTGCGAGAACAGAGCCGCCGTTGCGCAGGTGCGCTATGACATGGCGACGCAGGCGTGTGACACGCGGAACACCGTGCAGAACGCCACCCGCGACATCGTGGAGAACCAGAACGCCAATAGCCGCGCCATCCTGGACTTCCTGACCAACTCCAAGATGCGCGATCTGGAGAGCGCAAATCAGGAGCTGCGTCTGGCCGCGTCTCAGGCTGCGCAAAACAACTACCTGATCTCCCAGCTGCGGCCTACGCCCATCCCGGCATATGCATCCTGCAACCCGTGGGCTGGCAGCTACACCGGCTGCTCCGGCTGCTCCGGCTGCTGACAACTGCATAGGAATCTATTTCCAAAACGGAAATTGTTCAGCTCCGGGCTGATATTGAAAGGCGGCGGGGCAATAGCTCCGCCGTCTGCATTTTGAAAGGAGTGAGTATTTTGGCTGAATACGTAAATACCAACATTGTTACCGTACCTGCCGGACAGAATGTGCCTCTGACGGAAACTGCCGTTGCGGGCAAGTCCTGCATCGTACACCGCGAGGGCAGCGGGCAGGTGTTCCTGCGCGGCCTGACAAACCAGTGTAAGGCACGGTTCCGCGTGTCCTTCGGCGGAAACATTGCCATCCCCACAGGCGGCACGGTGGGTGCAATCTCCGCCGCGCTGGCTATCAACGGTGAGCCGCTGACCAGCGCCGTGGCGACAGTAACGCCCGCCGCCGTGGAGAACTATTTCAACATCTATGTCGCTGCCAACGTGGACGTGCCGAAGGGCTGCTGCGTAACGGTGGCGATGGAGAACACCAGCGCTCAGGCAATCAGCTTTGCCAATAGCAACATGATCGTGGAGCGCGTCTGCTGAAAGGAGGGGCAACATGAACATGAAGGAGCTTTTCGGTATCCGGGAGATGCTGTGTGAGGAGCTGTCTGAGTTTTCCGGCCAGCGGGAGCTGAGCGCTGCTGACCTGGATGCCATCCACAAGCTGGCATCGTCCATCAAGAACATTGACAAAATCGCCATGTTTGAAAGCGGCGACTACAGCCGCGATGATGGGTATTCCCGCGATGACGGCTATTCCCGCGACTGGTCTTCCGGGCGCACCGCCTACAACAGAGGCAGCTCGTATCGGCGCAAGAGGGATTCTATGGGCCGGTACAGCCGTGATGAGGGCAAGGCAAAGGATCTGATCGAGCGCATGTGCAGGACACCGACGGTCCCAACGTAAAGGAAGCACTGCGACAGGCAATGCACGTTGTTGAGAACGGGTAACGTTGCTTACACGTTACTTACAAACGTGTTTTGGAGGAAATAAGAAAATCCCTGTAACCGTTGTGGTTACAGGGATTTTTGTGGTGCGCGGTACAGGACTCGAACCTGTGACCCCATGCACGTCAAGCATGTGCTC
>ERZ824598.4017-NODE-4017-length-11665-cov-2.985702_pt1 | contig 11665 bp, 10 predicted proteins | sample MGYA00519934_ERZ824598 | MGnify/ENA primary metagenome ERZ824598 (study PRJEB31778, sample SAMEA3449177) | human gut metagenome | biome: human gut; feature: human-associated habitat; material: faeces | place: United Kingdom | collected 2010/2012 ... | reverse complement strand
AAGAGGAGTAATTATAAATATCACAGGCGGTGAAGATTTAGGATTACATGAAGTTAATACAGCAGCAGAACTTGTTCAACGCAGTGTAGATCCTGAAGCTAACATAATATTTGGTACAGTTACAGATCCAAATATGGGAGAAGATATTCAAATTACAGTTATTGCAACAGGATTCGAAAAACCAGAAGCTAGAGCTGCTTCAAGTGTTGATAGTTTTGTAAATAAACAATGGGAAAAGAAAATAAATTCAATTCCAACATCTACAGATAATTCTAATTCAGGTGATTTAGATATTCCAGCATTTTTACGTAAAAATAAAGGAAAAAATATGTAATAAAAAAGGCTATATGTTAATAGTTGAAGTAGAAAATTTTTAAAGTTTTCTACTTCAACTTTTTTATTTTACTGGATTACTACAATATATCTTAGCTATTCGCATATGCTATTAGTGCATAAAAAATTTGAAGGTAAAACCTAAATTAAAAAAAATCAAAATTATTGAAAATAAAAAATCATTATGATATATTAAAAAAGATAAAATATTATAAAAAAAGAGGTATAAAATGAAGGTAGAATTATTATGTAGTTGTGAAAAAGAAGAACTAGAAAAAAGAATTCAAAAAGTAGCTGCAGCAGGAAAATTATCAAGATTTAAAGGAAATGTTTTTGAAGTTTTAGAAAATTGTAATGATTATGAAAAAAATTTAAAATTAATAAAAAGAATTATTTCAATGGGGCATAAATCAATTATTGAACATGATTATTTAGTATTTGCCATATCAGATGTAACACCAATTATTGAACAAACAATTATTGGAAATAGATTAACTTCATTTACAATAAAATCTAGAAGAGAAGTAGATTTTCGTACAGCTGGATTTTATACACCAGAATTTAGAGATTCAAATTTGAATATACATCCACAAAATGAACAATTAAAAGAAAAATACCAAAAACATATGCAATATTTATTTAATACATATGGTGAATTAGTAGACAAAGGAATTGATGTAGAAGATGCAAGATTTATATTACCATATTGTTTTCATAGTAATATAATAATGGGATTAGATGCAAGAGAATTAGAAAAAATGGTTGAATCTTTTATATATGGAAGATTAAGTAGAATACAGGAATTAAATGAGTTTGGAAAGATCTTATATGAAATTATAAAAGAAAAAGTACCATATTTAACAGAATGTATAGAAAATTCAAAAATGAATAGTGATAATCAATTTGAATATTTAGAAAAAATGATTAAAAAACCAGAAATAAAAATATTAGAAAAGCCAGAACTTTTAAGTTATACACAAAATGCAGATGATGTTGTGCTAAAAAGTAATGTTATGTATCATTATCAATGTTCAGAGAAAATGGCTGATGAGATACTAAAAAAATTAGTAGAAAAAGATGAACATGCAAAAGAAAAAATGATGCAAAATATTCTTCATAAAGAAGAAAAAAGAGAATTAGAACAAGTAAGTTTTAGTTTTCAAATTCCAATTTCATTATCAATATTAACACATTTAACAAGACATAGAATGCATCCATTGCTAATACCAGAATTTGTACCATTATGGAATATGGAAAATTACATAACACCAGAAACAATAAAGAAAAATGCAAATGATATATATCAAAAAGCTGTTAATGAAAATATAAAAATGTTTGAAGAATTTAAAGAAAAAGGAATTGTAGAAGAAGATTTAATATATTTTTATATTGGGGCACAAATGTTAAATGTTGTAACAACAATGAATGCTAGAAATTTACAATGGGTTTCAAGAATGCGTTGTTGTAATAAGGCACAATGGCAAATTAGATTTATTACACAAGAAATGGTAAGACAAGTAAAACATGTAGCACCATTAATTGGAAAAGGTCTTGGTCCAACATGTATAACAGATAAATATTGTGGTGAAGGCAAAGAATCATGTGGATTAATTGACAAAATCAATGCAAAATGATAAAATACAAACATTAACTTTTTTATCTCCTATTGGGAGTTGATATATAGTACGAATATACACCAATTAATATTGTAGGAGAGACAATATGAAAAACTTTGAAAAAAAGATTATTGAAGTATGTAAAGAAAAAGATGTTAGAAAATTTTTTGTTAGAATGATGATTATTTGGGCAATTGCTGCGATTTTGCTTATAATGTTAGCACTTATTTTTAGAATATGGATGTCTATTATTTATTTGGTATTAGTGATATTACTGTTTGTAGGCTCTGTTCTCGAAAAAGCTGCACAAAAAATAGAATTAACAGATGAAAAAGTATTTTATAGGAACAATTTTTGGTCAGTTATTCTTTCAGATAAAGATGTATGCAATCAGATTTGTTTTGTGCTTGCATTAGCTTTCATAAATATTTTTCCAAGAGTATGGTATATTACAACAGGAAGTTCATTAATTGATATTTTGTTAGGATTTGGAGTTGCTTGTGCAATATTATGTTTGGGTAATCAGATTGCAAAGTTTTTTAAAAATAGATTAAAATAAAATCTAAAATGAGTGAGTAAAAGTTTTTGTAGATTTTACTCACTCATTCTTTTTTTTTCTATTGAAAAATTAAGAGATTAATGATAAAGTTATATATATAAGAAAGGGGAGAAAAAATGGAGAAAAAACAAAAGAAATCTATGATTTCTATCTTTGCAATTTTTATTATTTTAGTATGTTTAATTGAAGGCCTAGGAAATGATGTAAAAACAATAATAAAAGACACAGAAAAAAACAATTCAGATAATACATTTAAAATAATATCAAGTACAGAAAACAAAGATATAGAAGAAATCGTACAAAACTATGCCAAAAAGAATAATATAGATGTAAGCATAGATTATGCAGGAACAATTGAAATAATGTCAAAACTTAATAATGGTGAAAAATATGATGCAGTATGGTGTTCAAACTCAATATGGTTATATATGCTAGATAGCAAAATAAAAACATCAAATTCAAAATCAACAAGTATAAATCCAGTAGTATTTGGAATAAAAAAATCAAAAGCTGAAGAATTAGGATTTATAGGAAAAGATGTTTATATGAAAGACATATTAGAGGCAATAAACCAAGGAAAACTAAAATTCAATATGTCATCACCAACTCAAACAAATACAGGAGCAACAGCATATTTAGGATTTTTAACAACACTTGCGGGAAATCCCGAAATATTAACAGAAGAAAACTTACAAAATGAAGAATTAAAAGATCAGTTAATTCAATTATATTCAGGAGTAAAAAGATCATCAGGAGATGATGAATTTTTACAAGAAATGTTTTTAAAAGGTGATTATGAAGCATTAATAACTTATGAAACATCATTAATAAATATGAATAAACAGTTAGAACAAAAAGGAGAAGAAACATTATATGCAATATATACTAAAGATGGAGTTTCAATATCAGATTCACCATTTGCATATATAGACAATAAAGATGATACTAAATTAGAAGAATTTAAAAAAATACAAAATTATATATTAAGTAATGAAGGACAAGCTGAATTAGTAAAAACAGGAAGAAGAGTTTGGTTTGGTGGAATAAATGAAAATGCAGATAAAACAGTATTTAATCCAAACTGGGGAATAGATACAACAAAATATATTGTGCCAGTAAAATATCCAAGTACAGCAGTAATAAAAACAGCACTAGGAATATATCAAACAGAATTAAGAAAACCAATAAATATTGTATTTTGTTTAGATTATTCAGGAAGTATGTATGGAAGTGGAAGCAAACAATTAATAGAAGCAATGCAATATATCTTAAATGAAGAAGAAGCCTCAAAAGATTTATTACAATTTTCAAATAAAGACAAAATAACAATAATACCATTTAATCATGAAATACTTGGAGAATATACAACAGAAGATGGAACTAAAACAGAAGAATTACTAAATCAAATAACATCAACAGATGTAAATGGAGGAACAGATATCTATATACCAGCAATTGAAGGATTAAATATATTAAATAAAGAAGACTTAGAAAAGTATAATACATCAGTAGTATTAATGACAGATGGTGAATCAAATTATAATAGGTTAAATCAACTTCAATCAGTATATAAACAAATAAACAAAGATATACCAATATTTAGTATAATGTTTGGAGATGCTGATGAAACACAATTAGAAGATATAGCAAATTTAACAAATGCAAAAGTATTTGATGGAAGAACAAATTTATTAGAGGCATTTAAGCAAGTAAGGGGATATAACTAGTAAGAAAGGAAAACAGAATGAAAAAAGGATATATTTTTTCAGCAATATTAGGGGGAACATTTTTTGCAGTACCATATTTAGCTCTTGGAGTTCAATTAGTACCATCATTAGCAATAAGTGCAGTGGCATATGGAGCTGGAACCTTAATATTTAAAGATAGAAGTAAAATTGATTATTCAACTAAAAATACTAATTTATATGAAATACTAAAAAATGCAAAATCACAAACAACGCAAATTTTTGATATTTCAAAACAATTAGAAGACAGAGAATTAATTGCAAATGTCCAAGATATTTGTAATACATCAAATAAGATAATTGATACTTTATCAAAAAATCCAGGAAAACTATCACAAGTAAATAATTTTATAAATTATTACTTACCAGTAACAATAAAAATATTGCAAAGATATGATGAAATTGAAAATCAAAGATTAAATTCAGAAGAAAGTCAAAAATTTATGAAATCAGTAAGAGATATGATTGCAAAAATAAAAGAAGCTTTTCATGAACAATTAAATAATATGTATCAAGCAGAGATTATAGATACAGATGCAGAATTAAAAGTATTTGAAGAAATGTTAAAATCTGATGGATTTTTAGGAGATATAAATATTAAAAAATAGGAAGTAAGTTTAAATATAGATAATTAAAGCCTAAAGAAAGGAAGATAAAAAATATGAAAGGAAGAAAAGAAGTCTGGATAGGACTTGGAATTTTAGTAATATTAGTCTTAATCATAATAGGAATAAAATTCTTTTCAACAAATGGAGAATCAATTATAGAATCAAATTTAAAAACAGTATATGTTGCAACAGGTGGAGGAAAAGAAAATTTCTTAGCAGATGAAGAAGTCAATAAAATAATGAAAAAGAAATATGGACTAAATGTTATATATGATTCATGGAGTAATGGAAAACTAATTAAAAATCCATTAGTAAGAGAAGATGGAACAAAATATGATGTAATGTTCTGTTCTGATCAAAGATTTTATGATTATTATAAATTAGCACCAGATACAACAAAAGGAGAATCAGCAAGATATACAGTTCAAAAAGGTGGATTAACATTAAATACTCCAATTGTAATATATAGTTGGGATACAGTTGTAGATGCATTAATAGAACAAAAAATAGTAACAGAAAAAGATGGGGTATATTATATAACAGATATGCCAAAATTAATATCATATATACTTGAAGGAAAAAAATGGAAAGACATTGGAGTAGATATGTTATATGGAAGTATAAATATAGACTCAACAGATCCAGTTACATCATCACCTGGTGCAACATATTATGGGTTATTACTTTCAATTATGTGTGATGGAGAAATAACAGATGAAGCAGTTGCAGAAAATTTACCAAAACTAAAAGAATTTTACACAAAATCAGGATATATGAACAATACACCTGCAGATTTATTTGAATTATACTTAAAAACAGGAGTTGGAGGAAAGCCAATGATTGTTGATTATGAAAAAAGTGTAATAGATTTTGCAAATTCAAATCCAGATGGATGGGAACAGGTAAAAGACAAAATGAGAATATTATATCCAACTCCAACAATATGGAATTCACATTGTATAGCATCATTTGATGAAGCTGGAGATGAGTATTATGAAGCATATGAAGATAAAGAGATACAACAAATAGCATGGTCAAAATATGGATTTAGAACTGGTGTAACAGGTGGAAATTATGATGTAACACAAGTTAATGTAAAAGGAATACCACAAAGCATAATAAGTACAGTATCAAGCCTAAAAATGAATGTATATGAACAATTAATTTCATATTTAGGAAATAAATAGTTTATAAAATTTTAAATATATTATAAAAAAAGATTGGAGAAAATAAAATGGAAGAAGAAATAAAATTAGAAGTTGCTAAAAATGTAGATACAAAAGATATTGAATTAGCATTACAAACAAATAAAAAAGTTGATGAAGCTGTTGTAGAAAAATCATTAAATTATGATGCTTTAACACCAGAGGAAAAATCTGCAATAGATGAATTTATTAGTAAAGTTGATGTGAAAAATACTGCACAAATATTACAATTTGGTTCAAGTGCACAAAGCAATATATCAAAATTCTCAGACAGTGTTTTAAATGATGTTAGAACAAAAAGTTCTGGAGAAGTTGGAGATTTACTATCAGGATTAGTAACAGAAATAAAAGAATTTAATGCAGATGTTCCAGTTGAAGAGAAAAAGGGAATATTAGGAATATTCAATTCTGCAAAAAAACAAGTTGAAAAATTAATAGCAAAATATGACAAAGTAGAAAATAATATAGCTAAAATAGAAAAATCATTAGAAACACATAAACTTCAAATGATGAAAGATATTGCAATATTTGATACAATGTATGATAAAAATTTACAATATTTTAAAGAATTATCATTATATATAATTGCTGGTGAAAAGAAATTAGAAGAATTAAAAACAGTTACATTACCAGAATTACAAAAAATAGCAGAAGAAACAAAAGAACAAACAGACGCACAAGCTGTAAATGATATGGTAGCAATAATAAATAGATTTGAAAAAAGAATATATGATTTAAAAACAACAAGAATTATATCAATTCAAATGGCACCACAAATCAGATTAATTCAAAACAATGATAGTGAATTAGTTGAAAAAATACAAAGTTCATTAATAAATACAATTCCACTTTGGAAAAATCAAATTGTTATAGCATTAGGAATAACAAATGCAAGAAATGCATTAGGAGCACAAAAACAAGTTACACAAATGACAAATGATATGCTTACAAAAAATAGTGAATTATTAAAACAAGGAACAATTGAAATTGCAGAAGAATCTGAAAAAGCTGTTGTAGATGTTCAAACATTACAAAAAACAAATCAAGATATAATAGATACATTAGATAAAGTTATAGAAATTCACGAAAATGGAAGAGTAAAGAGACAAGAGGCAGAAGTTCAACTTGAAGAAATTGAAAACAAATTGAAAGAAAAATTATTAGAAATAAAGAACTAAAAAGTAGGCGGAAGCCTACTTTTTTGATAATGTAATATTAAAAGATTTAGTTATATAACCTCTACTAATATTAATAGTAATATTATCACCAGGGCTTTTAGTAAAAATATATTCTCTTAAGTCAATCATATTATTAAAAGTCTTATCATCAATAGAAGTAATAATGTCTCCAATCTTTATTCCACTAGAATAAGCAGGACTATCTTCATTAATATGTGCTATATAAATTCCATTTGGAACATTTGTAGAAGAAAAATATGGAGTAGTTTCTTTATCATAAGCATAAATTCCCAGATAAGCCTCATCAAAAGCTCCAGTTGATACAATTTTTTCAATTACAGGTTTTACAACATTAATAGGAACTGCAAAACCAATACCTTCTGCAGATGTAATTTTTACACTATTTATACCAATAACTTCTCCACTAGAAAGAATTAAAGGACCACCACTATTTCCAGGGTTAATAGAAGCATCAGTCTGAATCAAATCAGTCATATATGATACAGAATTATTTTCTTCAATTTTTATAGTTCTATTTATAGCACTAATTATTCCAGATGTTATAGTCCTTCTAAATTCATATCCAATAGGGTTACCAATGGCATAAACATTTTCACCAGATTTAATTTTGGAAGAGTCTCCGAATTTTACATAATTTAGATTAGAGGCATTTATTTTTGAAACAGATAAATCTAACTCTGAATTACACCACAAAACAGTTGCATCATATGTGTTACCATTTTCTAATGTAACATAACATGTACTAAATTTTTCGCCAGTAACATGACAATTGCTTAAAATATATCCAGTATTTGAAACAATTATTCCAGTACCAATCCCTAAATCATTTAAAGAACTTGGTGAAAAAATAGATGTAGAATGGGATTTTATTTTTGATATACCAACAACACAATTAGAAACATCTTCTAACATATTTGAAATGTCTAAATTTGTAGTAGTTGAAACCGAATTACTAGAAGTACTAATTTTTGAGATATCATATTCTGATGACATTTCAATATTACTATATGTAGTATATATATAATAAGAAAAACTTAATAGAAAGATAGCTGAAATTATGAATAATAAAATATTTCTAAACAAATGAGATTTTTTTTTCATATATAGACCTCCATAAAATAATTATGAACAAAATTCATAAAATTAAACAGAGGTTACAAAAGTAACCTCAAAAATTATTCAGAGTCAGATACCTCTAATTCATCTTTTAAACATCTATCACAATGTGGAAAATCTTTTTTATCACAATCTAAATCAACACCTTTTAAGCATTTTCCTTCATGATGACATTTTGCACAAATTTTTATGTGTTTTACTTGATTAGCCCAAATTTGTACAGCATATTTTTTGCCAGGGCAAAGAGGACCAAAAACAAATTCACCATCTTCATCTGTAAATGTATGAGAAACAGGTTTTAAATCTTTTTTACCACATTTATAGTCTATTTCAACTAATTTAACAACAGCATCTCTTACAGGCTCTTTAAAACAATCTCTAACAATACCATAAATAACATCTCTATGATCATTTGCTAAAGTAATATCTAAATCAAATTGTTTTCCATCAGCAATAAATCCATCAATATCAACAATAGGGCACATTGGCTCTGGTTTTCTTTCATCTATTTCCATAAATAAACTCCTTTAATAAAATTTAGGCAAAGCCTATTAATGTATAATATGAAAAAAATAAAATAATTGACAATAAGAACTAGTCAAAAACATAAATATATTATATAATAATATAGTTACAAAATAATTAGAGAGGAAAAAGAAAATGGATAATAGACCAATAGGAATTTTCGATTCTGGAGTTGGAGGAATAACAGTATTAAAAGAGATTCAAAAAAGATTGCCAAATGAACATCTAATATATTTAGGAGATACAAAAAATTTTCCATATGGAAATAAAAATAAAGAAGAAATAATAAAATTTGCAATTCAAAATGTAGAATATTTAATAAAGAAAAATGTAAAAATAATAGTAATAGCTTGTGGAACTGCAACAAGTCAAGCAATAGAAATATTGCAGAATAAATTTGAGATACCAATAATGGGAATTATTGAACCAACAGTAGAGTATGTGAAAAATAAAAATTATAATAAAATTGGAGTAATTGCAACAGAAGGAACTATTAGAAATGGGGCATGGGAAAATAAATTAAAAGAAAAAATTCAAAATATAGAAGTAATAAATAAAGCTTGTCCAATGCTTGCAACGATTGCTGAAGAAGGAAGAGCAACAGGTGAAGAAGGAAGAAAGGCAATTAAAGAATATATGAAACCATTTAAGGAAAAGAAAATAAATAAAATTATTTTAGGATGTACACATTTTCCGATATATGAACAAGTAATAAGAGATGAATTAAAATATGAAGTGGAATTAATCAATACAGGAAAGATGGTTGCAGATGAGTTAAAACATTATGTAGAATTAAATAATTTAAAATCTAATTTTGAAAAAAGTTTACTAAAAATTGAATTAACAAAAGAAGAGGAAAAATTTGAAGAAATTACAAAAAATATCCTTCAAAACCAGTAATATGTTAGATTATAAAAAAAGTTGTAAAAAATAAAAAAAAAAATTTAAAAATGTATTGAAATTTTAAAAATAATATGGTATAAATATAAATGAGTTATTAAATAATAAATAGAAGAGGTAAATAATATGAAAAGATTTTTTAAATTAACATTAGTAATAGGAATTTTAATGATTGCTTTAGCAATTTCAAATATAGTATATGCAGATGATTTTGATATATTAACACCAGGAAATTTAAATCCATCAGAATCAACATCTACATCTACAACAACACAAACTACAACACAAACAACAACTACAAAAACAACATTAGATTTAACAACAAAAACAACAAAAACAACATCTGCAAAAACAACAAGTACAACATTACCACATACAGGTATAGAAGATAATACAGGAGCAATTGTTGCAATAGTAGCATTAGCAGTTGTAGGAATTAGTTCATTTGTAGTAATAAAAAAGAATAGTGATATTTAAGATTAAGAGAAAAAGTAAAATAAAGGTTGTCAACAGAGAAAATTAGTCACAGGCTGAGAACTAATTGTGGAAAACATATTTGAAAAACTAACTCTTTAGCTTTCTAACGAATAAGTTAGACGTATAAGATACGTTATAATCTATGAGTAAGTTAAAAATAGGATGGAACCGTGTAATATAAGCACTCCTATAGGTAGAAATATCTATAGGAGTGCTTTTTTATTTATAAAATAAGGTAAATCCAAAATATAGGGAGGTATAATTATGATTAGAACAATACAAAAAGATGGACAAATTTTAGATATGGAAGAAGGAAATGAAGAATTACAAAAGACAATATGGCATACAACATCACATATATTAGCACAAGCAGTAAAAAGATTATATCCAAGTACAAAATTAGGAATAGGGCCAGCAATTGAAAATGGATTTTACTATGATTTTAGAGTAGAAAAGCCATTCACAGAAGAAGATATAGCTAAAATAGAAGAAGAGATGAAAAAAATAGTTAAAGAAGATTTACCATTAGAAAGAAGTGTATTATCAAGAGAAGAAGCAATTAAATTAATGGAAGAAAAAGAAGAACCATATAAAGTTCAATTAATAAAAGAACTTCAAGAAGGTGAAACAATATCATTCTTTAAACAAGGAGAATTTATAGATTTATGTGCTGGACCACATATAAATAGAACAGGAAAAATAAAAGCAATAAAATTATTAACAACATCTGCTGCATATTGGAAAGGAAATCAAGAAAATGACTCAATGCAAAGAATATATGGAGTATCATTCTTAAAAGCAAGTCAACTTGAAGAACATCTAAAATTATTAGAAGAAGCAAAACAAAGAGATCATAGAAAAATTGGAAAAGAACTTGAATTATTTATGACACACGAATTAGTTGGTTCAGGACTTCCAATGTATTTGCCAAATGGAGCAACAATAAGAAGAATATTAGAAAGATATATACAAGATAAAGAAATAGATTTAGGATATAGTCATGTATATACACCATCACTTGCAAATGTTCAATTATATAAAACAAGTGGACATTGGGATCATTATAAAGATGACATGTTTCCAGCAATGAAATTAGATAATGAAGAAATGGTATTAAGACCAATGAACTGTCCACATCATATGTTAGTATATAAGAGTAAACAACGTTCATACAAAGATTTACCAATTAAAATAGGTGAATTAGCTAATGATTTTAGATATGAAAATAGTGGAGCTGTTTGTGGACTTGAAAGAGTTAGACAAATGTGTCAAAATGATGCACACTTATTTGTAAGACCAGATCAAATAAAAGAAGAAGTAGGAAATGTATTAAAATTAATAAAAGAAGTATATCAAAAAGACTTCGGATTTTCAGAAAATTC
>ERZ824598.4015-NODE-4015-length-11677-cov-4.652125_pt1 | contig 11677 bp, 9 predicted proteins | sample MGYA00519934_ERZ824598 | MGnify/ENA primary metagenome ERZ824598 (study PRJEB31778, sample SAMEA3449177) | human gut metagenome | biome: human gut; feature: human-associated habitat; material: faeces | place: United Kingdom | collected 2010/2012 ... | reverse complement strand
TTGAATTTTCACATATTGTATGCTAAAATAAAAATGCCAAACAAAAATTTAATTTTAAGTTCACCTAAGTGTGTATTTTTATTTCGGTAAAAATGCAGGCTTTACTTTTCACACCTTATAAGTGAAATATTGTGTCGCAACAATCAAAGCTATGTATTTTTCGTGCGTAGCTTCAGCTACGCACTTTTTGTTTTATGCGAAAAATATTTGCTTTTTAAAAAAATCGACAAAATTTGAAAAATTTTAAAATTTTTTCGGATTTTATAAAATCAAAAGCCGTTTTAAATTGTCTATATTATGAAAGGAAATGAGAGGAGGTTATTTTATGAACATTTCCCACTTAGTAGAGAAAATTAAGAAGGGAGATAACAAATCATTTGAAAAGCTCTACAAGCTTACAGAGCGTGAAGTGTGGTTTACTTGTATCAGCTTTTTAAAGAACGAAACAACCGCACAGGACATTATGCAGGAAACTTACATAACGGCTTTTTTAAAAATCCAATCTTTGGAAAAATCATCACAAATCAGAAGTTGGCTTAACAGAATTGCCGTTAATAAGTGCAAAAATTATTTGAAAGGTAAAGGTGAAATCCAACTGGATGATGAAATTTTTGAAAATCAGGCAATAGTTGACGAGCGTATATCAATTCCCGAAGAATACATTTCAGACAAGGCAAAGAGAGAAATTATTCTTTCGATTATGCAGGAAGTACTGTCCGATGTTCAGTATCAGACAGTGATTATGCACTATTTTAATGAAATGACTGTTGATGAAATCGCAGAAGTCTTTGAATGTTCAAGGGGTACTGTGCTTTCAAGGCTCAATTATTCAAGGGCAAAGATGAAAACTGCAATTGAAGATTACGAAAACAAAAGCGGTGACAAGCTTCACGGCGTTGTTGTTGTACCTTTCTTTACAACTATTTTCAAGGAAGAAGCAAAGAGCCTTGCAGTACCGAACATTACAATCAAGCTCCCGAACGGACAGACACTTGCAACATCTGCAACAAAAGGCTTTGCGACAGGTGCAAAGTCAACAGTTTCATCTATCGTAAAGGCAACAGCAACTGCGACAGTAAAAACCAAGGTAATTGCCGTTGTCAGCGGTGCTACAATACTTGCAGGCACATCAGCAGTCGGCATAAGCATTCTTGCAGGCTGTAACGCTGAGAAAGAACCGACAGAACCGTCAGTAATATCTTCAACCGTACAGACATCAACCGTACAGACTTCAACTGTATCATCTGAGGTCAGCAAGGCTATTGAGGATAACGGTCTAAAAGTCGACAAAGACGGCAACATCACAGACAAGAATGGTAAGAAAGTCGAAGTAAAAGACGGTAAGGTAGAAGTAAAAACCGACGACGGTAAGACAGTTACAGTTAAGGTCAACGATGTAAAAACTACGGTATCTAACAACAATAACGGCAACAAGGGTAACACCGAAAAGAAAGAAGATACCAAGTCAAACACATCTTCAAAGAAAGACAATTCTTCAAAGACAAATACATTTGATAACGACAAGAAGCCAGCTAAGCCAAGCAACTCTTCAAGTAATAACCAGAAGCCAGCTACTTCTTCAAGTAACAACAAGAAGCCAGCGTCAAATACTGAAACGACAGCAGCTAAGAAGTATAAGTACTATAAGCATCACGATGCTGTGACAAAATTTCATGATAAGGAATGGATCGTAACAGGTACTCACGAAGAACCAGTATATGGTTGGGTAGGCTATGATGTATGTAATGATTGTGGTATGAAAATGACAGATGCTAACGAAGAAGAGCATCTTATTTGGGAAATGGAGAATGGTGGTAGAGGCTCATACCATCATGAGAAGGAGTATGTACAGACAGGCACTAAAACAGTAGAAGACGGTCATTGGAGAGAAGCTTACACAGAAACAATCACCCCAGCTTACGACGAGGAAGTATCTGAAAATGATCACTGGGATAAGAAAGTTCTTATCAACTAAGTGTGTTGGTATTAATTAGATAGCAAGTATAAATCCTTAAAATAATTATTGGGAAGAGAGGGTTCTTTATGAACCCTCTTTTTCTATGCTAAAAAATAATATTATACTAAAGAAAGTATTTAACTTAGTTATGATATATGTTATAATATAAACATATTAAAGAAGGTATTTATATGAAAAGTTATAACCCTGAAGAGGGTAGTTATGGTATGGGAATGCTCTGTAATCAACAAAATAAAAAAAGAGGTTAAGCATTAGAAAAAATTGCTTAACCTCTTTGTTGTTTTAATAATAAAAAATCTTTTGTGTTACGATGTAATAAATTTTAAAAATATATTATCTTGTTTCCTTGAAAATCGGCAGGCAAACTAAAATGACAGTAAGTTTGACAGTAAGTTTGACTGCATTTTATCTTGTTTTAACTTAATTCAAAATTACTCAACTGAATTTTTGAAATCTCAAAAACCCAGTGTTTAAGCCACTTTTAAGGCATTTTAAGTAATTTTGGTAAAAAATAAAAGGCGGTTAAAAAACCACCTTTACTGGTGCGGGCGACAGGACTTGAACCTGCACATCGGTTGACACTAGAACCTAAATCTAGCGCGTCTGCCAATTCCGCCACACCCGCATTTTTAATTTCTGCAAGACCTACCGTTAGATAATACTATAAATATCAGCAAAAGTCAAGTATAAGCAAGCAGTATATTATTACTGCTTGCAGAACACGATTCCGTCTTTTTTGCTGATTGACTTGATTTTTGCCAAAGATTCAACTCTTATGCCCATATCACGAACGAGGTTGCCGCCGCCCTGATAAGCTTTTTCGATAACAATTCCCGCACCTGCTGTTTTTGCGCCTGCTTTTTCAATAAGCATAAGAAGTGCCGTTAAGGCGCTGCCCTTTGCAAGAAAATCGTCAATGATAAGCACATTGTCTTCTTTACTCAAAAATTCCTTAGAAACAACTATGTCATAGTCCTTTTTATGAGTGTATGAGTGGACGGTTGCGTTGTATGTATCAGAATAAATATTGATTGTCTTTGTCTTTTTGGCAAAAACAACCGGAACATTAAAATACTGAGCCGCAAGACAGGCAATGCCAATTCCAGACGCTTCGATTGTCAGAATTTTTGTTATGTTTTCGTCCTTGAAAAGCCTGTAAAATTCCTTGCCAAGCTCACATACAAAACTGACATCAATCTGATGATTGAGAAAGCTGTCAACCTTTAACACATTGTCGGCACCAATATGTCCGTCTTTAAGAATTCTGTCTTCTAAAAGTTTCATATCAATCTCTTTTCTGAAAAATAAAATAGTAACAAACAATACGATAAATTATACTACAAAGATTTGCACATTTCAATTGATTTTGTGATATTCCATGCCTTATTTTTCTTATTTTCGGAAAAAATTAAATTCAGACACAAAAAAGGCAGTCGTGATAAAGCGACTGCCCTTGCGGTTTATACTTCAATATTTTTAATTGAATCAAATTCGTCCATGATTTCTTTTGACGGCTTTTTTGAAAGAAGGGAAACAATAACATTCACAATAAGCGCAAGTCCGAAGCCTACAACAAGTGAATAAAGATTTGTTGCCGCATAAAGCGTCTGACCGTTTACAAGCGGAATATAGTCCCATATGATAACTGTCAGAGCACCTGTTGCCATGCCGCTGATTGCACCCGAAAGTGTTGAGCGTTTCCAGAAAAGCGCCAGCAGAACAACAGGTCCGAATGCCGAACCGAATCCTGCCCATGCGTCCGAAACAAGTCCCATAATGCTTGATTTAGGATTAAGTGCAATGAAGAATGCGATTACAGCAACAACTGCAACTGCAATTTTGCCGACCAAAAGCGAACTCTTTTCGCTTGCATTCTTTTTAACAGCACCTTTGTAAAGATCCTCCGAAACAGCCGACGCAGTGACGAGAAGCTGACTGTCTGCTGTTGACATAATTGCGGCAAGGATTCCGCAAAGGAAAATACCGCCGATAAAGATAAGCACGCCGTTGCCTGAGAAAAGCTGCTGGATTGTTCTGATGAATACAGATTCGCTTGTTGCATCGTCAAGCTGTGCTGTAAGGTAGCCTCTTGCGATAAGACCGATAAGGCATGACGCAGTAAGTGAAATAATTACCCAAATAACAGCAATTTTTCTTGACTTCTTGATTTCTTCATTGCTCTTTACAGCCATGAATCTGACGAGAATATGCGGCATACCGAAGTAACCGAGTCCCCACGCAAGGTTTGAAATAATCGAAACAGCCGAAACAGGAGTTCCGTCACCGTTTACAAAGAAGTTAAGGAACTGAGCAGGCTGTTCAACACCTTTTGCGGCAAGTGCAGAACTGAAGCTTGTGTCAAATGTGAGAATTGCATATGCAAGCACCGGAACGGAAAGAATTGCAACAATCATCATAAGTCCCTGAATGAGGTCGGTTGTACAAACTGCCTTGAAACCGCCCATGAATGTATATACAAGAATTACTACTGCGGCAACGATAAGACCGATAACATAAACCTGATTGTAGTTTTCGTCACTGCTTGCGCTGTCCGAGAAGAGCGTTGCAAAAAGCTTTGCACCCGAACTGAATGCCGACGCTGTGTAAACCGTGAAGAAAACTGCGATGATTGACGCCGAAACAATCTTGATTATGTTTTTATGGTCACGGTAGCGATTTTTGAAAAAGCTCGGAATAGTGAGCGAGTTGCCTGCCACAATTGTGTATTTACGAAGTCTTGCCGAAACAATGTACCAGTTGAGAATTGTGCCGATAAGAAGTCCTACGGCAATCCATGCCTCACCTGTACCGGCAAGGTATACGGCGCCCGGAAGTCCCATCAAAAGCCAACCGCTCATATCAGATGCCTGCGCCGACATTGCGGCTGTCCAACTGCCGAGGTTTCTGCCACCGAGAAAGTAGTCCTCATTGTTCTTGTTGCCCTTTGAGCAAACAAAGCCTATTACGATCATAATAATCATATAAGCTATAAACGCACAAAGAACTATTATGTTGTTTGTTGTCATTATGCCCCTCCTGAAATTAAATTTATAAATCAAATACCTTTTAATTCTACCAAAAATGAATAAATAAATCAAGTGAATTGCAGTATTTAGGACTTTTATGCAGATGATTTGTGCATTTGCAAAAATTCAGGAGTAACATTTTGCACATAATTACGAATAAAATAACTTTTATATGCATTTAAAGGGGGATTTTGTGTTGATTTGAAGAATCAAAAGTATTATAATTACATTGATTGCAAATTGACTGTAAAGGTATGTGGAGAGATAGAAATGAATATGGTAAAAAGAACTTGGGCTGAAATTTCACTTAATGCAATTGAGCATAACTATAATGTAATAAGAAATAAGGTTGCAGACGATACAAAGGTCTGTTGTGTTATAAAGGCTGACGGCTACGGCCACGGTGCAGTTGAGCTTTCACAGATTTATGAAAAACTCGGAGCAGATTTTTTTGCTGTTTCAAATATTGACGAGGGTATAGAAATCAGAAAGAGCGGTTCAAAACTTCCTATTGTGATTCTTGGCTACACTCCCGTTTCAGAGGCTGAAAATCTTGCTGAATATGATATTTCTCAGGCTGTTTTTTCACTTGAGTATGCAAAGGAGCTTTCTGAAAAATGTGTTGAAAAGGATTGTATCTGCAAAATGCACATAAAGGTTGACTCGGGAATGTCAAGAATCGGCTTTATGTGTCAGGAATTTCCACGGGATGAATATTCTATTGAAGAAATTTGTGAGGCTTGTTGCCTTCCGAATCTTGAGGTTGAGGGGCTTTTTACTCATTTTTGTGTGTCTGATGAAGATGCCGAGGGCAGAGAGTTCACAAACAAGCAGTATGAAAACTTTATTCATGTGCGTGACAGCCTTAAAAAGCGAGGCGTTGATATCAGCGTTGTTCATTGCTCAAACAGCGGTGCAATTGAAGATTACCCCGAAACCTGTTGCGATATGGTAAGAGCAGGTATTATCCTCTACGGACTTGCTCCGTCATCAAAGCTTGCCGACAGACTTGACCTTGTTCCTGCAATGACTCTTAAAACAGTTGTCGCTTTTGTAAAAGAGGTTCAAAAGGGTGCAACAATTTCCTACGGCAGAACTTTTACAGCCGACAGAAAGATGAAAATTGCAACTGTTCCTATCGGATACGCTGACGGATTCATCAGACAGAATGCAAAAGACGGCTATATGACGGTAAACGGAAAGAAAGCGAAAATTGTGGGCAGAATATGTATGGATCAGACAATGCTGGATGTTACCGATATTGAAGATGTCAAGACAGGTGACGAGGTTGTCGTATTCGGCACAGGCGAAAACGGTGAGCCTACTGCAGATTCACTTGCCGAAAATACAGGAACTATAAACTACGAAACCGTCTGTCTTGTCGGAAAGCGTGTTCCGAGAATTTACATTAAAGACGGAAAAATTGAGAATGTGATGTATAAATTATGAGATTACTTGCTGTTGACGGAAACAGTATTGTAAACCGTGCGTTTTACGGAATAAGACCGCTTACTACAAAGGACGGTCAGTTTACAAACGCAATTTACGGATTTCTTACAATGCTGTACAAAATTAAAAATGAAGAAAATCCCGATGCTGTGGCAATTGCCTTTGACCTGAAAACACCTACCTTCAGACACAAGGCTTATGCAGGCTACAAGGCAACACGAAAAGGTATGCCGGAGGAGCTTGCGTCACAAATGGAACCGCTGAAAAAGCTTCTTACCCTTTTAGGCTACAGGCTTGTTACCTGTGAGGGCTTTGAGGCTGACGATATTCTCGGTACGCTCGCCAAGGCTTGTGAAGAAAACGGAAACGAGTGCGTTATTGCAACAGGTGATCGTGACAGCCTTCAGCTTGTGTCGGACAAAACAAGCGTTCACCTTTGCTCAAACAAACAGGATATACTCTATACCCCAGAAAAGATCCTTGAAGCTTACGGTGTAACTCCAAAGGAGCTTATAGAAATCAAGGCGATTCAGGGCGATACTTCGGATAATATTCCGGGTGTTGCGGGAATAGGACCAAAGGGTGCAGGCGACCTCATTCAGAGATATCACACGGTTGAGTATATCTATGACCATCTTGATGAACTTGAAATCAAGGACGGTGTGCGTAAAAAGCTGACTGCGTCAAAGGAAAATGCAATTCTCAGCCGTATGCTCGGTGAAATAAACTGCAACGCTCCTGTTGATACAAATGTCGAAAATTATGTTGTAGATATGAAAGATGCCGATGAATGTGCCGGATTTATGGCAAAACTTGAACTGTTTTCTTTAATAGAAAAATACGGCATCAAGGCTGACAAAATTACAAAGCCCGAAAAGGTTGAGAAAAATTCGCTTGAGGTTGTGTCTGATTTTGACAAAAATGAACTTTTAAAAAATGTTAAGTCAGAGAAAAAGCTCTATCTCAACTTTGAAACAGAGAATAAAGAATTAAAATCCTTTGCCGTACTTTTTGACGGCAAGGTGTATATAAGCACGGACGAGGAGCTTTTTGTTAAGTTTATTGCCGACAGTGAACTTGAAAAGTACACAAGAAACATCAAAACGCTCTACGCTTATGCCGATGAGAAAAATATTGATGTTGAAAATATTGTGTTTGATATTGAGCTTGCGGCATATCTGATTGAACCGTCGTCAAAGGATTATTCGGACAAAAATCTTTGTGCCTCTTACGAAATCGCTCTGCCTGTCTGCGCTGATGAGCAGAATGAAAAATACGAGGCATTTGCCTGTTACGCAGAATTGTGCGAAAAACTCGGAGATAAAATCAAGGCTCACGGTCAGGAAAAGTTGTTAAGTGAAATTGAAATTCCGCTTGCAAAGGTGCTTGCAAGAATGGAAAATATCGGTGTCTGTGTTGACCGACAGGGCATTGAAAGCTACGGCGAAATGCTTTCTGCACAGATTAAGGAGCTTGAAACCGCAATTTACGAAAGTGCGGGCTGTGAGTTTAACATCAATTCTCCCAAACAGCTTGGCGTAGTTTTATTTGAAAACCTCGGACTCCCTTGCAAAAAGAAAACGAAGAGCGGTTACAGCACAAATGCAGAGGTGCTTGAAAGCCTGAGGTATGAACATCCCGTTGTTGAAATGGTGCTGAGATACAGAACGCTCTCAAAGCTGAATTCAACCTACTGCGAGGGACTTTTAAAGGTCATTGCAGATGACGGCAGAATCCATTCAAATTTCAATCAGACCGAAACAAGAACAGGCAGAATCAGCTCAACAGAGCCGAATCTCCAGAATATCCCCGTAAGAACCGAGCTTGGCAGAGAGATGAGAAAGTTTTTCTGCGCAAGAGAGGGTTGGGCGCTTGTTGACGCCGACTATTCGCAGATTGAACTCCGTGTGCTTGCCCATATTTCGGGTGACAAAAATATGATTAAAGCGTTCAAGGATAACGAAGATATCCACGCAATCACAGCGTCACAGGTGTTCAATATGCCGCTTGATATGGTAACTCCGATTATGAGAAGTCGTGCAAAGGCGGTTAACTTCGGTATTGTTTACGGAATCGGCGCATTTTCACTTGCAAAGGATATCGGTGTTTCAAATAAAGAGGCAAAGCACTACATTGAAAGCTATCTTGCCCATTACAGCGGTGTTGACAGCTATATGAAAAATGTTGTCGAAAAGGCGAACGCTGACGGCTATGTTGAAACGATGTTCGGCAGAAGAAGAAATCTTCCCGAACTCACCTCGAGCAAGCATATGATCCGTGCATTCGGTGAAAGAGTTGCAAGAAATATGCCTATTCAAGGCACAGCCGCAGACATTATCAAAATTGCAATGATTAAGGTTGACGAGCGAATGAAAGCCGAAAATCTCCGTGCAAGGCTTGTGTTGCAGGTGCACGACGAACTTATTGTCGAAGCTCCGCAGGATGAGAGCATGAGAGTTGCACTCATCGTTCAGGAAGAAATGGAAAACGCAGTTAAAATGAGCGTTCCGCTCACAGCCGATGCGGCAATCGGAAGGACTTGGTATGATGCAAAAGGATAACAGAATGATTGCCTTTGTATGCACGGGCAACACCTGTCGCAGTCCCATGGCAGAGGCAATTTTTAATGATATGGCAGAGAAAAACGGTGTTTGTGTCAGGGCGGAAAGCTTTGGCATTGCGACCTCAACGGGACTTCCCGTGTCGGAAAATTCCGTGATTGCCTGTAAGGAAATCGGAATTGACATTTCGGGCAAAGCTTCAACAGCCGTAGCTGATGCCGGCATTGAAAAATACGAAAAATTTTACTGTATGTCGCAAAGTCACGCAAAAATGTTGATGCAGTTTTTTCTTGTACAGCCCGAAAAAATCGCCGTGCTCGGTATAAGCGATCCCTACGGCGGCGACATTGAGGTGTACAGACATTGCCGTGATGAAATTGTTAATTCTGTAAAGGAAATATTAAAAGCGTATGAAAATTGACAGAATGACCGAAAATCAGCTTGAGGCGGTTGCACAGCTTGAACAGCGGTGTTTTTCGCATCCGTGGTCGTTTAACAGCCTTGAAGAAGAACTGAACAACGAAACCTCGCTGTTTTTTACCGCAACGGAAGACAATGCCGTTGTCGGATATATAGGAATGAGCGTTGTTGTTGATGAGGGTTACATTTTCAATGTTGCCGTTGACGGTACACACAGAAATCGGGGAATAGGTTCGGCGCTTGTTGAAACGCTTGTGACCTATGCCAAGAAAAATAACCTTTGCTTTCTCACTCTTGAGGTTCGTGAAAGTAACGGGAACGCCCGTTCTCTCTATGAAAAATTCGGATTCATCAAGGTGGGAGAGAGGAAAAATTACTACTCCTCTCCAACCGAAAACGCTGTTTTAATGACACGCTGTTTTTGACATATATATGTAATAAAACATTATATTAACGATATTACGGAACTTCATCATAAATGTTTCGTAGTGAAAGGAAAATTATGAAGATACTCGCAATAGAATCGTCCTGTGACGAAACTGCGGCAGCGGTTGTTGAGGACGGCAGAAACATAATCTCCTCGGTGGTTGCTTCTCAGGTTGAGGAACACAAGCTTTACGGCGGTGTTGTTCCCGAAATCGCATCACGCCGTCACGCAGAGGCAATTGTTCCTGTTGTAAGACAGGCTCTTGAAGATGCAGGCTGCAGGCTTTCCGACATTGACGCAATCGGCGTTACATATGCACCCGGACTTATCGGAGCGTTGCTTGTGGGAGTGAATTTTGCAAAAGGACTTTCACTTGCAACAGGAATTCCGCTTGTTCCTGTTCACCATCTTCGTTCACACATTGCGTCAAATTATATTTCAAATAAAGAATTAAAGCCGCCGTTCCTTTGCCTTGTTGTGTCGGGCGGTCACAGCCATATTGTTATGGTTGAGGACTACACAAAGATGAAAATTATCGGCAAAACCCGTGATGATGCCGCAGGCGAGGCTTTTGACAAAGCCGCAAGGACAATGGGAATGCCGTATCCGGGCGGAATTGAAATGGACAGAGTTGCGGAAAACGGCAATCCGTTTGCATTCAAGCTTCCTCGTCCCGCAGTTCACGATGCGCCGTATGATTTCAGCTTTTCGGGACTTAAAACAGCCGTAATCAACCTCATCCACAATTCGGCACAAAAGGGTGTTGAGCTTAACAAAGCCGATGTCTGTGCATCATTCCGCTATGCTGTTGTCGATTGCCTTGTTACAAACTTTATCAAGGCGGCTGAAGACTTGGGACAGAAAAAGCTTGTAATCGCAGGCGGTGTTTCGGCAAATTCACTTCTCAGAAGAACCCTTGCAGAAGAGTGTAAAAAGCGTGATTGGGAAATGTATATGCCCGAAAAATCTCTTTGCGGTGACAATGCCGCCATGGTCGGTTCACAGGGATATTACGAGTTTCTCAGCGGAAATATTGCAGGAACAGACCTCAATGCTTTTGCTACTATGAGCATTGAAAAAGGCTGATTTATTCGCAAATAATCACTAAAATACTTGCTATTTTATCAAGAATATACTAAAATAGTGTTAATAAACCGAAAGGACGATTTAAAATGAGCAATCCTATTGTTACTTTTGAAATGGAAAACGGAAAAACAATCAAAGCGGAGCTTTATCCCGAAATTGCTCCGAATACTGTAAATAATTTTCTCAGCCTTGTAAACAAGGGTTACTATGACGGTCTTACATTTCACCGTGTAATCTACGGTTTCATGATTCAGGGCGGTTGCCCCGAAGGCACGGGTATGGGCGGTCCCGGATATTCAATCAAGGGCGAATTTGCCGTGAACGGCTTTGAAAACAATCTCAAGCATACAGAGGGTGTTCTCTCAATGGCTCGTTCAATGATGCCCGACTCAGCAGGCTCGCAGTTCTTCATTATGCACAAGAACGCTCCTCACCTTGACGGTCAGTATGCCGCATTCGGCAAGGTGATTGAGGGTATGGATGTTGTCAATGAAATCGCAGAGTGTGACACAGACTATTCCGACAAGCCTCTTGATCCTCAGATTATGGCAAAGGTTACAGCCGAAACCTTCGGTGTTGACTATCCCGAGCCTGAAAAATGCTGATTTTAAGAAAGGAATTTTAAAATGAATGTTTTGCTTGCAGGCGGCGCCGGATATATCGGCTCGCACACTTGTGTTGAACTCATCAACGCAGGTCACGATGTTGTAATTGCAGATAATTTTTCAAA
>ERZ824598.4011-NODE-4011-length-11683-cov-3.120743_pt1 | contig 11683 bp, 9 predicted proteins | sample MGYA00519934_ERZ824598 | MGnify/ENA primary metagenome ERZ824598 (study PRJEB31778, sample SAMEA3449177) | human gut metagenome | biome: human gut; feature: human-associated habitat; material: faeces | place: United Kingdom | collected 2010/2012 ... | reverse complement strand
GTAAAGAAGTGAATTTAAATAATGTATTTTCAAATGATTCTAATTTTTATTCAGCATACAACATTGATACTACTTTGGGGGGAAGTATTAAAATGTATTTCTCACTTTATGATGCTAATAGCGTTGGTTCACTTGCAGACATGAATAGTAATACAACTTTTAAAGATTATATTTCTTATTTAAAGGATCATTTTGATTATGATGAAGAATATGAATATATACTTGTAACAGAGATGTGTAAAACAGGAGATGACTGCTACTACTATGGACTTAGGGTAAGGTGATGATATGAAATTAAATAGAAAAGGATATTTGACGGTAGAAATTATTTTGGCTTCTGCAGTAGCATTTGCTATAGCTTTCTTTTTAATGGAAATTACTGTTAAACTAGTTAGTAAGACAGATGATGTTTATCATGAAACAGTTATTACTTATGATGATGCTATTATGATTAATAATATTAAAGATAAAATAATAGATTATATTATTGAAACAGATGGTTTAGCTTTAGTTGAATGTAAAAATAATGAATGTAATATTTGGGGTGAAAGAGTAGGTGGGGCAACGGAAGAAAGATATTTATACTATGATAGTGAGAGTAAAGAGATTAGATTTTCTGAAGGTGCTGAAGAAGGAAAAGATAAAGTAACTTTATATGCAAAAAAGGTTGATGATAGTATTAGTGAAGTAGAGATTAGTAGTAATATTAATAGAAACGTTAAACCAAGTGATAGAATAGTTTTCTTTAATATTAAGTTAAAAAATATCTTTACTGATAATGCTTATGAAATGGTTATTCCTATTAATTTAACAAAGAAAGTAGAAGAAGTTGCTACAATATACTTATTCATGTCGGGAAGACGTGGAGAAATGTCTACTACAATTTCGTTTGATAAGAAACAAAGTAATGGCTATAATGTAGACTTACATGCTAATTATGATCAGTTATTTGAATCTTCTCAAAGTACTACTTTAATGGCCTGTTATCTTGATAAAGAAAAGAAAAATGTATATAATTTTAATAGTCTAGGTACTATGAGATATCAGGGATATTACTTGGAAATAACAAATGGTATTCCTAATACATTGTATTGTGAATTTTATGAAGATCATTAGTAATAGAAGGTACTAGTTATCTTCTTTTTATTTGGAATTATCTTAGTTAGAAAGTATTTCACCGTGAATATGATATCTTATAGTTATTCATATATAGACTATAAGATAGGCTATATATGACAAGATAAGATTATAGCTTATCTTGAGATAAATCGACAAAAAATTTATATTAATAGGTATATACTATTTGTGGTGATAAAATGAAAAGTAAATTAAAGAAAATAGTTATACCTATTTTTTTAGCAGTCTTCTGTGGATTCTTATGTGGTAGGTTAATGTTTAATATCTATGAAGAGAAGGGTAGTAGTACTTTAAATTCTAATGTTATATATTTATTACTAGATACATCATATAATAATTATGATGAGATGAAAGCTAGTACAATAAGTAGTAATTATATATATTATGAAGATAAAGGTAAATATAATGTAGTAGTGGCTCTTACTAAGAATGAAGATAATATAAGTAAGATAGAAGAATTATATAATAAGAAATTAACTATAAATAAATATTTAATAAATGATGAAGAAATAATAAATAAATTAAATGAATATGATGAAAAATTAAGTAATAGTACTAATAATGATGAAATAAAAGACATTATAAGGGATATGAATAGCATTTATAAAGATAAAGAAGATATAAAAATGGTGAAAATTAGTTGACATTTCGTTTAATTTAATATAGAATTATATATGTAGCAACGGAGTAGTACTCAAGAGGCTGAAGAGGTGCCCCTGCTAAGGGTATAGAGTGGGAAACTGCTGCGAGGGTTCAAATCCCTCCTACTCCGCCATAATAAAAATTAAGTCCATTAAGGACTTTTTATTATATAATAAGAAGGTGATTTATATGTTTAAGGAAGAACTATCTTTAGTACCACATTTACCTGGATGTTACCTTATGAAGAATAAAGATAACATTGTTATTTATGTTGGAAAAAGTAAGAACTTAAAAAATAGATTATCTTCTTATTTTCAAAGAGAACATACAGGTAAAACAATGATGTTAGTAAGAGAAATAGATCATTTTGAATACATAGTAACAAATACGGAGATGGAAAGTTTATTATTAGAAATAAATCTAATTAAAAAATATAATCCTAAGTATAATATATTATATAGAGATGATAAATCATATCCATATATTGAACTAACTAGTGATAAAGTACCAACTCTTAGAATAATAAGAAGAATTAATGTAAAGAAAGTAAAGAATAATCTTTTTGGTCCATATCCTAATGTAGGAGCGGCTCGTAAAGTAGTAGAAATACTAAATAGAATCTATCCATTAAGAAAGTGTAAGACTTATGAAAAAAGAGAATGCTTATATTATCATATCGGACAGTGTTTAGGATATTGTACTCATGAAGTTGATGAAAATAAAATAAAAGAGATGAAAAGTGAAATTATATCTTTCTTAAATGGTAATACTAAAGTACTTACTGATAGAATTACTGAAAAAATGAAGATATTCTCTGATAATTTAGATTATGAGAAGGCTTTAGAATATAAAGAACTATTAAACTATATCAATATAACTACTGAAAAACAAAAAGTAGATTTAGATAACAGTGTTAATATAGATGTAGCTTCTTACTATGCTAAAGATAACTATATTAGTATACAAATACTCTTTATAAGAGGAGGTAAACTACTAGATAGAAATAGAAATATCTTTCCAATGATTGATACAGAGGAAGAAGAATTTTCTAGATATTTATCCGAATTCTATAATAAGAATGTATCTATGCCTAAAGAAGTATTAGTACCAGATAACTTAAATAAAGAAGTATTTGAAGAAGTATTTAAGATAAAATTTATGACTCCTATCAAAGGTGAAAAGAAAAAAATACTAGATCTAGCCTATGATAATGCTAGAATATATTATGAAGAGCAAATGACTTATATTAAGAGAGATGAAGATAAGATTACTAATGCTTTAGAAGAATTAAAAGATAAATTAAAATTAGATAGTGTAGATAGAATAGAACTATTTGATAACTCAAATTTATTTGGTACTTTTAATGTATCAGGAATGGTAGTCTTTGTAGATGGTAAGCCTTCAAAGAATGATTATCGTAAATTTAAAATAACTAATGATAAGAATGATGATTATGGTACAATGAGAGAAGTAATATATCGAAGATATTTTAGAGTACTAAAAGATGGACTAGTAAAACCTAGTCTTGTAATAGTAGATGGTGGCCCCGGGCAAATTAATGTAGCAAGAGAAGTAATTAATGAATTAGGACTAGATATTCCAGTATGTGGTCTTAAGAAAGATGATAAACATGCTACTAATGTTTTACTTGGCTTTGATCCAGTAGTAGAAATACCTATCGATAAAAGAAGTGATTTATTTCTTTTACTTACAAAGATGCAAACTGAAGTACATAACTTTACGATAAGTTATCATAAACAAATAAGAAGTAAGGGAGCATTATCAACAGTACTAGATAATATCGAAGGAATAGGAGAGGTAAGAAAGAATAAATTACTTAAGAAATATAAAACTATATCCAAAATGAAAGAAGCATCACTAGAAGAACTAGAAGAAATATTACCAAAAGATACTGCAATTACTTTTAAGGAATTTCTAGATAATTATGATAAATAATATAATATTTTTAGATATAGATGGTGTCTTAAATAGTGATAAATACTTCTCTAGTATCGAAGATAAAGAAGATACATATACTGACCCAGTAGCTAAGCTCCTTCTAGATATTGATATGACTAAAGTAAAATTACTTTTAAAAGTAGTCCGCATATCCCATGCTAAAATAGTTATATCATCAACCTGGCGAAGAATGAAATTGTATCCTTCTATCAAAGAAGCCCTAATAAATATTGGCCTTCCCATAGTAGGAGAAACCCCTTTTCTAGAGGGCCAAAGAGGTGAAGAAATAAGAGCCTATCTAGCAGATAATCAAGTAGATAACTTTTGTATAATAGATGATGAAGTATTTAAAGATTATCAAGAACTAGAAGATAATCTAATAAAAACTAACTTCTATCAAGATGGGTTAACAAAAGAACATGCTAATGAAGTGGTTAAAAGATTAAGTAAGTAGTATTTGTATGCCCTCTAGATCTATTGTTCTAGGGGGTTATCTTTAGCCAAATACTTTGTCTAAAGATAAAGTATCAACCATACATACTATATATAAGTTAAAAATATAAAAAGTTAGTCTTTTATTAATAAAAAGATAAAATATTAAAAAAATATTGAGAAAAATAAAGAAAAAAGCTCTAAAATATTGACAAAATCATAAAATAATAGTAAAATCATAATCGGTACATTTTGTTGGAGGATATTAGATATTGGGACCATCTAATATACAAAAACGAACTTATAAAATATTAAAAGGAGAAGAAAAAGAATGAAAACAACATTTATGCAATCAAAAGAAACAGTAAACAGAACTTGGTATGTTATAGATGCTAAAGACATTCCTCTAGGAAGAGTAGCTAGTAAAGCCGCTACTATATTAAGAGGAAAACATAAAGTAACATATACACCACATGTTGACTGTGGAGACTATGTTATCATTGTAAATGCTGATAAAGTAGCATTAACTGGTAACAAACTAGAGGGGAAAATTTATTATGATCACTCTAGATATGTAGGTGGTTTAAGAGAAAGAACTGCTAAAGAAATGAGACAAGATTATCCAGTAGAAATGGTAGAAAGAGCTGTAAAAGGAATGCTTCCTCATAATAGACTTGGAAGACAAATGTACAAAAAATTATTTGTATATGCTGGTGAAGACCACAAACATGCTGCTCAAATGCCAAAAGTATTAGAAATGGGAGGTAACAAATAATGGCTAAAGAAAAAAGAAGTTTTTATGGAACTGGTAGAAGAAAAGGTTCAGTAGCTAAAGTTACATTAACTCCAGGTACTGGTAAAATAACTGTAAATGGTAGAGATGTTCACGAATATATGCCATATGAAGTATTAGTAATGGATTTAAAACAACCATTAGTAGTAACTAATAACGAAAACACATTTGATGTTAATGCAGAAGTTATTGGTGGTGGCTTTTCAGGACAAACAGGTGCTATCAGACTTGGTATCACAAGAGCATTACTAGTATATGATGAAGATAATGCTGCTAACGAAGATTCATATAGAAGAATTCTTAAAGCAAATGGATTTGTAACTAGAGATCCAAGAGTTAAAGAAAGAAAGAAATATGGTCTTAAAGGTGCAAGAAGAGCTCCACAATTTAGTAAGAGATAATTTAGAAGAGGTTACATTAATTGTAACTTCTTTTTGTATGTATTAATGGTTTATATATGATAGATATGGTTGATATATCATTTATAGACTATAGGCTATAAATGACACTGGAAGACTATAGGCTGAAAGTGATAAAAAATGTAAAGAAATAGTAAAAATTTTATATTATTATTGAACTTTTTATTTGATTTTGTTATTATATTAGAGTGAGGAGATGATATGATGACAAAATATGTTTATACCTTTAAAGAAGGTAACAAGGATATGAGAAATTTACTTGGTGGTAAAGGTGCTAATTTAGCAGAAATGACTAATTTAGGATTACCTATACCTCAAGGATTTACTATTTCAACAGAGGCTTGTACTAATTATTATGATAATGGTAAAGAAATATCTGAAGAGATAGAATCTCAAATCTTTAAAGCACTAGAAGAACTAGAAAAATTACAAGGAAAGAAGTTTGGTGATACAGAAAATCCATTACTTGTATCAGTAAGAAGTGGTGCTAGAGCAAGTATGCCAGGTATGATGGATACAATACTTAATCTAGGATTAAATGATGTAGCAGTAGAAGGATTTGCTAAAAAGACTGGTAATACTAGATTTGCTTATGATTCTTATAGAAGATTTATTCAAATGTATTCAGATGTAGTAATGGAAGTAAATAAATCTTTCTTTGAAAAAATAATAGATGAATTAAAAGAAGAGAAAGGTGTTCATTATGATACTGAACTTACAGTAGAAGATTTAAAAGAATTAGTAAATAGATTTAAAAAAGTATATAGTGATCACATGAATGGTGAAGAGTTCCCTCAAGAACCTAGAGAACAATTAATGGGAGCAGTTAAAGCAGTATTTCGTTCTTGGGATAATCCTAGAGCTATCGTTTATAGAAGAATGAATGATATACCAGGAGATTGGGGAACAGCAGTTAATGTACAATCAATGGTATTTGGTAATATGGGTAATACTTCAGGTACTGGTGTTGCCTTTACTAGAGATCCTGCAACTGGTAAAAAAGGTATTTATGGAGAATACTTAATTAATGCTCAAGGAGAAGATGTAGTCGCAGGTGTTAGAACTCCTGAACCTATTACTAAACTAGAAGAAGATTTACCAGAATGTTATAAAGAGTTTATGGAACTTGCTCAAAAGCTAGAAAATCATTATAGAGATATGCAAGATATGGAGTTTACTATTGAGGAAGGTAAGTTATATTTCTTACAAACAAGAAATGGTAAGAGAACTGCTCAAGCTGCAATTAAGATTGCTTGTGATTTAGTAGATGAAGGTATGATTACTCCAGAGGAGGCGGCACTTAGAATTGATGCTAAGAGTCTAGATCAATTACTTCATCCAACATTTGACGCTCTAGAATTAAAAAAGAGTACTTCTATTGGTGAAGGATTACCTGCTAGCCCTGGTGCTGCTGCTGGCATGGTAGTATTTACTGCTGAAGAAGCAAAAGCATTAGGTAAAGGCGGTAAAGGAAAGAGAGTAGTACTTGTAAGACTAGAGACTACCCCTGAAGATATTGAAGGTATGGTTGCCTCTCAAGGTATTTTAACCGTAAGAGGTGGAAGAACTTCTCATGCCGCCGTTGTTGCTAGAGGTATGGGTACATGCTGTGTAGCAGGTTGTGGTGCTATTAATATTAATGAAGAAAAGGAAGAATTTACTTTAGGCGGTAAGACATTCCATAAGGGAGATTATATTTCACTTGATGGTAACACTGGTAAAATATATGCAGGAGATATTCCTACTAAAGAGGCTACAGTAAGTGGTGATTTTGGTAGAATAATGAAGTGGGCTGACGAATATAGAACACTAGGTGTTAGAACTAATGCTGATAATCCTAGAGATACTGCTAAAGCTATTGAACTAGGAGCAGAAGGCATAGGATTATGTAGAACTGAGCATATGTTCTTTGAAGAAGATAGAATACCTAAGATTAGAAAGATGATTCTATCAGAGACAGTTGAAGATAGAACAAAAGCTTTAGATGAATTAATACCATTCCAAAAAGGTGATTTTAAAGCTATGTATAAAGAGTTAAAGAATCTTCCAATGACTGTTAGATACTTAGATCCACCACTACATGAATTCTTACCTACTTTAGAAGAGGATATAATTGCTTTAGCAAAAGATATGAATGTTACTGTAGAACACTTAAAGAATAAGATAGCAGAATTACATGAATTTAATCCAATGATGGGTCATAGAGGATGTAGACTTGCTGTTACTTATCCAGAGATTGCTAGAATGCAAACTAGGGCTTTAATGGAAGCCGCTATTGAGGTTAAAGAAGAAGATGGTTATGATATTACACCTGAGATTATGATACCTTTAGTAGGAGAAGAAAAAGAACTTAAGTTTGTTAAAGATATCGTTGTAGAAGTAGCTGAAGAAGTTAAGAGAGAATATAATTCTGATATGAAATATCATATTGGTACTATGATAGAAATACCAAGAGCAGCCTTAACCGCAGATGCTATTGCTAAAGAAGCAGAGTTCTTCTCATTTGGTACTAATGATTTAACTCAAATGACATTTGGCTTTTCTAGAGATGATGCTGGTAAATTCTTAGATGCTTATTATCAAAATAAGATATATGAAATAGATCCATTTGCTAAATTAGACCAAGTAGGTGTAGGACAGCTTGTTAAGATGGCCGCAGAAAAGGGTAGAAATACTAGACCTGATATTAAACTTGGTATATGTGGAGAACATGGTGGAGAACCAACATCTGTTGAGTTCTGCCATAATATAGGACTAAACTATGTATCTTGTTCACCATATAGAGTTCCTATTGCTAGATTAGCTGCTGCTCAAGCTAAATTAAAAGAAACTATGTAATTATTATAAGAACTTAGATAATTATTTATCTATGTTCTTTTTATATGCACTATAAGCCTTACTATGTAAGTCTTATTAGTGTTATTTGGAGCTATGGGGTCTCCAAATAAGTATCAACCATACTTATTATATTTGGGGTGAGGAATGTAATTTATGAAATTATAAAAAGAATAATTATCTTCAAGATCACAAATTACGCCCTTTAACAGAAATAATAATTTAAGATAAAATAAATTGTAATATACATTTATTAATGAAAAATGTATAAATATTAAAAAAATATTTTGTAAATAAAAAGAATATGATATAATTAAATAGAAAGGAGAATGATTTAATGCTAAAATCAAAAAATGTAGTTAAAAAATTAACTACGATATTATTTACATTAGTAGCTATCTTTGGTGTGGGATTAACTAATGTAAATGCAGAAACAACTGATATTACCGAAATTAATTTGACAGGTGATTATGAGTATGGAACTGTTCAAGCAGGAATATTACCTGCATTTAATCCTGCAACTACTACTGATAGTATTACTATTGATAAAGTAAATAGTAGCTGGGAGTATAAAATGCAAAATGGAGGATGGAGTGGATTTGGTTTAGAAACACCAGTTGCATATAATGATGGCAAAACAGATTATGGATATAGTTTCAGTGTAAATACTAAGGCAGGATATCAACTTGCTTCTGGTTTTAAGGTTTTTTACAATGGTGAAGATGTTACCTCATCTGTAAAAGTATTAAAGTATGATTGGGGTGCTTATGTTACTGTTGATTTGGGAAAAGCAATAGGAGAAAACCCTACTACTCATACTGTAACATTCAATTCAAATGGTGGAACAGAAATTGCACCAAAAGAAGTTGTAAGTGGATTGAAAATTAAAGAACCATCAACACCAACAAAAGATAAATATCTTTTTAGAGGTTGGTATGAAGACGATACATTTAGTATACCATTTGACTTTAATAATACACAAATTACATCTGATATGACTCTTTATGCAAAATGGGAAGCTGCAAATTCTATCAAGGAGATTAGACTTGTTGGAGATATTCAATATGGAACTGTTTCAGTAGGAACACTACCATCATTTAATCCTAGAACTACTACTGATAGTATTACTATTGATAACACAAATAGTTACTGGGTAAAAAGAACAAGTACAACTTCTTTGTGGGGTGGATTTGCTGGTAATACACCAGTTGCATATAATGATGGCAAAACAAATTATGGATATACTTTCCGAGTAGTAGCTAATGATGGATATCAACTTGATTATTCAAATTTAAAGATTTTTTACAATGAAGGAGAAGTTACCTCAACTGTGGAAGTGTCAAAGGGGTATAGTTGGGGTGCTTATGTTACTGTTGATTTAGGAAAAGCAAATGGAACACCAGTTGTTTATACTATAACATTTAATTCAAATGATGGAACATCAGTTGCATCACAAAATGTAAATGCTGGAGAAAAATTAACAGAACCATCAACGCCAACAAAAGAAGGCTTTACTTTTGATGGATGGTATGAAGATTCAACATTCAGTAAGAAATTTGATTTCAACACACCGATTACTGATAATATGACTCTTTATGCAAAATGGATAGAAAACAAATATACATTAACATTTGATGCAAATGGTGGAAGTGGTGAAATGACACCAATTGCTGATTTAACTGGAGAATATACAATACCAGCAAATGGATTTACTGCACCAGATGGTAAAAAATTTAAAGGATGGTCTTTAACTAAAGATGGTGAAATTGTTACTAAAGTTATAATGGATAAAGATGTAAAAGTATATGCTATTTGGGAAGCTATTCCTGTTACAACATATACAGTAACATTTGATACTAAAGGTGGAAATGATATTGCACCTGTAACTGTAAATGCTGGTGAAAAGGTGGCTACACCAACTACACCAGTAAGAGATGGATTTACTTTTGATGGCTGGTATGTTGATGATACTTATGCTATTAAGTATAATTTTGAAGATAGTGTAACAAATAATATTACACTTTATGCTAAATGGATTGAAAATAAGTATACAGTAACATTTGACGCTAATGGTGGTAGTGGTGAAATGACTCCAGCAACTGATTTAACTGGAGAATATACATTACCAGCAAATAAGTTTACAGCACCAAGTGGAAAACAATTTAAAGGTTGGTCATTAACTTCAAATGGAGAAATCGTTACTAAAGTAGATATGACTGAAAATAAAACTGTATATGCAATTTGGGAAGATATTCCTGTTGTAACATATACATTAACATTTGATGCAAATGATGGAACTGGTTCAATGACACCAAAAACTGGTTTAACTGGAGAATATACATTACCACCAAATAAGTTTACAGCACCAAGTGGAAAACAATTTAAAGGTTGGTCATTAACTACTGATGGAGCATTAATTACTAAAGTAGATATGACTGAAAACAAAACAGTATATGCAATTTGGGAAGATGTAATTTATTCATACGAATTCTTAGAAAATACTGGAGAACAAACTATAGATGGAAAAGCAAATTCATTTAAGATTGTGATAGATGCCGATGATACTAAATTTGTTTCATTAGAAATAGATGGAGCTTTATATGAAAAAGATGCAGATTATACAGTTAAACATGGAAGTACAATTATTGAGTTTACATCTACAGGTTTAGCAAAATTAAATGCTTTATCAAAAGGAGAGCATAATGTTAGAGTAACATTTACTGATGAAGTAATTAATGGTAAGATTACTGTTAATGCTGTTAATCTTCCTGTTAATCCACAAAATCCTAGTATGGATAATCCAAAAACATATGATGGAATCTTTACATATATAGCAATATTGGTTGTAAGTATTCTAGGTTTAATTACAGCAGTAATTATAGGAAAGAAAAGAGCTAGAATTAACTAGTTCTTTTCCTTAATTAAATATGAAACTAAAAAGAAAAATAATTATTATAATAGTGGTAGTTATAACAATTGTAATTTTAATATCTGGATATTTATTACTTACAAATAAAAAAAATAATAAGCTTATAGGATTTTGGACAATAGATGGTTATACTAATTATGAGTTTTTAGAAAATGATAAAGGAAATTTAGTATTGCCACATAAAAAAATGGAATTTACTTATAAAATTAAAGATAATAAATTATGTATAGATTTTAAAGATGAAAATGCTATTGATAAATGTTATGAATATAATTTTGAGGGTAAAAAATTAGTTATTAGAGATATTAATAATAATGTCTTTAATTTACAAAAAAAATAATTTAAAGAACTAGAAATAGTTCTTTTTTATTGTATTATTAATAATATCTCCAACTTTTTCTAAGGTATCTTTAGTAACAGGAGTATTACCATTACTTGTATGACTTTTCCATTCTTTATTAAATGTATAACTACCATTAGTACAAAGTGTTTGCGCTATTAACATTATCCAGTTACCAACAGCATTTTGTTCAGTAC
>ERZ824598.4004-NODE-4004-length-11694-cov-2.923705_pt1 | contig 11694 bp, 10 predicted proteins | sample MGYA00519934_ERZ824598 | MGnify/ENA primary metagenome ERZ824598 (study PRJEB31778, sample SAMEA3449177) | human gut metagenome | biome: human gut; feature: human-associated habitat; material: faeces | place: United Kingdom | collected 2010/2012 ... | reverse complement strand
GCTGGTGCGTTCGGTGATCAGGGCCTCGTCGCGCAGGTAGCCCACGCCGTAGACCGAAGCCACCAGGAAGAGCACGCTGGCCAGAACGAGGAAGAGCGTGCCCAGCGCGTCAGGCGCCAGCAGACCGGCCAGGGCCTGCGGGTGCAGGCCGCCGCTCACGTCGGCGGCCAGTTTGACGGAAAGGGCCGTGTGCAGCACGGCCGTGAGCAAGAGCAGGCCGCGGCAGACGGTGGTATTGCCCAGCAGCAGCATGAGCAGTCCGGCGCACAGGGGCGCAAACAGCAGACATTCCAGCATGGTCGCCCCCTAGTCGCGCAGGTCGTGGAAGCCCACGTCGATGGATTCGAACGTGTGGCTGATGTGGTTGATGGCGATGCCCATGACGAAGACCGCCACGAAGATATCCAGCAGCAGGGTCAGCTCGAACCAGACGGCACCGGCCGTCATGAGCGGGATACCCAGCAGGAAGATGCCGTTTTCGGCCACCAGATAGCCCATGACCTGCGAGAGCGCCGTGGCACGGCCCACCACCAGCAGGAGGCCGCAGAACAGCGTGGTCAGGCCGGCGGGCAGGAGCAGGGGCGGGAAGAGGCCGGGCGTCATGGGCAGGCGGCCTTCCAGCCAGAGCGAGAAGACCAGGCAGGCCAGACCGGTGAGCACGGCCAGGCCAAAGCCAAGACGGGGCTTGATGTGCGGGTCGGCACCGATCTGGCGGCGGGTGCGGTGCAGCAGCCAGGGCAGCAGGCCGCCCTTGATGAGCAGCACGGCCACGGCCAGCAGGGCATGGTCATGGATGAGCAGCAGGCCGCCCAGCAGGATGCCCTGCGCGGTCACCAGATTGATGAGCGTGCGCAGGCGGCCCATGCCCAGCAGGGCCAGGTTGTTGAGCGTCAGCAGGAAGAGGAAGAACTGGAAAAGAGCGCTCATGATTTACCTCACCTGGGTCAGGATCAGGGCCAGGGCCGAAAGCACGGCCGCGCCGCCCAGCAGCACGGGCACCTTCTGCATGCGCAGGCGGGCCATGACGGATTCCACGATGCCCACCAGCACGGCCACGGCAAAGATGCAGGCCAGCCAGCACAGGCTCTGCTGCCACAGGGGCAGGTCGGGCACCAGGATGCCCGCGGGCAGGGCCGCGAAGAACCACAGCTTGAGGGCCGCGCCGTACTCGATGAAGGAGAGGCTGGGGCCGGAGTGGTCCAGGATCATGACCTCGTGGATCATGGTCAGCTCCAGATGGGTGGTGGGGTCATCCACGGGGATGCGGCTGTTCTCCACCAGCAGCAGTACGAAGAAGACCACCGGCACCAGCAGCAGTTCGGCGCGTCCCAGCAGCCATTCGTGGGCCGGGCGGCCGCCCAGCATGCCGGAAAGGGAAAGCGCATCGTGCATGCCCAGGGTGGAACCCACGCCCACCAGGGTCAGCAGACAGAGGAAGAGCACCGGCTCGGACAGGGCCGAGAAGGCGGCCTCGCGGCTGGCGCCCATGCCTTCAAAGGACGAACCGGTATCCAGGGCGGCCAGCATGGTCAAAAAGCGGCCCAGGCCCAGCAGGTAGGCGGCCAGCAAAAAGTCGCCGGAAAAACGCAGCGGCGAGGCCATGCCGCCCAGGGGCAGCAGGGCCAGGGCGCAGAGCACCGTGGCCAGGCCCACCACCGGGCCCAGCGTGAAGACGGGGGTGGTCACCTGGCTGATGACCTCACCCTTGCGCAGGCCCTTGAAGATGTCGAAGTACAATTGCAGCACAGGCTTGCCGTGCCTACCTGCCACCTTGGCCTTGATACGGGCTATGATGCCCGGCAGCAGCGGCGCCAGCAGCAGGGCCAGCGCATACTGGAAACAGTAGAAGGCGAGATCGCTCATGCGTGCAGCCCCCAGGCCAGCAACGCCACCAGCGTGGCGAGGATGTAAAGGATATAGAGATGGATTTTGCCGTGTTGCAGGATCTTGCACATGTTGCAGAGCTTTTCCACGCCTTCGAACAGCGGCGTGAACAGGCCCGTACGCAGACGGTCAGGGGCGGAGATGGCCACCGAAGCCTTGCCGGGGAAGTAGCGGCCGTCCAGCTCCTGATGCACCTTCAGGCCCATGGCGCCGCCGAAGATGCGGCCCAGCGGCTCGGAGAAGGAGGCGTCCGTGTACTGCACGCGCGGGGTCCCGTACTGGTAGCCGCAGCCCCAGGTCTCTTCACGGCGCAGGCGGCCGGCGATGCAGACCTTGCGCAGCAGCCACAGGGCGGCCACCAGGGCCAGCAGCACCATGCCCACCAGCGAGACCGTGCCCAGCATGTCGGCCACGCGCAGCATGACCTGCTGTCCGGCCACCGGATCGGGCAGGGGCGCGTTGACCGTGCTGATGAGCCAGCGGAAGCAGTGGCCGGAAGCCAGGCCGCCGGCCACGCAGAGGAAGGCCGGGATGGCCAGGGGCCAGAGATCGCGGGGACGGGGGCGGTGGGCCTCTTCCACACAGCGGCTGCGTGGCGCGCCCAGGAAGGTGATGCCGTAGGCCTTGGCATAGGTGGCGGCGGCCAGACCGGAGACCAGGCCCAGCACCACCAGCGCCATGAGCAGGCCCAGCTGCTGTTCCACGCCGGGCAGGCTGGAGCCGTCCAGCAGGGAAAGGGCCAGCACGAACTCGCCGGCAAAACCGTTGAAGGGCGGGAAGCAGGCGATGGAGACCGCACCGATGCCGAAGGCGGCGCCCACCAGGGGCATGCGCTGTTGCAGGCCGCCCAGCAGTTCCATGCGCACGGTGCCGGTGGCGTGCAGCACCTCACCGGCGGTGAGGAAGAGCAGGCCCTTGAAGGCCGAGTGATTGAGCATGTGGAACATAGCGCCGGCCAGGCCCAGGGTGCCGATCCAGCTGTTGCCGCTGTGGCTGCCGATGAGCCAGGCGCCCACGCCCATGAGCATGAGGCCCATGTTCTCCACGCTGGAGTAGGCCAGCAGGCGCTTGAGGTTGCTTTGGGCCAGGGCCTTGAGGATGCCCATCAGCGCCGTGCCCAGACCCAGGAACAGGGTCAGCCAGCCCCACCAGGCCGGGGCGGCGCTGAGGGGGGCCACGAATTCGCAGCTGCGGATGATGCCGTACAGACCGGCGTTGATCATGGCGCCGGAGAGCAGGGCCGAGATGTGGCTGGGCGCGGCCGGGTGGGCCTCGGGCAGCCAGACGTGCATGGGCGCGATACCGGCCTTGGCGCCGAAGCCCAGCAGCGACAGCACGAACAGGACCGAGGCCAGCGGCACCACGGGACCTTCCTTGAGGGCCAGGACGGCAAAGGCCGTGTCGCCCGCGTTCTGCCAGAGCAGGCCGAAGAAGGCCAGCAGCAGCACGGCGCCCAGGTGGGCGGCCACCAGATAGACCCACGAGGCGTCGCGCACGTTGCGGTCGCTGTCGTTGAAGTCGATGAGGAAGAAGGGCGACAGGGACATGACTTCCCAGGCCAGCAGGAAGAGCACGGCGTCGCGGGCCATCATGACCACGGCCATGCCCAGCACCAGCAGCAGATAGAAGAGCCAGTGGGCGGCCAGGTTATGCTCGCTGGCGCGGGTGTGGCGCAGCGAGATGCCCCCGGCACAGGCACAGACGAAGCCCAGACCGAAGACCGGCAGCAGGAAGACGCGGGAAAGGGCGTCCAGCCCCAGACTCAGACTGCCCACGGGCAGGCCCCAGGCCTGGGTCCACAGCAGGCTGCCCGTCCAGCTGTCCGTGAACAGGCCCGCCATGCCCAGGGCACAGCCGCAGGCGGCCCCCAGAGGGCCGAACAAATCGGCCAGCCGGGTCGTGGCGGGCGTGGGGCGGCCAAAGGCCAGCAGCCCCAGACCGGCGGCACTGACCGCCAGTACACACAGAGCCAGTAAAATCAAAAACATGAGCACACTCCGACATTCAGACCGTCAAAGTACACGATGCGGCCCTGCCATGGGCAGGACCGCATCTGTGGAAACTTTTCTGGCGGCATGGTCCGAGCGCTCCTTCCCCGGAGACTTGCAGCGCCCATGCCGGACGGACAGACGGACTCCCTGTCCGTCAAGGGTTGTGGTTGCGCGTCCGTACCGGCCGGTACGGATCCCCCCTGCGTCGCCTTCCCCGGGCGGCGCATCCATATATGAGTTCGACCGGAGCGGGGGCGGCGGCGCACTGCCCGCCCAAAGGCGGCTTTGCGCTCGTCGGCATCCCCTGCTCCGGACACGGACATCTAGGCCAGACCTTTGCGGATCTGTTCGTCGAAATAGGCGATGGTCTTTTTCAGACCTTCTTCCAGCTGGACCTTGGGCTCCCAGCCCAGGACCTCACGGGCCAGACTGATGTCGGGACGGCGCTGTTTGGGGTCGTCGCCGGGCAGGGGCTCGCAGATCAGCTTGGAGCTGCTGTTGGTGAGCGCGATGACCTTCTCGGCCAGTTCGCGGATGGTGAACTCGCCGGGGTTGCCCATGTTCACGGGGCCGGTGAAGTCGTCGGGCGTGGCCATGAGGCGGCACATGCATTCCACCAGGTCATCCACATAGCAGAAGGAGCGGGTCTGACTGCCGTCGCCGTAGATGGTGATGGGCTCGCCCTTCAGGGCCTGCACGATGAAGTTGGAGACCACGCGGCCGTCGTTGGGATGCATCTTGGGGCCGTAGGTATTGAAGATGCGGCCCACCTTGATGTTCACGTTGTTCTGGCGGCGGTAGGAGAAGAACAGGGCCTCGGCGCAGCGCTTGCCTTCGTCATAGCAGGAGCGGATGCCGTTGGGGTTCACATGGCCCCAGTAGCTCTCGGGCTGCGGATGCACATCGGGGTCGCCGTAGACCTCGCTGGTGGAGGCCTGGAAGATGCGCGCCTTCAGGCGCTTGGCCAGGCCCAGCATGTTGATGGCGCCGTGGACGCAGGTCTTGATGGTCTGCACGGGGTCGTGCTGGTAGTGGACGGGCGAGGCCGGACAGGCCAGGTTGTAGATCTCGTCCACTTCCACGAACAGGGGGAAGGTCACGTCATGGCGCAGCAGCTCGAAGCGCTTGTTGTCCATGAGCTCTTCCACATTGGAGCGGGCACTGGAAAAGAAATTGTCCACGCACAGGACTTCGTGCCCCTCGTCCAGCAGACGCGCGCACAGATGCGAGCCCAGAAAACCCGAACCACCAGTGACAAGAACCCGTTTTCGCAAATGCATGATAGCCTCTCAACGTAAAATGACCAATAGGCGCAGAGAGTGTACGCCCTTGTCCCGGGACTGGCAATGCCTGAAACAGGGCTTTTTCGCGGCAGGGCAGGGGCTTGCGTCCCGCGGCCGCCCCTGCTAGAAGCCATGCCAGACGGGCGCCCGGCCGGGGATGGGCGGTGTCCGTCCCCGGGGCAGCGCTGCCCGCATCCCGCATCCTCTCCATCCCGGATCCGTCATGAGCCACAAAAAAGTTGAACGTATCGACCCCCTGACCCAGGCCCTGCCCTGCGTGGGCTGCGACAGCCACGCCCATCTGGACGGCGAGGAATTCGAAGCCGACCGCGAGGATGTGCTGGCCCGCGCCCGTGCCGCCGGTGTGGCCACCATCGGCAACATCTTCCTGCATCCCGATACCTGGCGGCAGAAGCGTGCGTATTTCGACGCGCACCCCGAGGTTTTTTTCGTACTGGGCATCCATCCCTGCGACGGCCAGCAGTGCACGCCCGAGGTCATGGCCGCCATCCGGGAGGCCTTTGCCGAGGATGAGCGCCTGCGTGCCGTGGGCGAGATCGGGCTCGATTTCTACTGGGACGACTGCCCCAAGGAGATCCAGTACCAGGCCCTGCACGACCAGCTGCAACTGGCCCGCGAGCTGGAAAAGCCCATGGTCATCCACTGCCGCAACGCCGAGGCCGAGACCCTTACGACCCTCGAAGCGCGCGGTTTTGCCGGCTATCCGCTGCTGTGGCACTGCTTTGGCGGCGATGCCGACATGGCCCGGCGCATCATCCGCAACGGCTGGCACATCTCCATCCCCGGCCCGGTCAGTTATCCGGCCAACAAGGCCGTGCGCGAGGCACTGGCCGTCATCCCTGACGACCGCCTGCTGCTGGAGACCGACAGCCCCTATCTTTCGCCCGTGCCCTGGCGCGGCAAGCGCAACGAACCGGCCTTCACGGTCTTCACCGTGCGCCATATGGCCGCCGCCCGCGGCATGGAGCCCGAAGAGCTCTGGCAGCTCTGCGGCGACAACGCCCGCCGTTTCTTCGGGGTGTAGCCTCGTGCGCTTTGGCGGCGGGCTCCGGGGGGAAGAGGCCCTTGGCGTTGCTGTCGATGCCCGTAAGGCTCCTCCGTCGCCAACGGGCACATGCCTTCGGTCGCGCTGCCGCCGATCCTGCACAGCTTTCCGCTCGCAACGGACACGCCCGAAGGGGGGCCACCCGCTCCCGGGCAGTGAGTGATGGTGGCGGGGCGTCTTCCCAATGCGTTTTGTCAGGAAGGACGACGGACATCATGTCGTGGAGGAGCTCACGATGCAGCTCTCCCGGTCTTGGGGGAAAAGCTTATTTGCAGAAAAAGGACGGGCGGTCGCTCAACCGGCGGCCGCCCGTCCTTTTATATTGGGAGGTGGGGAAAGGCCCCCTCTAAAAATACGCCATTATCCCCAGGTATAGGGGATGTCCTTCGTATCGGCGGGCAGGCGCTCGCCTTCTTCGGGATCGTGGGGCAGATCGGCACAGTTGCAGATCAGGGCCGGTTCGTCATTGGCGGCGGTGAAGCCGTACCAGACCCCCGTGGGGATGCGCAAAAGGCCGTAGTGGTCGGGGCGGCCCAGATACACTTCCCGCAACACGCCGCGGGTGGGCGAATCGGGGCGGGCGTCATAGAGCACGAGTTTCAGCAGGCCGTGGGGCACGGTGTAGTACTGGGTCTGCCGGCGGTGGCGTTTCCAGGCCTTGATGGCCCCGGGCAGGACCTCGGAAAAATAGACCTCGCCCAGATGCAATTCTCCGTCCGCCGTCTCGGCGTGGGGACGCAGGGGAGAGTCGGGGCGCAGCATGTGCATCACCGGACCGCCGGGGGTAGGGATGACCTTCAGGGGCTGGAAGCGGACACCGTCGATGCCCATGTCCGGGCACGAAGTTTCGGAACGTTCCATGGGGATGTCCTTTCTGGATAGCGGACCTGCCCGGAAGACCGGGCGGGCGGTCCTATTTCGTCCAGAGCTGTTCGCGCTGCTCGGCGGCGTTCACATAGGCCGCGATCTGGCCCAGGCTGAAGTCCAGCATGGACCCCTGTTTGGCGCCGTCGCCGCGATAGAAACGATGGTACCATTCGGCGGTGAAGCGGATGGTCTCCTCAAAGGTCAGGGTGGCTTTCCAGCCCAGATGGGCCAGGGCCTTGTCGCAGCAGAGCTTGAGCAGGGTGCATTCCTTCATGCCCGCCTGTCCGGCCTTGTCCATCTCGCTGCGGAAGCCGGGCCAGTGCAGGGCCAGGGCCTCCACCACTTCCGCCACGGTATTGTTGACGTTGGCGGCAGGGCCGAAGTTGTAGGCCTCGCCGCGGGTCTCGAAGGGGCCCTTGCGCGCGCCCAGCAGATGGGCGCCCAGCCACAGATAGCCGGACAGGGGCTCCAGCACCAGCTGCCAGGGGCGGGTGGCCCAGGGGCTGCGGATCTGCACGGCCTGACCGGCGGCCCAGGCGCGGGCGCAGTCGGGCACGATGCGGTCGGCGGCCCAGTCACCGCCGCCGATGACGTTGCCGGCGCGCACGGTGGCGCAGGCCGGACCATCCTTGAAAAAGCTCTTGAAATAGGAATGGGCGATGATCTCGGCGCAGCCCTTGGAGGCGGAATAGGGATCGTCGCCGCCCAGGTGGTCGGTCTCGCGGTAGCCCCAGACCCACTCGTCGTTGCGGTAGCACTTGTCCGAGGTGATGAAGACCGCGGCTTCCACGCTGGGGCACTGGCGCACGGCCTCCAGCATGTTGAGGGTGCCCAGCATGTTGGCCTCGAAGGTCAGGGGCGCGTCTTCGTACGATTTGCGCACCAGGGCCTGGGCGGCCAGATGGAAGACCACATCGGGGCGGAATTCCTTCATGGCGCGGATCACGGCGTCACGGTCGCGGATGTCGCCGCGCACGTCCTGCACGTGCTGTTCCAGATGCATGGCCTCGAAGTGGGAGGGGCTGGTGGGCACGCAGTCGGCAAAGCCGCAGACGGTGGCACCCATCTGGCTCAGCCACGCGGCCAGCCAGGAGCCCTTGAAACCGGTATGGCCGGTGATGAACACACGGCGGCCTTTATAGCAGTTGGCAAACATGGTCTTCTCCTGCCGGTCGCGCTCGCGCCGGCGTCATGACGGAAGAATGGGAAGGGCCGCCGGAACGGCGCCCCGAGGAAGGCGGGGCCGCAGCCCCGCCGGGAGGATCTATTTCCAGAAGGCCTTGCCGCTGTCCCACAGCTCGTTGAGCTTGATGGAGTCGCGCAGGGTATCCATGCACTGCCACTGTCCGGGGTGCTGGTACATGGAAAGCTGGCCTTCGGCGGCCAGGCGCTGCAGGGGCTCTTTTTCCAGATCGCAGGATTCGTCTTCGTCCAGATAGTCCAGGAACTCGCGTTTGAAGACGAAGAAGCCGCAGTTGATGTACTCGTTGAGCACGGGCTTCTCTTCCCAGGACAGGATCTTGCCGTTCTCGTCGGTGCGCACGGTGCCGAAGCGCGAGGGCATGCGTACGCCGGTGAAGGTCCCGATGGTGCCGGACTTCATGTGGAAGTCGATGAGCTTGTTGATGTCGATGTCGGCCACGCCGTCACCATAGGTGACCATGAAGCGGTCGGTATCGATGTAGCGGGCCACGCGCTTCAGGCGGCCGCCCTTGAGGGTCTCCTGCCCGGTGTCGCACAGGGTCACGCGCCAGTCCTCGATCTCGCGGGGATGGGGAGTGATGGCGCCGCTGCGCAGGTCCACGGTGAAATCCGTGTTGCGGATGTTGTAGTCGTGGAAATACTGCTTGATGTATTCGCCCTTGTAGCCCAGGGGCAGGATGAAGTCCTTGAAGCCGAACCGGGCATAGATGTTCATGATGTGCCAGAGTACGGGCCGCCCGCCGATCTCGACCATGGGCTTGGGTTTGATGACGGTCTCTTCCCGCAGCCGGGTGCCCTTGCCGCCGCACATGATGATAACTTTCATACAGCCTCCGCCTGTCCCCCACAGGTGCGGGACAGCAGTTGCCAAAGGTTTTTTATCCCGACCGGCCGGGATGGCACGGTCAGCCGGCGGCGATGCTAGCAAAAGGCGTGACGGAAAAAAAGCCCTTGTTTCCCGGCCATTGGCGGCAGGGAGAACGCTTGGCAACCACCGGCGTCTGCGCTATCTTATATGTCGCCCAAAAGTCATTTCCTGCATGGAGGCTCCTATGCACAAGCATTGCAGATCCCTGTTGCTGGCGACGCTCGCCCTGTCGTGCGGCCTACTGGCGTCCTGCCTTTCGTCCGGCCCGGAAAAACCGCTCGGCGCCATGGCCGATGCCATGGAAAAGAACGATAGCGCCACCTTCCTGGCCCAGATCGACATGCCCCGGTTCGCCGCCAATGAGGCGCGGAACATGACCAGCGAGAACGAGGCCCTGAACATGCTGGATTCCCTGGGGCAGGATCTGGGGCTGGGCGGTATGGACCAGCTGCTGGGCAGCGCCCTGAACATGGAGGACAAACTCCGCAAGAGCCTGACCCGTGGTGTCTCCACCGGTGAGCTGATGGCCCATTGCCGCAAGGCCGAGCGCCCGGACTGCCCGTGGGTGCCGGAATCGCTCAGGAACGCCAAGGTGGTGGAGCTGGGCCCCGAGGCGGCCGTGGCTTCCGTCACCACGCCCGCCGGCATGACCTCCTGGCTGGCCCTGCGGAAGCAGGGCGAGAACTGGCGCGTGGTGGGCCGTGCCGTCATGGAGAACATGGCCCGTGCCTTTGCCCAGGCCGGACAGGCCAAGGCCGCTCCCGCCGCGCCGGCCAAGACGCAGCAGCCCGCCGCCAAGCCCGCTCCCAAGCCGGCGCCCAAGAGCGACGGCGCTGTCACCTTGTAGACAACGGCAAGATCACCGTCGTGTGACGGCAGGATGTCGTCAGGATGCCAAAAGGGCCGCTGGGAAGCGGCCCTTTTTTTATGGCACCGGCACGTTGCGCGCCATCTGCATGCAACACCAAAACGCTATGCGGCGGCTTCCATGATCTTTCGTCAAAAGAGATCCGCCGCCTGTGGAGCGGGCAGGAAAAAAGGACAACAGGTTGGACGACGGCGCCCCGGACAAGGAGCGCGTCCGCGGTCTTGTCCCTGTGGCGTGCTATTGCAGGACGAGGCCGTCGTCTTCGAAGGGGATGAGCAGCTGGCTCTGCTGGGTGCTGAGCAGCATGTTCTCCAGCACTTCCAGCAGGCGCTTGAGGCCGTCGCCGGTACGGGCGGAGATGGGGATGGCGTGCGGGAAGGCGTCGGCCAGTTCGGCGCGGGCGGGCACGTCCAGCAGGTCCCATTTGTTGAGCAGCAGGATGCGCGGCATGTGCTGCAGCTCCAGCTCCTCGAGGATGGTCTCCACAGAGGTGATCTGCTGCAGCAGGTCGGGATGCGAGGCGTCGGCCACATGCACCAGCAGGTCGGCGGACTCCAGCTCTTCCAGCGTGGCGCGGAAGGCATCCATGAGCTCCTTGGGCAGGTTGCGGATGAAGCCCACGGTATCGGCCAGGATGATCTCGCGTTCGGCCGGGAAGCGCAGACGGCGGGTGGTGGGGTCGAGGGTGGCGAAAAGCTTGTTCTCGGCCAGTACCTCGGAGCGGGTCAGGTTGTTGAGCAGGGTGGACTTGCCCGCGTTGGTGTAGCCCACCAGCGCGGCCATGGGGATGCCGCGACGGGCGCGGCGGGAGCGGGTGAAGGCCCGCTGGCGGCGCAGCTGGTCCAGTTCCTTGCGCAGGCGGGCCATGCGTTCGCGGCTGCGGCGGCGGTCGGTCTCCAGCTTGGTCTCGCCGGGGCCGCGTCCGCCGATGCCGCCCATGAGGCGGTCCATGGCGCGGTTCTTGCCGGTAAGACGGGGCTGGGTGTAGCGCAGCTGGGCCAGTTCCACCTGGAGCTTGCCCGCGCGGGTCACGGCATGCTGGGCAAAGATGTCCAGAATGAGCTGGGTGCGGTCCAGCACCTTGCGCTCGGTGATGTCGGCCAGGTTGTTGAGCTGGGCCGGGCTTAATTCGTCGTCGCAGATTACGCCGGTGGCGTTAAGGCCAAAGGCCATGGCCCGGACTTCCTCGATTTTTCCTTTTCCGATGTAGGTGCCCGGATGGACGGCCTCCCGGTTCTGGATCACGGTGCCGACGCTCTCGGCTCCGGCCGTGTCCGCCAGCTCTTTTAATTCTTTCAGGGATTCTTCGGTGTCATCCCCGTCGCTTGTGCTGACACCGATGAGGATGACCCGTTCTTTTAATTCTTCAATCGTATTCATTCCCATAAGCTTACCTCGTCTGCAGGAAGGTGTATTCCCTGGTGCCGCGCTCGTCCGCGGGGTATTTTTCCACATATTCCTGGGCTTTTGTCCGGGCGGTGTCGAAATCGCCCTGACGTTCGCAGGCAACGATCGCGTTGTACATGAGTTCCTGCCGTGCTTCTTCCCCGGATAAGGCCAGGCCTTTGTCCACATTTCCCAGGGCGGAAGCATAATCGCCGTCCTGGATGTCGCAGAGCACGAGGCCGTTATAGGCGGTCTGGCTCTCCCCGGCGCTGCTGATG
>ERZ824598.4002-NODE-4002-length-11700-cov-3.349506_pt1 | contig 11700 bp, 12 predicted proteins | sample MGYA00519934_ERZ824598 | MGnify/ENA primary metagenome ERZ824598 (study PRJEB31778, sample SAMEA3449177) | human gut metagenome | biome: human gut; feature: human-associated habitat; material: faeces | place: United Kingdom | collected 2010/2012 ... | reverse complement strand
TTATATCTTCAATTATTTTTATTGCTTTATTTTTTAAATCTTCTATAACTTCTTTGTTATGAACCAATTCTCCTAAGCAGTATGTTTTTTTATTTTTCTTTGATTCTTCTATTGCTCCATCAACAGCTCTTTTTACTCCATAACAAAATCCTGCTGTTTTTCCTATTATTATTTCCATATTTCTTATTCCTTTTTATATTTCTTCTTTATACAAAAAAAGGGCTTTTAAAGTCCTTTTTCCATTTTATTTTGTTGCAATATAATAACCTACTCCTCTTTTTGTTATTAATATTTTTGGTGATGATGTATCTTCTTCTATTTTTTCTCTAATTCTTCTTACTGTAACATCAACTGTTCTTATATCACCATAATATTCATAACCCCAAACTTTTTCAAGTAATACTTCTCTTGTTATAACTTGTCCTGGTTGTGATGCTAGGAATTTTAAAACTTCAAATTCTCTTAATGTTAGGTCTATTACTTTGTCTCTTACTTTTACTTCAAATCTATCTAAGTCTAATTCTAAATCATTTACTTTTATTTTGCTATCTGCTTTTTCTGGTATTTCTTCTGTTTTTTGTTCTTCTTCTTTTTTTAGATTTGATGTAATTTCATTTTTTCTTAAATTTGCTTTTACTCTTGCCATTAGTTCTCTTACACTGAATGGTTTTGTTATGTAGTCGTCTGCTCCTAATTCTAGACCTACTATTTTGTCTATTTCTGCGTCTTTGGCTGTTAGCATTAATATTGGTATATTTAAGTAATTTTTTACTCTTTTACATACTGTTAGTCCGTCCATTTTTGGTAACATTATATCTAATAACATTAAGTCTGGTTTTTGCTCTAATGCTATGTTTACTGCTGTTACACCATCTGTCGCTTCTAATGTTTCATATCCTTCTTTTTGTAAATTATATACTAGTACGTCGATTATTGCTTGTTCGTCGTCTACAACTAGTACTTTTTTTGTTTCTTTTTCTAAATTCTCTTCCACAAAAATTCCGCCTTTCTGTAGCATTTCTTTATACTAGTATTTATATCACAAATTTGGGGAATATACAAGTGTTTTTTTATTTTTTATATTCGAGATTTTGAGATTGGAGATTGCCTCGTTTATTGAGTGTTAACTTGACAATCTCCAATCTCCGTTTATTTTAAGAATAAAGTGGCACGAAACCCACCACCGCTACCCGCACCAGAAGTACCAATGTCATAGCGTTGACCTGCTGGACCAATGTCACCATAAATACCACCGCGCAACACCACCGGCTCGCTAGTACTTGGCATTACTTCTGTTGTAAATTCTGATACATTTCCTCCCATATCATAAATATTACTTTTTGGAGTTGTTTTTCCTGTTGGAAGTAATTCAGCCTTATTTGCTGCTTTTATTATATTTCCTTTTGAATCTTTTACATTCTTATCTACCCAGTTCTCATTATAACTATCTTCTCTTGCCTTTGCATAATTTGGAAATCCATTATTTTGTATAAAATTAATTGCAGTATCCCAAGCATAACTTGAACATAAATATGTTGTTGCACCTGGTCCGCCTCCAATCCCTTTTGCTTTACTATAAGCAGTACTCCAAATAATACTTGCCATAGGAGTTTGATCAGCCTTTATTACTGCTGTTCCATTTTCATCTCCCACTTCATATCTTCCTATATAATATCCACCATTTCTGCGTACACTATCCTTTTCTGCTTTTACTTGAGTGACTATCTCATTAACCACTGCATAAGTCAGTCCATTGTCACTATAATTTTCTGGACAAGTTAATGTTAGTTCATCTTTTGATGCTTTTGTTCCACCATCATCTTCAACATCCCATTCTGTTCTTTTAAACTGTAATTGAGATTTAGAATCTTCTGTAGTACATGGTATCCATACATATTGATTGCCTTTACTATCTTCTATAACAATTCCTTTTTCTACTGTTAAATCATCTGTGTTTGCTACCTTAAACCCTGCTGGAACTATTATTTTTGCTCCATTTTTATCATGTAACTCAGTATTTTTTTCAAATTTCACTCCTATATTTTCTTCTAAATTATCTGACGTATATTTATTTAATTCTTTTTCATAACTATCTAATGTTTCACTTTGTTGTTTTTCCGCCACTTCACTTTTTTCTTTTGCATCTTTCGCTTTTTCAAATATTCCAGTATTCGTTAACGCAGATATCGAAATACCGGCTAATATCAATAAAATAATAATTGTAATCACTAACGCCACAAGTGTTATACCTTTATTTTCTTTTCTTAACATTACTATAAAATCCTCCTTTGTTTTTTCCTTAATTTTTCTTATTATTTGTGATTTTCCAATTTTAATACACTAAAATTTTTTCCCTCCTCTTTTGTATATTTTCTAATTCCAAAAAAATTATAGCACAAGCCGGTGGTATATTGCAACATTTTGTCGTGTATTTTTTGATAATATTAATGAATATTATAATATTGTAATAAAAGGAAATTGGAGAAGAAATGGAAAAAGATATTTATTATTTAGTTGGTCAAAACATAAAAAAACAAAGAAAAATAAAAGGTCTAACACAATTACAATTAGCAAACAAAACATTTTTTAGTTATGAATTTATACGAAAAATAGAATCAAAAAGTGCCTGTAGAAATACATTTTCTTTAGATACACTTTCAAAAATTGCACAAGCACTAGAAATTGATATAAGATTATTATTTGCTCCTTTAGAAGATGGTGATACTTCAAACAATACACAAAAAATGGCATAAAAAATTTTACCATAAAAATCGAAAAAAACGGTTGTTTTTTTCGATTTTTTGTTTTACAATATATGTGTATGTAAATTTAAAAAAAGAAAGAAGGATTCAAATGAAAAAAACAAAAATGCAAGAAGAAAGAGATGAATGTTTTAAAGAAATAGATAAATTAAATGAAATATTAAATCCACAAAATTTTATAAAACACAAAAAAGGGATTGAAAACAAATATAAATATTTAAAAGTTTTAGATGAAAAAGAAAAACTAGAAAAATTAAAATTAAATTTCCAAAAAATATTCTTAAAAATAATGAAAAAAGAAATATCAAAAGCAGAAACAAAACAAGACATAGAGAAAATAATATATGATTTTAGATATTATATGATGATACCATATGATAACAATATATTAGTTCAAAAAAATGAAAAATTACAAAAAGACATAAATGAAACATCTGAACTAATAATAGCAAAGGCAAATGAACTAAAAACAATAGAAAAAATTTCAAATGATAAATCTACGAATGATGAAATATTAAAAAACATATTCAAAGTAAGAATTATAAAATTAGAAGATGCATATTTAAAAATAACTAAAGAAAAAGAAAAATATTTTGTACAAATATTTGATGAAAATATTTTTGAAGAAAAAATAGAAATAAGTAAACCAAAAGATTTAGAAATAAAGCTAAACAAGAAAATTCCAATATGGATACATTAACAAAAAGGGAGGAAAATTATGAAAATTACTTTTTTAGGAGCAACAAAAACAGTAACAGGTTCAAACTACTTAGTAGAAGCAGCAGGTAAAAAATTTTTAGTAGATTGTGGTATGTGGCAAGGAAAAGCAGAATTAGAAGAAGAAAACTTTCAAGAATTTGATTTTAATCCAGAAGAAATAGATTTTATGCTATTAACACATGCACATATAGACCATTCAGGAAGAATTCCAAAATTATATAATGAAGGATTTAAAAATAAAATATATGCACATAAAGCTACTTGTGATTTATGTACATTAATGTTACCAGACAGTGGACATATACAAGAAATGGAAATAGAATGGAAAAATAGAAAAAGAATAAGAAAAGGTGAAAAGCCAAGAGATCCATTATATACAGCAGAGGATGCAGTAAGATGTTTAGAACTATTTGAACCAGTAAAATATGATGAAATAATAGAAATAACACCAGAAATTCATGTAAGATTTAATGATGCAGGACATATGTTAGGTTCAAGTGTAATTGAATTGTGGGTTGATGAAGATGGAAAAAGAACAAAAACAGTATTTTCAGGTGACCTTGGAAATAATGATAATCCAATCCTTTCAGAACCAACAATGATAGAAGATGCAGATTATTTAGTAATGGAATCTACATATGGAAGCAGATTACATGTAAGAAATGATGAAAAAGCAGAATTGTTCTTAGATATAGTATCAGAAACAATGGACAATGGAGGAACAGTTGTAATACCATCATTTGCAGTGGGAAGAACACAAGAAATCTTATATGAAATAAATAAAATAAAAGAAAATAGACATGATGAAGAATTTTTAAGAGAATATAGAACATTAATGAGAGTACCAGTATATGTTGACAGTCCACTTGCAATATCAGCAACAAAAGTATTTAAAGAAAATATGGATTTATTTGAAGATGAAGTAAAAGAAGAAATGCAAAGAGGAAATAATCCATTAGAATTTCCTGGTTTAAAATTTACTCAAACAGCAGATGAATCAAAAGCATTAAATGAAAGTGATGAGCCATCAATAATAATTTCAGCAAGTGGTATGTGTGATGTAGGAAGAATAAAACACCATTTGAAACATAATATTTGGAATCCTAAAAGTACAATATTATTTGTAGGATATCAAGCACCAGGAACATTAGGATATGAAATTGTAAATGGAGCAAAAAAAGTTACAATATTTGGAGAAGAATTTGCAGTAAATGCAAGAATTGAATATATTGAAGGATATTCTGGTCATGCAGATCAAGAAGGACTTATGAATTTTGTGTATTCATTTTATAATAAACCAAAACATATATTTTTAGTACATGGTGAAGAAGAATCACAAGAAGTTTTAAGAAATAAAATATTAGAAGAAACTGGAATTGGAGTATCAATACCAGAATATGGTGAAACATATCAATTAGATGATGAATTAAGAATTGTAAATAGAATAAAGATAAAGAAAACATTAACATTAAAGAGTGAAGTATTAGAGAGATTAGATAGGCTAAAAGATGAACTTTCTGATATGGAAATAATGGTAAAAGAAGACATGACAAATGAAGAATTACATGATGAAGATATTTTTAGAATAAATGAAAAAATAAAAGATTTAGAAAAACAGATTTTGAATGTAGTTGAAGGATAAAGTAAAAAGATGTTAAAATACAAAGAGAAAGGAAGGGTGCCAGAATATATCTGGCATTTAATCAAAATACAATGGAAAAATATTTAAATGATGCAATAATAGGAAATAAAAACATGCTTGCAACATTTTCAAGCAAAGGAGAAATGCTAAGATTATCATATCCAAATCATGATAATAGGCAATATTTGAAGTATTTCCATACAGGAGTAAAAGTAAATGACTCAAATATAATATATTTACATGATGATATAAATAATACATATATACAATATTATGATACAGACACAAATATTTTAAATACAGAAATAACAAATACATATTTTAATTTAAAAATAGTTCAAACAGATTTTGTAACTATAAAAGAGGATGTATTAGTAAAGAAATATTCATTTATAAATGATAGTAATATAGAACAAGATATTAAATTTTTAATACATTCAGAATTATTATCAGATCAAAATAATTTTATAAGTGGTATGAAATTAGATAATGGAATGGTTCAATTTGCACATGATTTTTCAATGGCAACATTTTCAAAATCAGAAAAAATATTTTCTGGTCAAATAAATGGAATATCAAATAATATAGGAAGTGGAATTATAGGTGGAAAAGATTATGTAGGAATGTCAAAAGATTCAGGTATAAGTTTTGATATTGGAAAACTTCCAGCAGGACATAGAAAAGATATTGAAATATGTATATATATTGATGAAAACAAAAAAACTATGCATGACTTTATTGATGAAGTTGAAAGAATAAGAAAGATAGATTTTAATAAAGAATTAAATGATACCAAAGCATATTGGAGAAAATATGTTAAAGAACATGATGGATTAAAAATAAAAGAACCTCAAAATAGTTATGAAGAAAAAATATTAAATGTATATAAAAGAAGTATATTATTATTTCCATTATTAATGAATGAAGAAACAGGTGGAATTATTGCATCACCAGAAGTAGATGAAGAACTATCTCAATGTGGAAGATATGCATATTGCTGGCCAAGAGATGCAGTATTTATTACACAAGCTTTAGATATTTTAAAAATGAATAAAGAAGCAGATAAATTTTATAGTGAATTTTGTAGAATAACACAAAGTAAAAATGGAATGTGGGAACAGAGATTTTATACAGATGGAAGATTGGCACCTTGTTGGGGATATCAAGTTGATGAAACAGCTAGTGTAGTTTATGGAGTATATAATCATTATGAATATACTAAAAATGAAGAATTTTTAAAAGAAAATTTACATATGTGTGAATTAGCAATTACATTTTTGAAAAAATATGTTTATGATGTATTAGAAAATACAGGAAAGTATTCTGTAAGCTATGATATTTGGGAAGAAAATGATAGAGGAATACATATGTATTCTTTGGCAAGTATTTTTTCAGCATTTGATACTATGAAAAAAATATATAAAGCATTGGGAAAAAACGTTTCTGATTTTGAAAACAATAGATTAAAAGAGGAAAAAATAAACAAAAATATTAAAGAAATAGATGAATTAATGTTAAAAGTAAAAGAATATATTGAACAAAATCTATATGATGAAAATAGAAAATCATATGTAAGAAATACAGAAGATAGAAGAATTGATATAAGTTTACTTGGAGCAGTTTATCCATTTAAGGTATTTTCACCAAAAGAGAAAAAAGTTTTAAATACAGTTGAAAATATAAATTTGATACTTAGAACATATACTGGTGGATATCAAAGATATGAAAATGACGGATATAGAAAAGGATCTCCTTGGCCAATTTCAAATCTATGGATGACATTATATTACTTAGAAATAGGAGAGAAGAAAAAAGCTAAAGAAACATTTGACTTTGTATTAAAAACTGTTGGAAAACATAGTTTTTTAGGAGAACAAGTTGATAATTCAACATTAAAACCAAATTGGGTTATTGGACTAGGTTGGTCACATGCAATGTTTATTATAGTTTTAGAAAAACTTTCTAATATAAAGTAGTTTTAGCGTGAGATGAAAGGAAGAAAAAATGGAACAAAGTAAATGGGTTATTGTAAGAAGAGAAACAGGTTTTGAAAAATTTAAAAGAAGTATAAAAAATATATTGGCAAAAATATTTGGAATAAAGGAAAATTCTAAGGATGTTAATAAGAAGAAAGTAAATAAATCTGAAAAAAATAATGAAGAAATAACAATAGAAATACTTGTATAAAGCAAAAGCCGACCAAATTGATTGGTCGGCTTTTTGAATTTTGTGTATTACTGCAAAGCAGTAATCACACATTTGAGAGTATCCATAGATTTTTTGTCATTCAACAGGTCTGTAACGGAAAAACCAATAGCTTCCAAATCTCTGAGAATGGAACCATAAGTATCAAGTACATAAACAGCCTGGTTGAGGATGGAGAGGTTATGTTTCTGCTTAGAAACAATTTCTTCTTTATTGGTTGCGTGATTTTCGCTCATTTTTTTATCCTCCGTTTCGGTGATAGGGGTTAATTCATCATTGATTTTCTCATTTTCGGAAAATTCCGGAAAATCAGCAGGATTTAAACCGCTGAAAGGATAATTAACTGCCTTAATATTTTCCATATCATTTTCTTCTTTGAGTTCATAAGCTGTTTTTGTTTTTGCATCTTCAAGCTTAAGGTAAATTTTCCCAATATAGGCAGACAATTCGGCAAGAATTGTCTTGGTTTGTTCCGCACATTTTACTGTTTTGAGAACAGTAGAAATGTTTTCTGGGTCATTGGAAATCAGGAGTTTTGCATTTGCTTCAGTAAGGTTTTTTGCAGTTTGACATACGAGGTATTTTAACACAGGATGCCATACTTTTTGACTAATAGCATCTAATTCTTCATTGCAATAAGTGATAATAGAATTATCGATTTCACAAAAATTAGGATGCTCTTTCTGATATCCATTGAAAATGAACAAGACCAATTGGGGAATTTCTAACTTAGTGATGAAAGTTTGCGTATTGCTGTTAGGAATAGTTGTAAAGTTCAGAGAATTCAGAACTTTTTCAGCTGTTTCACTGACTGCTTTGGGAGACTCAATATCAATATTGAGTTTCAGTAAGATACTCAGGACAGAACTGAAATCACTGCGCTGAGCCTTCTTGTTTGCCGATGCAGGGTAAAGAACAAGAATTTTGTTCAAGGCTTCTTTAAATGCAGAATTAAGTTCAGAAGTGATAGAATCATCTTCTTTAACAAATGTGCTAATATTTGTTTTTTCTGCAAAAGGAACCTTGGAAGCATTAGATTCTGCCTTTGCAATCAGTGCATTTTTCCGAGCAAGTTTGTTGGCTTTAGACTTTGACATGTTGTTATTTTTCATGATTATACTCCTCTCAATGTTCAAGTTGATGTGCTTTTTGCGAATATTTATATTATAACATGTTTTACATAATATGTCAAATGATTAGAGATGCAGAAAATATAACAAAATTTATTAAAATACTTGAAAAAAATAGTCAATATTTATATAATAATATTGATATTATTTATAATATATTTATTACTAAAGAAGGGAGGAATAAAAATGGTAGCAACAAACATAAGAAAAGAGGCAAGAGAAGCACTTACAAATAAATGGATAAAGGGAATTGCAATAATTCTTTTAGAAGGCCTAATAACAGGTGTTATGACAGGTATTATTAATGCATTTAAGGATGAATCTATATTTAGAACTATATTCAGTATAATAGAAATCATTGTACAAGTACCATTAAGTATTGGAGTTATCTTTTCATTTATTAAATTAAAAAGAAATGAAGAAGTAAATTGTTATGACTTTATAAAAATTGCTTATGAGAATTTTTCAAGAGCATGGGCATTATATTTTAGAGTAATTTTAAAAATGATTATACCAATAATTTGTATTATAGCTGCAATTATATTAGTTACAACATTATTTTTAGCTGGTGGAACTGCAGGAATGGTTCAAAGTGCTGGTGAAAGAGGATTAGGTTTATTAACTTTAGGTGTTATAATATATGTGGTTGCACTAACATATGCTGTAATGATGGGATTAAAATATGCTTTAACATTTTTTATTGCATATGATAATAAAGATATGTCTGCAAAAGAAGTTGTAGAAAAGAGTGAAAAACTTATGGTAGGACATAGAGGAGACTTATTTTTATTAAATTTATCATTCCTAGGTTGGGAAGCATTATGCTTTGTACCAGGAATATTCTTTGCAATTATGTCAGTATTTAATCTAGGATTTTTAGCATTAGTGCTAATTTGTAGAATAGCAGCTGGAGTAGGAATGCTTTTTATAGCAGTATATGTTCAAACAGCAAATATATGTTTCTATGATGATGTATTGAATTTAAATAAAGAAGCAGAAGTTATAACAGATAAAGAATAAAAAATTAATAGTGATGTTTTTAAGTGAGCATGAAAGTGTTCACTTTTTATTAAGAAAAAAATAAAAAAACTTGAAAAAAAGTATTGACAAATAATTAAATTTGATTTATACTTAATCATGTCCTGAGGGATAACAATAATAATTGCTCCCATAGCTCAGTTGGTCAGAGCAACCGGCTCATAACCGGTGGGTCCTAGGTTCAAGTCCTAGTGGGAGCACCATGAAAGAATATCATAAGTGATATTCTTTTTTTAGTTGTTCTATAAAATCTGTAATTACTAATTGTTTAAAATTTTCTTATTCTAGTTGAAGTTTTAAATAAGATAAAAATAATGAAAAGAGATGAAAGAAAACTTTCATCTCTTTTTGAACAAATATAATTAATTTAATATGATCCCAGTTTCGTTAAAAACATTTTTGGCAGAAGTTTGTAATGTGTCAATGGCTTCATATCCTAGAAATCTATTAACATTTTTTTGAGCAATACCTGTTTCTGTTGCAATAGTATCTACAGATGGAAAACCATTTTCATTTATGTAATTTTTAAATGTAGATAATTCTAAAGTATCTTTGTTAGCACATTTTGGACAAACATCACCAGGATTTGTGTGGAAAGCCCCACAACGATTGCATTTATATAATTCCATATAACCCTCCATCTGAGTAGAAAATAAAATAATCTACTCTAATAAAACTTTTGTAAATTCTTAGCTGATTTTATCATAAAAAGAATAAAAATGGAATAGATTATAAAAAAGATTTTATAATTTTTTATACAGGCATCAAAAAAATAAATCAGCATATTATAAATTATGTAGAGGGGGAAACAAATATGCCAAAAGTATTATTTGTAATTCCAAAAGAAATGATGGAAAATGGAATTTATTCTAATTATATAAAAATTATGCAAAAAATGAATTATGAAGTACAAATAATAACAGATTTTAAACAGGAAATAAAAATTAATTTTCAAAGATATTTAATAAATATTTCAAACAATTTATTTTCATTAACAAATTTTATTGCATATAAAAAAATAAAAAGAATAATAAAAAACAATAATTTTGAAATAATAATATGTTATGGGCAAATATATGGAATTTTATCAAGATTAGTTAAAGATATAAAAACACAAATAATTTATATTGTAGATGAGTTTTCTTCAAACAAATTAATTTGTAAGATAGAAAAAATTTTAGCCTTAAAAACTAAAATTATAATTTTAACTAATAAAAATGATTACAAATATGCTTTGAAAAATTTAAATATAAAGATAATAAGGTTTGTTAATGGAATAGGAGTAAATTTTAATAGAAAAATTATTAAGAAAAAAAATAAAACTTATACATTTTTTAGTAGTGGAGAATTTAATAAAAGTGAAAACCAAATACAACAATTAGAAAGTATGATTTGGATTATAAAAAAATATCCACAGACAAAATTAATAATATCTGGAAATGGAAAATTAAAAGAATATTATGAAAATATAATAGAAAAGTATGATTTGAATCAAAATGTTAAAATAGTAGATAATAATCCAGAAGAAAAATGTGATTGCTTTATATCTACAAGTAAGAAAAATGGATTTGGAAGTAAAATAATAAAAATGATGTTTCTTAATATACCAATTCTAGCATTTGAAACAGAAAAGACAAAAGAAATATTAGATAAAGAAAATTTATTTAATAATTCAGAACAACTAATAAAGAAGATGTTTGAATATATAGAAAATGAAAATAATTATCAAGATTATAAAGATTTAGAAAAATACAAATTAGAAAATGTTTTAAATATAAGTGAAAAAATTTATAAAGAAATAAATTCAAAAAAGTGAAAGTATTTTAGGCTTTCACTTTTTGATATTATAAGAACTACATTTGTTGATTTCCAGGGATAAAATAATCAACAACTCCATAAATTAATGCACCAATAATTGCAGCCATCCAAGAAATTGAATAACCTGCTACAAAAAATTGTGTTAAATATAGTATAATAGCTGCTAATGCAAAACCTACAAATCCTTTTCCAAAAGGACTGGCATGTAATCCTGTAAATTTAACAATTAAATAATCCATAATAGTTAAAACAATTGCAGCAATAGCTAAAGCCCAGATGTTATTAATAGAAAATCCAGGGGTAAAAAATGCTGTAATTGCTAAAACTATAGCTGCAGTAACTAATCTGCTAACAATTTGCCAAATTGTAGATGTCCCATTAGAAG